>Ga0105244_10004074_pt1 | contig 10197 bp, 9 predicted proteins | sample KBSM44metaG_FD_80423 | JGI IMG/M metagenome (GOLD analysis project Ga0105244, IMG submission 80423) | Miscanthus rhizosphere microbial communities from Kellogg Biological Station, Michigan, USA - KBS M4-4 metaG | ecosystem: Host-associated > Plants > Roots > Rhizosphere > Soil | place: Michigan...
CCCAGATTGCGTCTCTGGATGATCGATGCTCTGTGGCTGACCGCGTTGAGGACGCGCGTCCGTGCCGATCGGTCACGAGTCAGTCCGGCCTGGGATCTCTTCAATGAAACGCTCGAAAACGGCGTCTATAAAAGCCTCATCATCCTGCACAACTACGAGCGGGTGAACTTGATGGACTTCCCGGACTCTGTTCAAGGCAGGATCAGCCAGATCGAAGCCAAGCTGGACGTGCGGACCTAGCTCTGTTTGGTCAAGATCGTGTTGCTGACCCACCTGGTCAGTGCGCTGGTAAAAGCAGAAGGCGAAGCGTTCCACTCCTGCGTGTGGTGAGACTCAGGTAGTGATATCAAGGTGACGGCGACCGGATTCGCGCGTTGGAAGGCGTCCGAGATCTCCCAAGGAACCTCTTGGTCCGCGGTCGAGTGCAAGACCAGCGTCGGTACTTCCACCCTGTTGGCTACGTCCACCCAATCCAGCGCATCGAAATCGATCGGCTCCTCCAGCCCGAGCATCCTCGCAAACAAGGGGGCCTCCAACAGGCGTATAACAAGGGCTGCACCAACCGCCGGCACCCTCGCCCGAACCGCCCCCGCTGTGATTGCCTTTCGCCAGCTGGTGACGGGACCTACCAGCACGAGCCCTACGATCTTGTCCCGGTGGGCACTGCGCTCTGCCGTGAGCAGGGCCATGGTCCCACCCATTGACCAGCCGGAGAGAACGATGCGCTTGGCTCCATGAGCGACCGCATAGGAAACAGCGCTTTCCACGTCACGCCATTCCGTTTGCCCAAGGTGACTCGATTCCGCCTGTGGTGGACTGACCTCGGCGTCACTGCGAAATGTGGGTACTAGGGAGGTAAATCCTAAGGAGCTGAACGCATGGACATCTCGGAACATAATTGAGCGGTCGGTCCAGCTGCCATGGATATGGATCACCCATACGTCCGTATTTGCGGCCTCAAATAGCCATGCCGGCGCAGCACCGTAATCGGTGGGCACGTGCACCTCTTGATAGTTTCCGCGGACAGCAGCGGGTTCGAAGAACACATCCGGGGTCCAATCGACGATTGGACCCAGATCTAGCGGCGTAGAGCCCGACTGATCAAGCAGCCTTTCTACGAATTTTTGATCCTCGTCGATCAGGGTGACCTCACCGACGCGCGTGTATTTGGCTGTCGCGGGGTCGAAGACGCCGAAGTCGCCTGGTGCCTTGGTGTAGTCGTCCAGATCAATTCGAATGCGGCGGCCGCCGTCCAGCACCTCGGCGCGGCGGTAGTCCTTTGGCCCTCGCTTTACGATTTTGCGAGCCATGACGACAGCGAACCCGGATAGCCCTGCAGCCGGCAAAAGGAACGCCGTCCAGGTCAGGATGCGCCGTGTCGTCAGCATTAGGTCTTCGTCCTCCAGGGCCGATCAAGGGAAGTGGAACCCAGACATCGTAACGTCCCTTACTGGCTGATGAGGCGTAGATCATGCTCCCTACACACGTTGCACATGTTCACTACAGGGATGTAACGTGCTTAGTGAAACAAAAAAGGTAACGCTCTTTGACAAGGCTTGTTATGAACTGTGGAAACTCATCTACCGCGGAGGTAGTTGAGATAGGCAGGAAGCATCTTGAACTCCACGGCGTCAATGTTGGCCTCGTATTTTACGCGTTTGCCATGCCGCTGACCCGCAGGGAAGTCGGCCGTGACGGCACCGGCAGCTTCGAGGGCTTCCAGATGGTGTTGAAGGCTGGGGCGGGTCAGCTTCTTGTTATCGTCCAGGACAAGTCCCTTGAGGATTTCGCCGGTGGTGCAGGGGCCGTTCTGATGCAGGTAACGCAGGATGGCCGCGTGGGCTCGGTTTCCGAGAACTTCGATAGCTGCCTCAACCTCCTGCGGATGATTGGGCTGGATGAGGCGCGGCATGCGTCTATCTTGCCCGATTTTTTGGATGGCTCTGACTCGCAGAACAAAGTGTATCGCTAAATGATGCACTTTGAGCTACAGTCAAATTGTAGGCCTTATTCGAAAAATGGACGCGCGGCGTCCTTCGGGAGGGGATCCTGCCGAAGGACTAGATGCGTCTAATGCTGACGATGCGACAAGCAGCTTGGTTGGAGCCAGAGAAGAATGGCCCATCGACCAGCAACTTGATGGTCAGTAGGTGGCAGTAGACAAGAAGCGATGCCCATGGGGGAGGGATAGGTTTTGAAGAATATGCTGCCGTTCGGCAAACAACGGCCAGTGAACACGTCACTGCCTACCCGCCGCAGGCACCGTTCGGTGGTGAAGCGATGACCGCCCGCAAAGTCATTACCGGCGCCTCTATCGTGGCGCTACTGACCGTTGGCCTTGTCACTGTTGTCCTGGACGACAGTGATCCGGCGCAGGCGGCGTCATCGTGCGCCACACCTGCCGGTGCAGTCGCTGGTCCTGCCCCTGCCGGGGGAGTGCCCGGGTTTGATGCCGAGCAGATGAATAACGCCCAGGCGATCATGAACGCGGCCAAGCCACTGAAGTTGCCGGTCGCGGCGCAGCTGATCGGCATTCAGGCGGCCATTGGTGAGTCCACGCTCCGCGTCGTTGGCTATGGCGACGGGGCCGGTCCGGATTCCCGTGGGTTGTTCCAGCAGCGCGCCAATGGCGCGTGGGGATCGTATGCGGACCGGATGGACCCCACCATTTCGGCGATGAACTTCTTCAAAGCACTCCAGAAAGTTCAGGGATGGCAAACCCTCGAACCGACCATCGCCATCCACCGGACGCAGCGGAACGCCGACCCTAACCACTACACGAAGTTCCGCGCTCAGGCCACGGAAGTATTCAAAGCCTTGGGTGGAGAGTCCGGCGCAGCTGTGGACTCGTCCGGTGTGTGCCCGGCTGAAGGCAACCAGGTTGTGGGGGAGTTGGCCGGTAAGTGGGTCGCTCCCATGGACGGGGCGATCAACAGCAGCGGTTACGGGCCCCGTCCTGCACCTCCCGGCACTGCCGGGGGAGTCCTGGCCAACTTCCACTACGGGATCGACTTCGTTCACCCCGGAGGACCGGGAACGATCGTGGCCATCACGGACATGAAGATCGTTAAGGTCCGCAACCTCGATGGCCTGTTCGGCACCGGCGTGACCGGGCAGACCGTGGACGGAAAGCTCACGATCGGCATGTACCACATGGAAGCCGGGTCGGTGAAGGTCAAAGAAGGTGACACCGTGGCCGCCGGGACACCCCTTGGCACAGAGGGCGCGACGGGCAACGTCACCGGCCGCCACCTGCACATGGAGTTCTTCGCCGGGGCCCTGCCCAACCCCATGGTTCCGATAAATCCCACCATCGACCCGACTCCGATCCTGAAAGAGAAAGGCATTCTCTGATGCACAAGCACGTCGCACTCACAGTCGCTCTGGCCGCCGCGCTCTCCTTGAGTGCCTGCGCCGGAAACGCCGGCACCGAACCGGCCACCGATTCCACCCCCATGGTGAACACCGGACAGGCCGGCCAGGAGAGCCGCCATGCCGAAGACGGCCACGACCACGGCACCGATGAGCACTACGGAGTCCCCGAGGTGACGTGGGATGCAGCTGCGGAGAACTCGGTCAAGGACACCGCAGCCAAAGTCATGGGCCTGTTCGCCCGTCCCGACGTTCCGGAAACAACCTGGTTCGCTGACCTCGCCCCGCATCTTGCACCGGAATACGCCGAGGACGCGAAGTACATCGACCCGGCCCGGGTGCCCATCCGGAAAGTCACGGACGGGCCAGCGATCAGCAGGGACGCCGGAAACCCGATGACCGCCACCGCGATGTTCTCCACAGATGCGGGCCGCTGGACAATGCTCCTGCACCGCTCCGGACAGCAGCAGCCCTGGCTAGTAACAGCTATCTCCCCGCAAGACCCGACGTCATGAACCAACCCACCGAACCTGAAACGAGCGAGAGGAACCGTCCGATGAGCACGAACTGGCAAGGGAGCGAACGGAAGAACCGCGGACCCATCAGCCTGATCGACACCGAATCCGAAGCAGTCGCAACGGATCCGGCCACGGTGATCCACGCAGTTCCGGATGTCGAACCGGATGCAGGGGAAATGAAGCCGGAGACGGTAGTGGATCATCGCGAAGCGCCGCTGGTCAGTGGCCGCCGCAGCGCGGCCGTGCTCCGTAAGGAGAACGTGAATGACCAGCTGCCGCCGGCCACCGGCTGGCAGGCATTCCTGCGGGTGGTCAGCTTCGGTCTGATCAGTCCCAAGGTCGGCGCTGGCGAGCTGGCTCGCCGGGCGGATCTGTCCGCGATCCAGCGGGTGTACTCCCGTCCGATGCAGATCATGGTCGCCCAGCCCCTGGGCGGGGTGGGCAAGACGATGTGCAGCGTCGGGTTGGGCTCCACGTTTGGGATCCACTCCGGCCAGCAGACGCTGGTGTGGGACAACAACGAGATGATGGGCACCGCCGGCGTCCGCACCAACGCGAACGACTCCACCCGCACCGTTTGGGATCTTTTGAACGTGTTGGAGTCCTTCGAGACCGTCACCGCCCGTAAGGGCGAGCTGTCCTATTACACCCGTCATCAGGGCAACAACCAGTTCTCCGTCCTGGTCGCGGACGAGGACGCGGACCGGATGAAGTCCATTGGTGCCGATGAGTTCAACCGAATCCACACCGTGGTCAGCCGTTTCTACGACACCATCATCGTGGACACCGGGAACAACACCCGCTCAGCGAACTGGCTTGCCTCGATCGAGGTCACCGACCAGCTGGTGATCCCCACGACGTTGAAGCGCAACGCTGTCGTCTCGGCCCTGCGGATGATCGAACAACTCGAATCCATGTCCGAGCGCACCGGCAACCCGCACTACAAAGACCTGGTGAGAAACGCCGTCGTCCTGGTCACCCAGGGTGGCGGGGCGAAGGTCTCCGCAGCCGAGCAGGCAGAGCTTCGCGAGAACCTTGCCTCCGCGGTGCGGGTTCTGATCGACATCCCCTATGACGGGGCTTTGGATACCGGCTCGATCATCGACTGGCAGCTCGTCGGTGACCCGGCCCGCCGCGCCTTCGAACGTGCATCAGCGGAAATCGCTGCAGGGCTCCTGGCCATTGACCGCGCCACCTCCACCAAACCCACCAAGCGATAAGGAAACCAAAAATCATGTTCAAGACCATTGGCAACGAAATCATTATCCGCACAGCCGTGCCCCTCATCGACAACCCTCTGGAGGGCGTAACACCCAGCATTGACGTCCTCGGCGTGAAATTCACCGGAGCTGTCCAAATGGTCCTTGGCGCGATCTGGGCGCTTGCCCTGATCCTCCTTGCCGGCATGTTCATTTGGAACCTCATGAAATGGGGCATCGCCCGCAACCGTGGCCACTCGGACGACATCGAAGACGGCGCAGCAGGGGCCAAGAAGACCGGCATCGCTTTCGGCGCCGCAGCCGGCGCCAGCGTCATCATCGGCGGCATCCTGGCACTTGCCACCGCAGCAGGAGCCTAACCCATGCGGAAGCACTGGAAACTCATCACAGCCTTGGGGGCGGTGATCCTGGTCATCGCCGTTGCCGTCGTCCTGCTGAACCCACCGACACCGGCAGCCAAACCGGATGACCCCAGCTCCCTGCAGGCGTCCGGGAAGTTCGGATTCCCCGTCTCCGGGATCAAGATCGGCGAAGGCGGGACAAAAACCGCCAGCGACGGCAAATCCATCACCGGCTACAACGGCAGCTGCGACTCAGCCGCCCAAGCAGCCGCCAACTACGCCCACCTTCTCAGGGACGTCAATGTCACGACTTGGACCCAGCAGAAGAAGACCCTGAAGGAGCTATCAGAAACTGGTCCATGGTTTGCTACGGCCACCTTGGCTGGGGACACACTGGCCGGACTGAAGGAGCAGCCTCCTGGAACGTTTGAAGGTGGCTGGGTACAGCGATCCGACGTTACCGCTGGGGGCATGTACCGGCTTGCAAGCTGCGAAGCAAAGAAGAAGGCCGTGGTCCAGGTCTTCACCGGATCTCTTGATGGCCGAACTGACAGCGTCCCGTTGGCAAGCTTCGGAACTGTCACGATGCAGCTCGGATGGGATGGCGACTGGAAAATCACGGACGCTATGCCGAAGGCTGATGACCCCTACTTCGGAGGCAGGGTCAAGGATGCAGGACCTGGAGGGCAAGACCCTAAAGGCCCAACGGGTGCCGTCCCGATTCTGGACGAGTCGCTAGTGAATTGGGTCTTCCGGGACAAGAGCAAGGAGGGGTGGGTCGAGTATGCAAACGCTAAGCGCTAGCCGGGCGTTAAGCCTCGTCGCAGCCCTGCTGGCGCTGTTCCTTGGCTTCGGCGTCGTCTTCGCTGGACCCGCTGAGGCAGCTGAGGCAGCTGAGGCAGCTGACGAAGTGAACACGACTGAGAAGCTGAACGCTGACCAGCTGAAACGCCTTGCAGGGCTGCCGGAGGCACAACGGAACGGTATCCGGGACCGCTTGAACCTAGAGCACGGTAAGAAGGCGTGCAGCAACCTGGTCTTCTACGGAACTATGGGCGGAAGCAACTGTGAGAACACCGCTGCCAAGGCATTCGGAGCATTTCTCACCACCCCCGAACAGTCCTTGGACTACGACGGAACACAAACTCGTTTCTGCAGTGGCCTTTCCTCAACAGGGGCTCCTGCCGCAGCGGTGTCCTACTGCGTAGCTTCAGCGCTATGGGAGAAATACGCTCCGATTGCCGGTGCTGTGATGCGGACGACCATCTCGGCGATGCCGGGTGGGCAGGTCGTCTTGGGCACCGTGGATACGGTGGCGTTCATTGCGAACGCGAAGGACGGGTTTGAGAAGTTCGCGAACACTGTCAAGGCCGAGGGCGTGAAGTCCACCAACGAGGTGCTGAACAACCTGTTGAAGGTCTCGGTGTTCGAGATTGATGATGGCTTCCGTGCCACGTGGGCTGTGTTCGCCGGGATCGGGATCCTGGTCATGGGGTTGGTGTATTTCAAGCTCTGGAAAGACGTCTCGAACGAAGAGATCGATATGGATTCGGCCCGGACGTCGCTGCTTTGGTACGGGCCGTTGTCCATGGTCCTGGTGCTGTTCGGTCCTCCGATCGGTTATGTGATCAACGGTTGGATGAGCGGCCTGACGGAGGGGATCACGTTCTGGACTTCCAGCAGGGTCACGGACTTCGGGGTCGCTATTTCCCGGTTCGCTTCCTATGAATCCAGCGGCGCGTTCGGGCCTTTGGCTGCGGTCCTGCTGTTCGGGCTGTTATTCATTGCTGCCTGGGGCATGCTCGGGTTGCTCGCTTTGCAGCCGCTCGCCCTGTACCTGCTTGGGTTGGGCATTGCGATCATGGTCGGTTTCTTGATCCACCCGAAGTACCGCGAACGCGTGGGCAAGGTCGGCGCGCTGTGGCTTGGGATTTCCTTCTCGAAACCGCTGCTGCTCCTGCTCATGGGTGCAGTGTTCAGCTACATCGCCTCGCGTCCGGCGTTCGTCGGCGAGGGCGTAGACGATGGCATGGTGAACGCGACGTCAGTGTTCCTGGCCGCGGCCGCGATGTGTGTTCTGGCTTTCGCTCTGCCGATGCTTTACAAGTACGTCCCGATCCTGCCCTCATCCTCAAGCAGCCTTGGTGAGGGCCGTCAGTCCATCGCCGGACCAGCCATGGTCGCCGGTGCAGGCGCGGCAATCTCCTCGGCCATCCGACAGAAACGGACCGCGCAGGTACAGTCCGGCACCACCGGCGGGAGCGGGCGTCCTAACGGCGGTGCGCCTGCCACGAACGGCACCTCTTCGATGACAGCACATTCAGAGGGCCAGGGCAGCTCAGGATTGGGATCGAACGGTCCCGGTATCTCCGGCCGCCGCAGTGCAGCTTCCAGGGTTTCCCACGAGCAGGATTCTCTCTCCGGACAGGACCGCCAAGGCAGTCAGGCCCAAGGCCGGGGACAGCCGGAAACCCGCACGATCGGGGAGCTGCAGAAAGCTGACCGCGCCGGAACCGGCGGAGCGAAGGCAGCACAGGCTTTGAAGGCCGGGGCCGGGGCAGTGGGGCGGGGATCGGTGAAGGTCGCAGCCGGCGGCGCGACGGCGTTCCTGCTCGCGGGCAGGGAAGCGGCACGTCAGGCCTCCATGCGTGGCCAGCGCTCGGCCCGTTCGATGGCACCGGATACCGACCACATCAGTGGCCGGTAAGAGAGAAGTACACAAGGAGTAGGTAGTCATGGGAAGAATGGTTGTTGTCGGCGGTGAGGTCCAGAGCCGTGGGCTGTTCGGAGGAAACCGCACGGCACCGGAATGGATCGGCCTGTCCGCATCCATCGGTGCGGCGCTGCTGATCGTCCTGGCCGGCGGCAGCCAGATCGTCGCCCTGATCCTCGCCGCGGTGCTGGTTCTGGCAGGGGTCATCCTGACGACGCCTAACAAGTTCTCCGGTCACCGATCCCTGGGTGCTCTTTTCGTGGAGGTCCGGCATAAGAAGGTCCGCGCCAAAAACAAGTCCCTGGTCTACGTTCCGGTCAAGGACCGTCCGCAGATGCGGATGATCAAGGCCGGGAAGAAGGACCGTGACCGCGCCGACGAGAACGGCATGATCGAAGTCCCGGTTCGGCACAAGGACAACGCACCTCTCATGGTGGGCACCGTCCGCCACTTCGCCATCGAGACTCCGGAGGGGCCGCTGGTCATCTTCCGGCATCAGGGCAAGGTCAAGAAGTCCTACTACACGGCCACGATGGAGGTCATGGGTTTGTCCTCCGGTATCCGGGAGGAGTACCGGAAGGAATCCGGCCATGTCGCCCGTGGCCAGTACCTCGCCCGGTTGGCACGCCGTCAATCCCTCGTCACCCATGTCCAGACGTTGGCCCGGGCAGTGCCGATGGATTCGGCAGACCACCTGCTGTGGGTCAAAAGGCGGGTCGCGCAGAACGTTCCGCGGATCCTGTTGGAGTCCTACGGTGACCTGTGCGAGACGACCCGTTCACGCTCCGAACAGCACCGCACCTATGAGACGTTCCGGATCCCCGGCTCCGCTGCCCTGTACCGCCGCGCGGAAGCCTACGGGTCAGGGGGCGAAGGGATTGGTCAGGCGGTCTATCAGGAAATCCGCTCCGCCATGGCCCAGGCCTCGATGATGGGTTCGATCACCAACTCCCGGCCCCTTGGACCCCAGGCCATGGCCGCCCTGCTCCGTCACCTGCAGGACCCGGACTTCGACATTGACGACTACGACGGCGCCAACCTGATGGACTGCTGGCAGCACCTGGACGGCGCGGCCTCTCCCATCTCCCTGGTCGTGAACGATCACTGGCACATCCGCACCGGCTATGTCCCAGCCTCGGCGTTCAGTCCCGCACCGATCCCGGTAGAGGCATTGGAGGCGATCATCAGCGGTATCCAGCCAGCCGTGGTGCATTCGGTGTCCATGGTGATGGAACTTGAAGATGCCCGCAGCGCCCGGTCCAAGGCCCGCTCCGATGCCGCCATGGACCGGGCAAAGGGCAATGAGGTTGCCAAATCCGGGGTCGTGACCGATGGGACCGAAGAAGTGTTGATGGGTGCCTCCACCCAGCGCCTCCTGGATCTGAAGCCCGGCTCGGGCCACCATGGCGCGGCTTACGGGCTGTACATCTCCTTCGCCGTGGAGGACGCGAACGAGATCCTGTCCACCACCGACATTGTTGAGGCAGCTGCCTCCGATGCCGGTATCGAGTTCATTGACTGGTTGGACCACCGCAATGACCTTGCCCTGATCACCACCATGCCGTTCACGAGGGGAATCCGATGAGCACCACGAACGACGTCAAACGTCTCAGTCTGCCTTGGGCTCTGGCCAGCAAATCCAAGCGGACCATCAGGGCCCAGGCCCGCGCCGGGAACCTGGAGCTGGAAGCAGCTGCAGCCGCAACGGCGGCCGAAGGTTTGCGGCGCAACAAGCCGTTGAGCAAGCGTGCGGTGAAGAAGGCTGAGAAGAAGGCAACCAGGGAGCGTGAGCTGGTTGAGGCCACAGCGAACGCCACAACGCGGTGGCATCACGAACGTAAGTGGGCGTTCGCGTCGAAGCTGGGGTTCTACGACCCGGCCGCCCCGGGTGTGGCGTCTTCGACCCGGCAGATGGAGTTCTCGCATATGGCGATTGCGTCCCCGCCGACGTCGCACCGTGGCCTGGTGTCCGGCGTCGACGCCGGGTCCGGGTGGATGATCGTCCATGACCCGTTCACCGCCTACGGTGACAC
>Ga0105244_10004077_pt1 | contig 10195 bp, 13 predicted proteins | sample KBSM44metaG_FD_80423 | JGI IMG/M metagenome (GOLD analysis project Ga0105244, IMG submission 80423) | Miscanthus rhizosphere microbial communities from Kellogg Biological Station, Michigan, USA - KBS M4-4 metaG | ecosystem: Host-associated > Plants > Roots > Rhizosphere > Soil | place...
ATCCGCGTGGTTATCCCCAAGAAGAAACAGGCTTCATCTCGGATTTCACGATAGAAATCTGATCGGTGATGGAGGAGGGGCAGGATGTACTGGATCAAAACGTACGGAGCAAAATTGTCCGACTTCAGGTTTCACAGGTATCCAACGGTCATTGAGAGAGCACGGGTTGCAATCGCGGATCCAGACGTTGTTGGGTACCTTTTGTGCGCTCTGGAGCGCCCTCCAAAAATTACAGGTCTTCTGTTCTGTGACCCAGCGCAAAGGTACCCGGAAGGTTTACCCATACATGCACTACCCGTTGTAGATCGAAGCCAGCGTGCAGGCTACGACGTTTTTACGACAATCGATGGTGGGATTTTTGTCGTTGCCCACTGGCTTTTTCAGAACGGTGCTTTAGATCGTTTCGATCGAGTTCATTGAGGTGTTTTGTGGGTTTCTCGTGGTCGATAAAAGAGGCTTAGGAAAAGAAAGAAATGGCTCTACCAACATGCGTTTTGGACGCCAAGAGAATTGATTTCGGCGTCCAAGTGACAGGCTACCTGTGCTGCGCCGAATTCCAGCCTCCCTGCATGATCGGAGTGGTTTTTTCTGAAACACGCGGGCGGTTTGAGGACGGGAAAACAATCCGTACTTCGAGGCTCGTAAAGGTGTTGGAACTTATGGGATATCAGCTTTGTGAAACTCACAACGGAAGCCGATACGTTGTTTGTCACTGGTGGCATGAGAACGGCGCTATGCCCGAGATCAATATGATCCACTAGCGAATTATAGGCTTTTCAATCGGCATCCAAGGCTACCCAACTCCCACGATGCACGGCTTCCAGATGTCTGGAACCGTGTCGCTTTGAAAGTCTTTAGAAAACAAGGCAACAGTGTGCAAGCAGATTTGATTGAAGATGTGCTGTATGGCCCCGCCCAGATGCTCGGTGGCTCTCAGCTTGAAGACGGTGAGCTCATTCAACTGGCGCGTGAGGAGTTCGAGGGGCAGTCATTTTGCATTGTTCGGAATTGGATGATGCTCGACCTCCTGCTCTCCGAGGCCCAGGAGCGTGAAGTAAGAAAGCAGGGACTTCAGCCTACTGTCCTTTTCATCAATAAAACTGTGTTCGACAGCGAAGCCCGCGTCCCGACTGGCGATGGTTTCATCACTGGCTATCAAAAAGACTTTCACGGGTGTTTTTTTGAAAGCAAAGACAGGCTGTACATCTTGGCTGGCCGTGGAGCGCGCAAGAATGCGAGCTTGCCTGCTGTTGACGCGTTGAAGGCTTATCGACAGCCAGAAGTGGAATCGGAAGAAGTGAGCGGATGAGCATAAGCTCGGCCAGCATCAAATAGCCGAGCTTTGCCGGTTCATCCGCCACCATTTAGAGCATTGACTCAATCGCAACCAAGCGAGCTTCGGCTTCTCGTTGTGCAAGAATCGCGGAACACACAGCAACAAAAGTGGGTTCATCGTCGCCATGCTCGCGATACCAATTCAGTAGCTGGTCGTAGATGGCCCGATGCCGAGTGTCAAAGCCACCCAGGTGGTTTTCCGGTTTGAAGCTGTATCTGTTTGAGTCAAATAGAAAAAGCACGAACTCCTGCAAGCGACAGGCGGTTCCGTACGAAGCCTGGATCAAGATCTCACTGTTGGCCAAAAAGGGTGACTGTTCCATGGAGAGTTACCTTCACAGGGGGACGTTATTTGAGATGGCTATGAGCACTTGTAGACATGACGTTTTGGCTCAAGATTTTGAGTCCGCCAGTGTAGCCTGAGGAAGGGTGAGATGGGCGCGCATGGAGCATGATTGTGGGAGGGGAAGGTTGGTGAGAGGGACTATCTGTAGTCGTCAGCGGATGCACTCATGAGTGACTCTCGTACTGGTGCTGCGTAGAAAGAGGACTCAACGGTGCCCATAGAAACGTTTGACGAAGACACAGAGGTGGCCCGTTTTTTGGACTTCCTGGAAGCTGACATCCTCCATTGCCCGCAGCGGTTACAAGCTGTGGACGCCAGCCTGGTCATTCACATCAACTCGCTTGTGGGTAAAGTGGATGTTGATCTCCGAGCATCGCTTTTACCCGATGATGAATGACACATTTCTGGTGTCGCTTGTTACTGCAACCGGCCCCGTCGGCCACCATTGAGCTCAGCCTGACCGACAAACCCAGCAGGCCTATGCTTGCAGGGTTTTCCTCGGCCACTAGTGCTACCTCGTGCCGTACACCGGGGTAAGGTGGCGTCCCTTCGAGCAGCTCCATAAGCTCGATCTGAAGCTCATCAGACCTGTCCAAAAGGTTGTCCATCAATACGCTCTACGCTCGTGCTAAAGGTCGTGTACGGCCATTGGGGTCACAGTAAACACCCTCGGACATCCGATGTCAGCTATGGGGCGGATAGCGACCACCAGCTATTGTGACAGATCCATCCTTGTCCTCCCCTCAACGTGGAGGATGTGCCATGAACACGATTGCTAGAAAACGCCATCAGCCTTGGAACAAGGGAAAGCTTGTCGGGCAGAAAGCTCCGCTACTAGTCAGAGATATCTGGGCTATTCGCGTAAGACTTCAGCTTGCTGAGAAGCCGCCTCCGGATTACGTCCAAACACCCGGCTGTATTTGGCCTTCGCAGTCTTCTCGGTAAGCTCACCCGACCACTTCGACACCAGCGCCGTCTCCATGCTGTTGCCGATGGTATTGCTGGTGGCGATGGCCATGGACATGACGCGATAAACACCGAACAGCAGCGCGAGGCCGTCGACTGGCAGCACACCGATTGCCGTCACTGTGGCGGCGAATACCACGAAACTGACACTGGAAACCGCTGCTGCACCTTTAGAGATCACCAGCATAATGGCGATGGTGCCCTGGGAGATGGGCTTGCACCCATCTTCGTCGTGGCATTGCTTTTAACTTGCGGTAGGTAACCGGGAGTGACCCAATATTGCCTCGATGACTGGCATTCCTGAGTGACGGCTTCTGGCCGATTCTGTTGAAAAAGTCGGTCATCCAAAACTGCCTGGTCATTGACCAGTGAAAACGCCTTTTTTGCACGCTGCTGCGTGAAATCTGCGCCTGGAAACCTCTGCCAAAAGCAAAGATTTCAATCTCGGGCGCGTACTTTTCAGCTGCGGAAACCAAGCCTGACTTTTTCAACAGAATCGGCTGGCCTCTGCCAGTCCAGAGGCAGGCGCTAGATAAAGCACAGTTTCCGCGTAAACTCAAAAAATGGTCTGAAATAGCCATAATTAAAAATGCTACATAACTGAAGAGTCATTGCTTACTTCTAAAAGAATAGACTTTTCCTGATTCTTAATGACAGCTAGACTGCTTAGCAAATCTCTTTGCTCTATTTCAAGCTTTTCAATCGAGCGCTCTGCTGAGATCAGGCTTTTTCTAAAAATTTCCATATTCTCTACGTTTATACGAGCACCATCAGAAGAACTTTGCTGAAGAATGGTGCGCACTGACTTTTGTCTAGAAATTGCGTCATCTAAATAGGTTCGTACGTCATTAAGCCTTGCTGCTAGCGCTTCTTTCTCTTCGGATAGTATATCCAGTCTCCGGCTAAGATTGTGACGCCACGCAGGAGAGGCAGCCTCTGTAACCGCCGCAGTATTACTGGATGGCCACTGCGAGTTTAAAAGCTGGTCAAATACAGATATCTCCGATTCCTCGAAGCGAATGTCGCGAATCTCGTTAACTGCTTGTTGTGATGTCTCTTGTTGCAGATACATGTTAGCTCTCTCAAGAAAGCGATCAGGCGGATACATGTAAAATGATTTATCCGTTAAAGATAGAAACTCCTCAACTAACTGAGGCTGAGGCCCTATAGTCTTGCCGTTAAACAACAGCCACCAATCTTCTTTCACATCCCCGGTAATGAAAATTATGGGCTTTTCGTCAGACTTCGACTTATCTATCAACTGCAACCAAACTATATAATCACCGTAAGGCTTGCAAACGTCTAAAAATAGAGTTGAATTTCCTCCCTTTTTTATGTCGCAGTATCCTGGTGGTATTTTTTCTTCATAGCGTGCCTTGCCTTCCGTGATGATTTTTTCAGTTTTTTCTTTAGTAAAAGTTTTTCCGACTTTATCTGTGAGTAGTTGCTCAAGTTGGTCTTTTATTTCGTCATTATTGATGCGCTTTTCGTGAATGGACTTATTTTCATTAAGTTCGGCGATAAGCTTTTCAAAGATATCAATGCCTGCGCTTAGTGTGTCTTTCGACACAAATGGGTGCTGGTTGTTGTTTTCAAGACTTTTTCTCAAAGCTTCAATTTTTTTAATTGCGTCATCATATATTTTGGATTGCTCACCTATCACCGTCAGTCGATTATTCAAATATTCATATGCAACTTGGTTCGGAATCCAGAGACGATCGGCAAGGGCATCGAATACTTGCAGCAACTCTGACCGAGTAGAATCGGAATATCTGTACAAGCTCAATAGAACGTTTGCATCCAATACAAAGATGCATTCGTCCCATAGTTTCTCAATATCCGATACCCCGTTGGCAAAAAAACCAGGAAATTCTTTTTTCATGCCGGCCCTCAAAAATTAAAATTTTCTATACTGTAGTTAGAAAATAGCGTCGAAATCTCTAACGCGCCATCGTCAACGCTTAAACTCTATGAATTGGTACACTTTTGTAGAGGTATCTGAAACGTTTTAGAGCGAATCTCGCTTATCCCGACGACAAGGTCGTGGCCGGAAGCAGATTATGATTTGACCGTCCGCTTCTGGCCGATCGCGCCTGTCGCCTCAGTTAGCTGTGGTTCGGTCTCACGTGGCGGCATCGGTACACAGCGAACCTAAATCCGCCAGCCACGGTCGCCAGGTGTTAGAGCTAATCAAGAGGAGCCTCGCTACAGGAGAAACTCGTCATGCTGATAGAGTCGTATTAGCTACTCATAACATCCCTCCGAGAATCGGCATGAATCCAGAACTAACTGAAGAAGAGATGCGCCGGGCGCTATTCGGTGCTGACGAGCCGGTTGCGCAGGACAATGCGCCTCCCGTGCAAAAGTCTCTCACGGATATCGTGATCGCGCAGTCGACGAAGATGGCAGAGAAAAAGAAGGTCGCGAAAGCATTTACACCTAGGCTGAAAGTCACGCTTCGAGTGGGTAATTTGAAGGCAAGACGCACGAGATGGTCCATGAGGCCGATACGTTGAGCACCCTCCTAGCCGAGCAAGAAGCGACTAGGGTGGCTAGGAAAAAATTCCGATTTGTGGAAGCGGTTTCGATCGAGTCGATGTAGATGGATTTTCACGTGGCTAACGGGCTAGTCGTTCAAAGGCTTTCATTTGGTGGCCAACCCCAACGACCTCGCTGGAAGGACTCCGTCCTGGACGTCACTGGCGGTAATCGACCCAGAGTGTGTAAAAACGCTTCGCCAAAATTTAAGTGTGCGTGTCTACGTTAAATCTGAAATTTATCGGCACGTCAGCAGATGTGGATTTTGCGTAGAAGCGCGATTTCCAGTCCGGTTTTGAGTACCTGTCGCGCTGAATAACGTTTTTACACAGCCTCGACCCAAAGCTGCCGTGGGCCAAAGGCAGAAAACGGCCAGAAACGGAAAAACCTGAATTTGCCGTTTTCGATGGCCAGGCCCGTTTGCCATTGCGGTCGCTTCGGTCGGTGCGATTTGAAGATCTGGATACAATCTTTCGAAGGAGACGATGCTGGAAGTCCAGTTCGTTATGCGATCCGCTGGCGGTTGCTTTTTACCGTTTTCAGGCGACTCTGCAACGGTAGTAGCTGAGCGTGTCCTAGTTAACGGTTTATTGGCCTAATAAGGCAAGAGGAGGCCAAATTTGACCCCCTGCAAAATCAACTATGCCTTTCAGACGAAGACTGAGAATCACATAGGACGTTATTGAGCAACTTATTGGCTGGTCAGGGCTTTGGCCTTTGTGGAAAACTCAGCCTGTGCCTCATCACCATACATATTGATTTCCGTCAAATTCGCTCTGTAGGTAGCAACACAGCCTTCTGCCATAGGTCTAAACATGGCCTCGATATTTACAAGGTTAGCGTTGATTTCAGTGGTGTATTTATCTACCCATGGCTGGGTATTGTTTAGGAGATAGTCAACATTGGAATACACTACGCTGGCGATAGCCATGTCTATCCCTCCATCGGTCACGGCTGGAATTCCGGGTTGTCCGTGCGACTGAATAACTTGATTGAATGACGTAAAGAGAGCGGAACACGAAGCGAATTTCATCGCCTTCGGCAGATCAAACGGACGAGGGGGGCGTATCTTTGGTTCAGGTACGGATTGTTGTTTGGCTACGCTAGCTAGGTAATTTTGGTCTGCAAATGGCAAAATAGTCTTGATGTCAGTTTGCAAGTTCATGTAAATATTTATATAGCCATTGTAATAGTTTTTATCTTTTTGATTGGCACACAATGACTTAAGATAAGAAAGGTCATCAATTCCCTGTTCTATCCGTTTTGATTTGACTTTCTCCAAGACATCATTGGACTGACGTATGCCATATACGTATGTTGGCCTTGTTTCACTTAAGAGGTCTGCGATCTGGCGTGGAAATACAAAGGTCATAGCCGCAGAGCATGTGTTTTCATCTGGAGTAAATTTCTTGTCATATTGCACTCGCGATGCGAATGCACGAAATCCATCTATATCTTTTAAATTAAGAGAGTCGACGGTATATATGGGGACGATGGGCTCACCGTTTTCGACAATCAGTGGTGAATAGATTTCGCTTAATTTTTGGTAAGCTAGTAGGGATTTAGCGACTCCTCCATCTCTAGCAGAACCGAGAGACTCCCATATTTCAACAGATTTAAGCTGTTCTAATAGGAGGCCATAACTTTTCTGAGTGTTAATGTCTGCGCGTTTGGATTTAAAGACGCCATCATTCGCGGCTAAGGCGATGAGAGAGTAGCCGGATAACCCAGCCAAAGAAATTGACAGGACTAAACTTTTTGCTATGTTATTCATTGCTATCCTTTCGAATGAATGGTGTGTGACGACAAAAAGCCAGCAGGCTTATTCTTAATTTTCTTCCGGTTGTATCGGCTACAGGCATAAAATCTTTAACTCAGATGTATTCTATAGCTTCCGAGTCTATATAGGATTTGGTATAGCTATCCGTATTATCTGCTGGATAACTCAAAATAGACCAGTAAAGCTACATAACTGCATACGACCTTGTAGGAGCTCTACTCGATTTTCCAGCATCCCCATTCGGCTCTCTAGATCGTTCTTTAGCTGGTCATGCCTAGCAGAAAGATTGTTATGCCGTTGCTCATTAAAAACATTCAGTGACGTAATCCTGTCTTGGATCACAGTTGAATCTATTTGCAACGGACGAAACTGGTAAAGGAAAGCGCAGATAACCCTTGATGTTTTGGTGTTTTATACCATTTAGCATTGATGTTCCAACACAATCAGGGTGTGAGAGAATAGTGAATTTATTGCCTTCTCCCTATTTCTAGGAATGTTTTTAAATAGTTGTCGAGTATGCCTGCGCGATCCAGCATTCTAAATGAGTTTCTATGTTCCGCATCTTTTTCATGGTTGTCAGTGATGCTGCACCATGCGCATTGTTTGGATTTAACATTGGATTTCGGCTCTAAGCATGAAGCGCACCGATCGGTGTGTAAAACAATATCGCTGCCATCGAACGTGTATGTATTGTTGTCACTGTCTAGAAGATACGGGTTTGTAGAGGTTCTGCCGATACGCTTCTCAAAATATTTACACCCGATTTTATCGGAAATTTCTCTTATTTGCTTTTTTGTTTCTGGGGATGATTTAGCACCCACAATTATAGAGCTCACAAAGTCAGCCGGAAAATAAAGAAGTGAAAGGTTTTCGTTTATTTTGTTGGATGCTTTTTGGTTCGTGATCAGCCGTCTTTCTTGTTCGTAGCTCCAGCAGGTTTGCTTTGTAAAGTACGCTGCGCTCGAGACAGCCTGCCAAAGGAATCCTACATGTCTTGGTTTACATAATACGTATGCACGCTGCAGCATGTCTTGCATGTGATCATGGGGAGTATCTTGATAGTCGATGTCACCGAAGCTTTCTGCGGCCTCTTGTTCTCTTAGCCATTTCTTTAGCCTGTCTTCATTTATTTCTACAACGAATCCCTGCGAGTTGGATGCATAGTGCGCCCACATGGGGGTTATTAATGGGGACTTGGAGAAGCATGTAACCGGTCTTTCGGTTACCATCGAGATTATTTCTTTATAGTATGCTAGGATTTTTGGTTCTTGATTGTAGTCAATAGTTAGAAAAAATTCGAACGGATCATTGTAGTCCTTGAGATAAGATAGCTTCAGACTGCATTTATTATTAGTTAGCAAAAACTTATCTGCTATATCTGGCCCCATGTATTTATAGAGGTTTTTATTATCGTCCATAATGGTACGTCTCTGAGTTTAGTCGTTCGAGTTGTAATGTGGCGAGGGCAGAATGCCATGTCTGCTCGGCTAATTGGAAGGAGGTATCACTGAATAGCCACAGATTTTCTAGACGCTTCCGACAGGCAGCTTTTGGCCGCTCTCTGTCGGTCATGGTTACGAAGCCTGCTGGTCAAGTCCGAGGCAGTCGGTGTTCAGAACGGATGCAAATGACTGGTCAGGTCGAATGCAAATGGGTGGTCAAGTCAGTGCAATCTCCCAGATTGGGCTCCTGTCCACGTTGCCTCATCGTTACGACTCTTGTCGCCGTCCTGAACCGGGAGGAAGGTCATGAGAGACGATGAGCCGCTAAATGCTCCATGTCTCGAATCCAGCTCCTCAGAAATCGGCGCCAGTCATGGGCATAGCTTCCTTCCGAAAAACGTTCGGAGAGCGCATTGGCTGCTTCGAATCTCGTTCGCCAAACTTCAGGGATGTGTTGGTCTAGAACGATCAAGAAATGGTGGCCATCGCAGCTTTCGTACGGTGTTTCTGGCTCAGAATCTCTCAACTCCTCAATCGTCATAAATTGAGCCTCCCCATGAGGTTGTTCGAGATCTTGCCGATCAATTTCATCGAGCATGCTCAGGTAAGGTTTTGCGCGTTCATCAGCGGGTCGCAATCCCTCCAGATCCCATAAAGCCGCCCGCCTTGCACGCTCACGCTGCCACAGGCTTTTCAAATCGACCGCCATCAAGGTTTCCTTAATATTCACATTCTGCGCTAACGCGTATCGGCAGGAGTGGATTCAATTTCAGTCACCACCCTTCTGGACGACCCAGGCGTTTCAACATGAAGCGTAATTGTACGCTGTTGGACGTTTAGATCTGAATGCACACATCGCACACTCTTCAAGCAAAAAGAATATCGGGGCGTCGTGAATTCTTGCTGGGCAGTGTCAACAGAAATATTTTTCAGGAGGCCCCTTGAAATTTTTTTTTGAGCGACGGATCTTTATATTTGAGACCAACAAAAAAAGCAGCGATCTCGGCGCCCCACCTGCTGACGATCCTGCTGAGAAAACAGCGTTTATTTTTGTTTTTGCAGCGCTTCTGCTTCTGTCCTTTTTCTTACGCTCTATCCTGCTGACGCTAATGTATGACTGCTATATGGGCATAGCAAAATCGCCACTTCGCGGCGTAAGCCGCTGCTTTCCAGTTTGATTTCTCCAAAACTGATCCCTGGATGCTGCGCAAAAAATTCAGTGTGGTGATCGAAAAGACGGCCCGTGAGCTAGCCGGCACGCCGTGCCTTGGACTCGTTGAGCCTGATCCTCCCAAGCAAGAGATCTGCTGCAGCCGGATGTTCGGAAAGCGCCTCACCGAGATCGCACCGATCAAAGAAGCCGTTGCCACTTATATGATGCGAGCTACGGAAAAACTCCGGGCCCAGCAGTCGCTGTGCAAGAAAATTCGGGTCAGCATTCGCACCGGCATGTTCAATCCGGAGGAAGCGAAGTACGCCAACGGTGTTCTGGTGGAATTGCCGTACCCCACCGACGATGTTCGATTGATGACAAAGGCTGCCGTGGAAGCTGTGGATCGGGTCTACCGACCAGGTTTCAAATACAGCAAAGCCGAGGTGCTCTTGGTTAACCTTTGCCAAAAGGGCGAGCACACCGAAGATCTCTCAGCCGGAAGCGACCGAGAAAGTGATGGGCGTTTTGGATGCCATCAATGGCAGGTGGGGTAGGGGGACGATGCGTCTCGCGAGTGTGCCGACTGATCCAGACTGGGGGATGCGCAGGGAGATGATGAGTCAGAGCTTCACGAC
>Ga0105244_10004078_pt1 | contig 10193 bp, 9 predicted proteins | sample KBSM44metaG_FD_80423 | JGI IMG/M metagenome (GOLD analysis project Ga0105244, IMG submission 80423) | Miscanthus rhizosphere microbial communities from Kellogg Biological Station, Michigan, USA - KBS M4-4 metaG | ecosystem: Host-associated > Plants > Roots > Rhizosphere > Soil | place: Michigan...
TCAGCGCGTGCACTTCCGTCTGAAGATATCGCCACAATCCCGAACGGGATCGGTAAAAGACACAAAATGTCGCCTCGAGTCTGACCCGAGAAGGTGAATACGTCTGCGCATCCAGGCTGGCAGCAAGAAGAAGCAAGGCAACCCATTAACCGCCATTTTTAAAAGATCGCAGGCACTTTCCCGCACGACAACATACTCTCTTGCTCTGTAACCTTGCTTATTCGCTAAAACTCAGGCTGTTACTGGACGAGGGCATCTGGACAGCACCCTCAACCGCGGGCTCATCCATCGACAATGGCGCTTGCACTTTCAGGGTGATCCAGTTTGAAGTGACGCGCTGCTGTTTACTGTCTTCTACCGTGACCGACAGACGGTACTCATTGCTGGCGCCCGGCGTGCTGTCCCAGGGGGGAACAATCACGCTCCAGCCATCAATGGCATTATTGTTCGGCGGTGATGTCAGGCTCAGTGCATGAGTATCGCCCTGCCAGCTCAACGCCTTAATGCTATGACTGGCGCGCAGTTGCAGCTTGAGCGGTACGCTCTCACCGGGATTAAGCTGCCACGGCGGCGTCGCCAGGAATACAGACAGCGTTTTACGCTGTCTGTAGGCCATCACCGGGTTTTGGCTGCGCGTCACCGTGTCGTAGCGGCTGCCCCGTAAGGAGCGCGCTTCCGCGACGTTATTGGCATCCAGCTGCTTGCTCAGCGCGACCCCAAAGCGGTAATTGAGTTTGAGGCCAAGCTGATCCTGGCTCTCTCCGGCACTGCTGGTTTTGTGGCTGGCCGAAATGGTCACCAGCGGCACGGGCGTATAAGACAGCCCCAGCGAGAGCGCCGCCGGGTTATGGTAACGGTTGCCGCTGTTAAACAGGTCAACCTTTTCCCCCAGATATTGCTGATAGCTGAATGATACGCCCAGCTGACGATAGAACGGCAAATAGCTTTGGGTGGTGATGTCGTAACCTTCGGCCATGCGAGACTGCTGGCTGTCACCGCGATTACGCCATCCGGACAAGGGATGATAGTAGTTAGCAGAAAAGCGCAGATTGTTGCTCCAGGCCTCAGTGCCCACCGAGGCGCGCTGAAGTCCAGTGCGAAAGCTACGATCGATAAAACTGTTGTACCCCAACAGCCAGTTGCCTGCGTCCCAGCGCTGACCCAGCCCGGCATTACCTACCACGCCTTCAACAGAGTCGTGCAGCCCAAGCTGACTGAACGTAAGGTAGCGATTCTCATCAGCCAGCGGGCTGAACAGATTGCCGCCGGTGCCGTCAAAGTTGCCGGCCATGTCCACGTTTAAGTTGAACTCGGCGTTGCCATAAGGCGAGAGTAAAGACTGCCCTTCACTCTCAACCCGCGTCGCCACTTCGTCGCGCAGTCGGTCAAAAGCCCACTGCCCGGCCTGCTCGCCCAGGGTCAGATCACTGCTACTTTCATTGGCTTCCGCAATACTTTTGGCCGCCTTCGCCAGCTTTTTACTCCAGTCATGGTTATCTTCGACGTTGCCAAGAGAAGGAAGATCGTCCAGTGACTGGCGAAAACGCGTGGGATCGCTAAAAGGGGTTTCCGACACCTGATGATCCGTTTGCAGCGCACCGGCGGGCAGCGCCAGAAGCGCTGTAAGAGCAGCGAGAGAGAAAGTCACAGGTCTAAACATCAAATCATTACGTCCGGGCATAAAAATCATCAGGTGGTTTCTCAATGAGAATGATAAAACCAGCGCTAATTATTTTAGCATAATGTGACCCAGATTCATGACTTAACTCGATATTTGTGCATCTGCGAGCCACCTGGCCGCATGTCGCGGCCAGACAACCCGCTTGTTTCAGGAAAAAATTAGCCCGCCATCAACATTAACGGTTTGTCCGGTAATGTAGCGCGCATCATCCGATGCCAGAAAGGCGACCAGCCCGGCAACGTCCTGTGGCTGCCCGGCCCGTTTAAGGGGAATGTTCTCTACCCATTCCGCCATCAGCTCGCCTTTACCATAGGTTTTTTGTTGCGTGCTCAGAATTTCGCCCCAGACGCGATCGTTGTAGTCCCACATTTCGCTTTCGATGATGCCAGGGCAAAACGCATTAACCGTGATATTCCAGCGGGCCAGCTCCAGCGCCAGACTTTGCGTAATGCCAATGACGCCCATTTTGCTGGCAGCATAGTGCGGCGTGTAGATAAATCCTTTACGCCCCTGCCCTGAAGACGTGTTAATCAGGCTGCCGCCGTTTTGCTGCACCATGTATTTAGCGGCTTCACGACAGCACAGCCAGACGCCCGTGGTGTTCACCGCCAGCACCCGTTCGAAATCGCTTTTGGGCATATTCCCGAAGGTATCAATCGTGATAATGCCCGCGTTCTGAACCGAAACGTCAATGCGGCCAAAGCGCTCAAATGCCTGCTGATACACCTGCTGCACGTCGTTCTCATCGGTTACATCCGCCTGCAGGGCCAGAATCGCGTTGGCGATGGGCCGCAGGCTGTCCGCCGTGGCAAAAACACGTTCAGAATTGGATACCATCGCCAGGTTTGCGCCGTCTCGGGCAAACCTGGCGGCAATGCCTGCGCCGATACCGCGACAGGCGCCGGTGATGACGACCGTTTTCCCACTAAAATCCCGGTTCATTGTGTTCTCCTGTTATCCATGACGAATGTCAGCATGGGGCACCGCCGGCGGCTGCTTATCATGGCGGCGCAGTAGTATCACTTTGCTTTGTAAACGCTGCTGGAACTGGTCAATCACCACGGCGGTGACAATCACCACGCCCTTGATCACCATCTGCCAGAAATCACTGACGCCCATCATCACCATGCCATCGGCCAGGAAAACAATCACGAAGGCACCGATAATGGAACCCGACACGCGGCCACGGCCGCCTGCCAGCGCCGTGCCACCCAGCACCGTGGCACCGATGGCATCCATCTCAAACATGTTGCCTGTCATGGGGTGCGCGGTCTGCAGCTGAGAAGCCACCACCAGCCCAACTAATCCGGCACACAGCCCGGAAAAAGCGTAAACAAACACTTTGACTTTGATGATGGGCACCCCCGCCAGCCGCGCCGCCGACTCATTGCCGCCGGTGGCATAGATATAGCGCCCAAGCGGCGTTTTCCGTGTCAGGTACAGGCCAAGGAGTAAAAAGCCGATCATCAGCCAGATGGGAATAAAAACCCCCAGTACGGTGCCGGAACCCAGCAGTGCGAAACCGGTATTGCCCAGCGCGGGCATGCCAACCAGATTGGCGTAGGTGGCGCCATCGTTAAACAGCAGCGCTGCGCCACGGGCCACATACATCATGCCCAGCGTACAGATGAAAGGGGCAACGCCGAGGCGAGTAATTATCGTACCGTTGACGATGCCCACCAGCGTGCCAAACAGCGCGACCGTGAGGATCACCTCCGGCACATTAAGAAACAGTCGCGCGCCATTCCACAGCGGCACGCCCGACGTCAGTAACGCGCCCGCCACCATGCCGCAGATCCCGGCGACGGCACCGACAGACAGATCGATACCTCCGGTCAGGATCACCAGGGTCATGCCGATAGCCAGCAGCCCGGTAATCGCCACGTGCTGGGTCATAATCAGCATGTTCGACGGCGTCAGGAAATTAGGCACCATCACGCTAAAAAAGCCGACCACAATCAGCAGCGCAATAAAGGTACGCGCCTTGAGTAAGTACATGTACAGCAGATATTTTTGATTCATCTTATTCTCCGGCAACCTCAGGCTTGCGGGGTGGATGCACTAATCAGTTTTTCGCGCGTGGCAGCGGCACGGGGCAAATCGGCAGTAATACGGCCATCGGCCATGACCAGAATCCGATCGGCGAGCGCCATGACCTCATCCAGTTCGGACGACGAAAACATCACCGCCAGCCCCTGCTGCGCCAGTTTGCCAATCAGGTGATACACATCGGTTTTGGCCCCGACATCAATGCCGCGGGTGGGCTCATCCAGCAACACCACCGCAGGTCCGGTCATCAGCGCTTTTCCCAGCACCACCTTCTGCTGATTTCCGCCGCTTAATGCGCTGATAGGCAACTCGCTGTCGCTGACTTTAATCGCCAGGTGCTGAATCATTTCATTGACACGCTGCCGTTCTTTGTCAGGGTGCACGATGCCCAGCGCCCGGCGAAAGCCGCGCAGGCTGAGATTCGACAAGGTCATATTGGCGCTAATCGACATCAGCTCGATCACGCCTTCACCTTTACGATCCTCCGGCACCAGCGTGATGCCGCGCTTTAGTCGCTGCTGGAAACTGCAGTTGTCCAGCCGCTGTCCACCTAACTGAATCTCCCCACGCTGACAAGGCAGTAACCCGGTTAATCCCTTAAACAGCTCTGTTCGTCCGGCGCCCAGCAGGCCATAAATACCAATCACTTCGCCTTTGCGCAGGCTGAAACTCACCGCATTGAGCCGGTAGCCACCGTTCTGATGCAGTGCGGTGAGCCCCGCCACCTGCAGCACCGTCTCCCCCTGCGGCGCGGGTTGATAGTCGAAGTGCTTTTTCTTGTCGCCAACCATTTGTTCAATGATCCAGGGCACGCTGGCGTCGCGCACCTCACGCGCGGCGATGAAACGCCCGTCCCGGAAAACCGTAATGTGGTCGCCGATCTCCATTAGCTCTTCCAGCCGATGGGAGATATAGATAATGGTGACGCCGCGTCGCTTGAGCTGTTCAATGACGTTGAACAGCACTTTAACTTCCGACTGACTCAGGGCGCTGGTCGGTTCATCCATAATCAGCACGCGCGTATCCTTCGACAGCGCGCGGGCGATCTCGACCAGCTGTTGATGACCAATGCCCAGCGCATCCAGCGCAGCATAGGGATCGACGTCCAGTTCCAGCCGTTCCAGCAGTGCTTTGGCCAGCTGATACTGATACTTTTCGTTGATGACGCCGCGCTGGAAGAACTCATTGGCGATAAAGATGTTGTCCATCACGTTCATATTCGGGAACAGGTTCAGCTCCTGAAAGATAATGCTGATGCCCAATTTTTCGGCCTGTTGGGTGGAGTGAAGCGTCACAGGTTTGCCATCCAGCAGAATCACGCCTGACGATGGGGTTTCCACCCCGGCCAGCATCTTCATCATGGTGGATTTGCCGGCACCGTTTTCCCCGATGAGCACATTGACCTTGTTGCGATAAACCCGGTAGTTAACCTGATCCAGGGCGGTCACGCCGGGATAAACCCGCGACAGGCCGCGCGTCTCAATAATGACGTCGTCTTGCTGTTCAGTAACATGCATGATCACCTCCTCACTGACGCGTGATCTGGGCGGGCGTAATATCGGGTAGCGCGTGGGGAATGTCCCAGCTGCTAAAAACGCCGACCACGTCAACCCGGTCGCCCGGTTTTACGGCGGCGTTATGTATCATGGTGACCGCCTGCTGATTGATGGCTTTACCAAAGTCGCTAAACATCACCTGATCGTTAAAATCCTGATAGCTGGCCCCTTTGTAAGCATCCCGCAGCGCCGTCCCACGAATGATGGGCCCGATCTGAATAGTGACAGTGTCACCTGATACCGCTTTAACTTTCATTTTGCCGTTGCGTGAGGTGGTATCCAGCGCCGTGACTTCCCCACTCACGCTGACGCTGAATATGCAGGGATTCTCGCTCTGCGCCCGGTAGCCCAGGGCGCGACAGGCGCTGTCCAGATCCTTCTCTGACTGCAGGCGCTGAGTGAGCTCGCCCAACGGCTTTGCCTGCGCCACGATCTGTGGTACCAGCTTCTGCTGCCAGAGTTGCCCGATATTGGCCATGTGAGGATTCGGGGGATTCTTGAGGTCGGCCAGTTCCTGCTGCGACACAATACGACAGCTACCCAGTGCTATCACGATCGGTATCAGCCAGAGTCGGTTGTACATGACATTCTCCCTGGCGCCCGTCAGTACGGGCGCGACAACAATGGATTACGACTTGTAGTTAAAGTCCTGTACGTTTTTTGCATTGTCCGGTGTGATCAAAATGCCGCGAAACATCACGCGCTGCTTCTCAGGCTTCACGCCTTTCTGAATGTAATTATCAAGATCGGTTACGCCCTGAGCGGCAATGGCCTGCGCCTGGAGCATCACGGTGGCTTTTAACGTTCCGGCCTGCACCGCATCGCGTTCATCGTTACTGCCATCAATGCCGACGACCACGACATCATTGCGTCCGGCTGCTTTCAGGGCGGCAATGGCGCCTAACGCCACCGGGCCGTTACCACAGATAACGCCTTTTACATCCGGGTGAGCCTGCAGAATACTGTCCATGATGCGCTTGCCGTCGATCAGCGTGCCTTTGGCATCCTGACGCGCGACGCTTTGCATATCCGGATACTGTTCCAGCACCTGATGGAAGGATTTCGAACGGGTGACGCAGTTATTGTCGGCGAGGTTGCAGGTCAGCTCGGCGTATTTCCCTTTCTCTCCCATTTTCTCAACAAACACGTTGGCCACATCAGAGCCCGCCTGGAAGTTATTGTGGGTAATCTGTTCCAGCGCCACGTCATCTACCGGAATTTCACGGTTGATCAGCACCACCGGAATACCGGCCTGTTTGGCTTTTTGGATGGCCGCCACGCTGGCCGTGGAATCCGCGTTGTCCAGGATAATGCCCTGCACTTTTTTGCCGATAGCCGCATCAATCAGCTCGTTCTGCTTCTTAACGTCTTCACCGTGAGAGAGCACCGAGGTTTTGTAGCCCAGCGCCTGAGCTTTCACGTTGGCGCCCTTGGCCTCCGAGGCGTAATAAGGGTTATCCAGTGAGTTAACCAAAATCATAATGGTGCCTTTCTCAACCGCCAGCGCGGTGTGAGAAAACAAACAGGCCGCAAGCGTGGTGCAGAGCAACGTCGTTTTTTTCATGGTGTGTCTCGCTATTAGGGTGTTGGCAGAGGAAAACGAAGCCTGGCGGTGGCCTTACCAGATGGTAAAGCCACCGTCGATCATCAGGTCGGCCCCGGTAATCATGTCGCTGCCGTTGCTGGCAAAAAACAGCACGGCGGCGGCGATCTCGTCGGTGTAGGCAAAGCGGCCTAACGGGATCAGTTTTTTCATTTCGGTGCCCTTCTCACCGCGCCAGGCTTTTTCCCCCATCGGGGTCAGCACCACAGTGGGCGACAGGGTGTTCACGTTAATGCGGTGCGGAGCAAACTCTTTCGCCATCACTTTGGTCATGCCCAGTAACCCGGCTTTGGCGGAGGTATAAGCAACGTGGTTGTCGATAGCGATGGACGCCGCCTGAGAGGCGATATTGATGATCTTGCCGCCGTTGCCCGCCTTGACCATCTGCTTGCCCGCAGCCTGTGAGCACAGAAAAGGCCCGGTCAGGTTCACGGCGATCTGCTTTTGCCACTCGGCAAAATCGGTTTCCAGCACGGGCTGAAGCATCACGTAGCCGGCACAGTTCACCAGAATGTCGATATGACCGTAGTGATCAACAATGGCGTCGAACGCCTGCTCAACGTCGGCAGGATCGGTTACATCGCAGCAAATAAACTGCACCTGTCCGGCCAGGGCTGCGCGCGCACTGTCGACCTTATCCGCTTCAAAGGGCGGATAAAGCAGCGCCAGGCTCGCCCCTTTCTCCAGCAGCATCTGATTACTGGCCATGGCGATGCCGCCCAGCCCGCCCGTCACCACGGCCACTTTGCCGCTCAGATTCATTGTGGTGTCTACGCCATAGCGCAGGTTAACGTCATATTCACCGCTCATCCGACTGTCCTCTCTGGTATTTTATTTGCCGCATTCATTTTCGAACAAAAATATAAGCTATCGAATTGATGGTTAATGTGGCTAAGATCAAATTTCACAACACTGCGTGCCTGGCGGCGTGATTCGCTTCAAAGCGCGTGATCCCGGTTGCAAACCGCCTGAGTAATATGGATTGTGTTGCTGTCGCGAAGGTGAAAGGGATAAAGCATGGCGCATATTGACTTTCGAACGAAAGTCAACATCTTTTCATGCTGACTCGCAAAGGCGAAATCTGCGGGTTAAACTCTGCGACAACGCGTTATCGCTATAAGCCCGATGCGATTAAAAGAGGGAGCGTTTCGATTGAAAAGCAAGACTGAGCAGCTAGCTGAAATGCAGCAGCGTCGTGACAAGATCCTGGAGATGATTCGGGAGGACGGGACGGTGACGGTGAAAGCGCTGACGAAAACGTTCGGGCTGACCGAGGCCACGCTGCGAACCGACCTGCGGATGTTGCAAAAACAGGGTTTCGTGCAGCGCTACCACGGCGGCGCGACCCTGATGACCGGCAAACAGAATACCGGCCTGCTGCAGCTGGAACGTCAGACCCACATGGAAGAAAAAGACGCGATTGGGCGCCTGGCAGCCCAGCATATCGAAAACGGTGATACGGTGATTTTCGATTCTGGCACCACCACCACGGCTATCGCGGATGCCATCAGCCACATCCGGCGTTTATCGGTAGTGACCACCGCCGTGAATATCGCCCTGAAGTTGGGTGGCGAGCCCGGGATCAATGTGCTGCTGACGGGCGGGACCTTTAAATTTCCGACGCTTTCAACGTCCGGAGACAAGGCCGCCAGCTTCTTTGAAAACGTGCTGTCAGAAAAACTGTTTCTCGCCACCGCCTGTATCTCGCCACGGCTCGGCCTGAGCTTTCCCAGCGAAACCGACATCAAAGTAAAAATGGCGATGATCAAATCCGCCAGCACCGTCTACGTCGTGGCCGACTCCAGCAAGATTGATAAGGTCTCGATGTTTGCGCTGCCCTGCGACTGGAGCCACATCCACTACCTGATTACCGACAGCGGGATCAGCCAGGCGCATATCTCCGCGTTTGAGGCATTGGGCGTTAAGGTGCTGGTTGCGCCCTTACCCGCTCGCCGCGCCCCCTGATGTTAACGCGTAGCCTTGGCGACCTGATTATCACGCCTGGCAAATGGCCGCCTCTGCGCCCAGCCTGACAAGCAGGTCGGCTCGATAGTAGCGAACCACGTCTCCGACGATCAGCAACGACGGCGACACCGGTTTATGCTGCGCGATCGTCTCTGGCAGCCCTGCCAGCGTGGTCACTAACACCCGCTGATCCTGGCGCGTGCCGTTTTCGATAATGGCGACCGGCGTATCCTCCCTGCGGCCATACTCACGCAGACGGCTGCTAATGACGCTGCTCCAGCTCAGCCCCATGTAAAACACCAGCGTCTGATTACTGGCTGCCAGCGCGGCGGCATCCAACTGAGGCTCACCGCTGCGCCCGTGTCCGGTAATAAAGCGCAGGGACTGGGCGCAATCCCGGTGCGTCAGCGGAATCCCGCTTGCGGCGGCACAGCCGACGGCAGCCGTAATGCCGGGCACGACCTCACAGACAATGTCAGCCTGCTGCAGGCTCACCATCTCTTCGCCACCGCGACCAAAGATAAAGGGATCGCCGCCTTTCAGGCGCACGACGTTGCGCCCGCTGAGCGCCAGATCCACCAGCAGTTGATTGATCTGCGCCTGTTTCAGGCCGTGGTGACCGGGCCGTTTACCCACGTCGATGCAGAGCGCGCTGTCCGGCACTTCCGCCATGACCGCCTCACTCACCAGGCGATCGTAAACCACCACTTCAGCGCCGTGCAGTAAACGCAGCGCTTTTACCGTCAGCAGGTCGACATCGCCCGGCCCGGCGCCCACTAACCAGACGCGGCCGGGGCGGGACGCGTTTTCGGGCGCCAGCAGTTTATCTAAGGTGTGAATAGCCAGCGTCATAATTCCTCCGGGACAGAGACGGAAAGCAGAAGGTGTTTTAGCTCCGGCAGGCAGGAGCCACAGTTGGTGCCACATCTGAGCGCTTTGCCCAGTGCCTGGGTGCTGTGGCAGCCCTGACGAATAGCATCAAGAATCGTTTGTTCGCCCACGCCATAGCAACTACAGATAATGCGTCCGGTCGCCGGGGCCTGCGCCGCCTGGCCTGCCAGCAGCGCGTGGCGTTCAGCGGCGTCCGCCGGTGCCTGACGAAAGGCCTGAGCGACCCTGTCGTGCTGGATTTCAGGTAAACGCTGGTCAGCATAAAAGGCCAGCTGCAGTTCACCGTCCCGCCATGCCAGGAGTCGATAGCTGTGGCCGCCATCGCTGGCGGTTTGCAGTTGCAATCCTTCAACGCTGAACTGAGACGCCAGCCAGCGCTGCGGCTGGTCCTCTCCGGCCAGCGCAAAGCGATGCGCGCCCTCATGCGGGGTGCGCGCCCAGTAACGCA
>Ga0105244_10004082_pt1 | contig 10186 bp, 10 predicted proteins | sample KBSM44metaG_FD_80423 | JGI IMG/M metagenome (GOLD analysis project Ga0105244, IMG submission 80423) | Miscanthus rhizosphere microbial communities from Kellogg Biological Station, Michigan, USA - KBS M4-4 metaG | ecosystem: Host-associated > Plants > Roots > Rhizosphere > Soil | place...
GCCCATGGAGAATCCGATGCGTGTGTGGTTTTTGAGTGCTGGCCTGGCCTTGATGTGCATGGCCCAGAACGCAGCGGCGGGTACAGTCCTGATCGTTGGCGATAGTATCAGCGCCGGTTTCGGCCTGGATACCCGGTTGGGGTGGGTGTCATTGCTCGAGCAACGGCTCAAGCACGAAGGTTTCGACGATAAGGTGGTCAATGCATCCATCAGTGGCGACACCAGTGCCGGAGGCCGGGCACGCCTGCCGGCGCTGCTTGCAGAGCATAAGCCTGAGCTGGTTATCCTCGAGTTGGGGGGCAATGACGGACTGCGCGGAATGCTGCCAACACAATTGCAACAAAACCTTGCAGGCATGATTCAGCAGTCGAAGAAGGCTGGGGCCAAGGTGCTGCTTTTGGGTATGCGCTTACCGCCAAATTACGGTGTTCGCTACACGACTGCTTTCGCTGAAGTGTTCCCTCAAGTAGCCAAAGAGAATGACATTCCCTTGGTGCCTTTCTTGCTGGAGGGCATAGGTGGCGTGCCTTCCATGGTTCAGAGTGATGGAATTCACCCTACTGCTGAAGCTCAGTCACGGCTACTGGATAACGTGTGGCCGATGCTGAAGCCGTTGCTTTGAAGTAATCCCTGAGAGGATCAGGAAGACCCGATTGTAGGGAGCAGTCGTTGAAGCTGTCCAGCGCGTTTGTGACAACTTTGGCCCACCTTTGTCCCAGTCTCTGGGGGCCTTATGGCGCACCTGCAAGGGGTCCTTATCGCCTGCGCGAGGGGCACACGGGGGAACCTTGGCGGTGATGCTCAATGAGATGGGGGCTCGGAGATTTTCTGTATTTTTCGCTAAGGGCCCTTGAAGCGTCCGTATAGCCAGAAGACCAAATGGACAGCCGCACAGACCACATAGGCAGCCTGTAGGGTGTCCATTGGGTTCTCCTATAGAGATTGAATGTCTATCGGATTTTTACTTCATCGGTATTCCACGCTGTCTTGGCATTTTCAATGTTGATCAAATCAAGCGTGGATTTTCCGGCACCATCGGCAGAGGGGTAGATGTTTGCAGCGCTGAAGCCCGATCTTTCACAGTATTCAAGAAGCTGGGACGCCTCAAATACGGGAAGGGTAAGCTTGATCAGGGGGGATGTTTGCTTAGAAAAAATAGCTTCCAATCCTTGAGGCGAGAGGCTTTGTGTGGGGAACAGGCTGTTTGGATGGACAGTAAATAGTCCTGCCTGTGCCGCAAGGTGAGGGCTTGTTGATCCCGGTGAGGTATGGAGGATCAAATCATCGTACAGACCGCTGTGCTCAACGTTCAGCGCCCAAACTGCTAACTGAGATGTTTCGTTCCAGTGTTTGTGGCACGCAAGGGCTGAACTTGCAGCGAAGTAACAGGCAGTGAAACTCTGAGTGGTCCAGTCAAGAAGCCGAGTAGGCACGCCGTGGTGCTGAGCCTTTGCCATCAAATTCAGTAGGCTGTTTTCTGGGATTGGCTTGTTCCTTTTCAGCCGATTTATGGCGGAAGAAGGATTGACGATGAGGTCACGAAATTCGGCGCTATCATTCGGAATAGTCAGACCTACGCGGTCCAGTTGCTCCATAAATTTTTCCAGCCAGCGATGCTCCAAAAAGGAAAGATCTTTAGGGCAGAACTGCTCAGTCGAATTTACGCATTGATTCTGATATGGGCGGAGTAGAGAAGGAACAAGCTTCCAAGTCGCGTCAGCCTGTCCACGAAAGATGAACCGATGTGGCCCTTCAACGAGAGGTCTGGTCGGCGACAAAGCTTCCCAAAAGCTCTCAGCAGTTTGAAACGGTTTGACCTCAAAATTATCGACACTCATCACAGTCATCCTAACTATGTTAAGTCTGGGATCTTCGAGGTATGGGTTCAGGTTTGTCTACCACCATCTCCTGAGTCGCCCCTGCCGATTCCTCTCGGTTCGGCCTTACGGGGCTCTTTATGATCAGCTCAAGGTGATGCGAGTAATCATCGGGAAGGCCACAGCCTCGGTCTGAAGACCATCAGCGATCAGCTTCACATGGACCTTGCCGTTAGCCGAGATTCCACGACAGTCATGATCTCAATGTCCCAGCCTTAGGCGTTCGGGTTGCGGGTCGCTTCGATCTTCCATACGTCGCCGTTGGCACGCTCACCATAGCTCAGGCTGGTGAACATCTTGGGTAGCTGAAGATGCGTTGGTCGGTACGCACCTTAGGCATGAGAACCGGTGACAAGGCGATTCAATAGCCGCAGATTGGTATGATGGTCTTCCCCACGCACCAAAAATATTCCATGGGTCTATAAAAGGAGATTGTATGAGTCCCAAGGCTTTTCTCGTCCTCATTACGTTTGCACTTGGTGCTTTTCTTTTCTGGCTGACGCGCGAACAACTGGGTGCTTGGAAGAATCGAAAGAAAGGCCTCGAATATGGTAATGCCGTGCTGGCTGCGGTTGGAAATCATTTTGTCGAGCTGAAAGACAAGCAAGTCTTCCTCACGGAGGACAAAGGCTATGGGGTTGTCGATGACTCAAGATGGAAGGAAGAGGTCGCGAAATTCATTGCCATGATCGTGCGTCCGAACCTCAGGACTCGCATTGAGAACCCAACTGATCTTGGCTACTTTCACCATTTCTCTAACGACATGATTCACCACCTTTTGGCGCAAGATGTTGTCCCGCGCCAGTTCTCAGTTGAGGATTATTTAGGGAATGGACACCAGTCGGCTGGTCAAGCGGAGAAGCTGCTGGTCCCCGTGCGCTGGTTACTGTCTATTGCCTTCGCAGCAGTAGCGGTTTACGCCGCTATCCAGCAAGTCTGGCTTCCTGCCCTCCTGATACTCATGGCCGGAGCATTGGTAAATCCACTGGCTTACGAGAAGGTCTTGCAAAAGGCCCCATGGCTTGACCGATTCAATATCGGACTGTGGGTGGTGCTGCTTATCGCAGTGCTTTCTAACTTCGCTTTTTTTCAGCACACGCAGGATCTTCACGAGAAAGAGCAGGCCCGCATTGCTGAGCAGGAGTTACGACTGAAAGTTGAGCAGGAGCAGATCGCAGAGCAGCAACGTATAGAAACTGAGCGGAAACAGAAAGAGATCGAAGCCCAGAGCAAGAATGCATTTTTGGTTAAACGAACCGAAATCCTTGACCAGTTGAAGCTCGCTATCCATGAGGCACGGTTTGCTGACGCGAAGAAGATTCTTGACGAATACAGCGCTGTCTCTGATGAAGACCTCATTGGGCTAAAAGCCGAGTACGAGTCGAAAAAGTCGGTATACGACTCCAAGATCGCGGAAGAGAAGGTCGAGCGTGAGCGTCAGGAGAATTACGTCAATCGTATCCGGCCCTATGCAATCGACAAGTACACCTCAGCTCAGTACCCGAAAACAGTGACCAAGTACCGCAGTCGGCTTGCAGAAATCGAGAAGCTACGGAGGACGGCAGCTGAGCGAGCCATTGATAGCGGCAAGTGCGACTATGTTGAGAACGTTCAGCTCAGTGACGAAAGCACCCTAAGGTCGCTCAAGTTTTTCATAGACTGCGCCAACGAGAAACGGATCTATCTGACAGATGCTGAATTAAAGAGCGATGGAGCGGTGCGCACACAGGATGAGAAGGCTTGGGATGAAGGCAAAGCCATCGTTGCTTGTCGGCAGATGGTCAAAGGAAATGCTGCGATCCCAAGCTCGGTCGATTTTCATAGCTTTACTGGAACCAGTGCTTCGACTGCGAAGACTTTGGGGAATGTTGAGGTACTCTTAGACTTCGATGCCAAGAACGCATTTGGGGCAGAAATCGGCTATACCGCCCGGTGCATTTTCCCGCCACAGCGGAAAGGAAGCATCGAAATTTCCCTGCGACAATAAAGCTTCTATCTGGGACGTTTTAGAAAGCTCCGGCGTCGCAAAAATGAATCGGGCCAATTGGTGATATGGAATTCAGTATTGGCTCAGCTCCGATGAATCGGTTCAAAGATCTCTTTGGGAGTTCTTACGGGCCAGTCGGCATAGACGCTGGATCTCTTTCTCCGCTGGACTCAGGGGACGCCGGGGCACCCTTTTACTGGCCTTCTTAAGGTTGTGCAAAGCAGCGCGCCGGATGTCCTTTTCGCATTCGATCAGGTGGACCACAGTGGCCTGGACGGACACGCGTTGAAAACCTAAGCCCTCAAGTTCAAGCCAGCGTTTGACGATCAGGTTTGACAGCTCGAAGCTGTAGCGGGCCAGCAAGGTGAAGGTCAGTTCCTTGTCGAGGATGGTCAGTGGTTGAAGACGACCATAGCTGTCGGGGGCCAGAGTCTCGACAAACTTGGGAGATGTATCCAGATTTGGATCGATCTTTAGAGCGTCGAGCATCTTGCGGATGTCTCGAAGGATGTGGAGGTGCTTCTTTCCGGTGATCTCAGCAATCTCCAAGGACGACATACCGGGCAAACCGTTTAGGGTCGTTGGGGTTATCGCTCCGACCTTGGTGATTTTCTCGAAGGTGGTTGCATCAGTGCAGGTCATGTTCATAGTCTTTTTTCCTTTTGGTAGCGCCCTTCAGGTCGCACCCACAGCCGGTCATCCAGACCCCGACAAAGGGAACCGGCGTGGCATGGAAGGCGCTATCAGAAAGACTGGATTGGTTGATTGATTGCCCAGCGACGGGCGAACAGGTGAAGCGGATAAAGGTCCTGCCGTTCTCTCATCAGGTCGGCCTTATGGGGCTCAAAGCGTGAGACTTCTTCGCGGAGCCTCGAAGGTGATGTTAGTAACCGTCGGGAACGCTAACCGTGGCGACGATCGGGTGTTGCTGACGTAGCGGGGACGACTGGGCAAGAATCTTTTTATTGCGGATTCGCTGTGTCTCTCAATAGTGAGGGTAATTAAACGACAGCTTGACGGACACCTCTAAGCCTGGGTGGGATTGGCTCGGTTCCAGTCAAAGGAGTCGTCAAGGGCGTCGAAGCGATGGCTTGAAGACAGACCCCGTGGGCGACCAGATGGAATAGCCGTTTGGCAGTCTTCTTGGAGCACTTCAAGGCGACCTCATGTAGCAAGGCGTCTTTGTCAAAGGTGACGACCCCAGAACCGTAAGCGCTAAAGGATGTGTTTCGATTGCTTATGACACGGCGAAGCTCAATCAGTTGAGGTCGTGAAGGTGCTGGGAGGACCAGTGACAAGGTGATGCAGTCGTCTTCGGTGAGCTGAGAGTTTGCTGGGCAGGCGAGGAGAGCGGTCATGGGTTCCCCTTTGAAGTTGTTCTTTAAGATGGCTTTTCGAGGAGGGGTTGTAATTACAATTACCCCTCTCCCTCTGGGTCTGGTCGATGAGCTGGTCGATAGCTCAGGGTCGTTGAGGTCTCGTTGAGGTTCTTTAAAGTATGCGGCGTTTAATCAGCGTACCGGTTCCCAAGGTCCCGTAGGTCGTAGTGCAGCTTTGCGAGTGTCGCGGGGTCTGGTGCAGGCAGGGTGTCGGTCCAGTCGTTGCGTCGCATCGGAAGGATGACCTCATGGTCCATCTCAGAAGCAAGGCAGCTTGGTCGTGACTTCATCAGATACGGCATTGCCAGTTCGATGGCCTTCACGTATCGCTGAGCTTGTCGCACGCCGATGCTCAGAAAGTCCTCAACGGATGCAGCGGTGATCTCTGGGAGCTGCGCAAGGATGCCGAAAAGATGCTTCACGGACAGTGGCTTGGATGACCCGCCCTTGCCGATTGGTCGGTCGTGCCAGTCCAGCCTTGCGATACCCTCAATGATGTCCGATGCGAAGTAAGGGTACTGGCCGTAGTCGGAGGTGGGTCCAATGAAGCCCTCGAAGGGATTAGCGATTATCTTGGTGGGGCGGCCTCGGCCACGCTTGGCAGTTGCAGCGATGGCCCCTGATTGAGCTGGGTTGAAGCTGGTCATGATGTCGTTCTCCTGTGCTGTGAGTGGGTGTCTCGCAACAGTGAGGGTTTATTAACGTCATCAGACTTTCGACCAGCAAACACAGGGCTTCAGGGCATCTTGAGGTTTTCTACGAGCACGCTCCTACGTCCACGGAGCAAGGCCAGGACCCAGCGAGTCGATTGGATTTCACGTAGGAGTGGGCCCGAAAGCCCCTTTCTGATCCACGGGACGTCTAATGCGGTTAGACGTTAGCGCTGCCGCCCAGCAACGCCTGAAAGCGCTCCCACTTGACGTCAAGGCTGTAGCTGGAAATAGGCTGTTCATAAAAGTAGGACTCGGGACCATTCCCCTTCAAGGATGGGAGGACTTCCTCTGTTACCCAGCCTCGGAAGAGATCAGACATCGGGTTATCTCCTTGCAATAGCACCTGATACAGGACAGCTTCAGTGCAAAGCCATGCGTCCTTCCAGCGTGACCCAAGGGCTTGAATAAGCAATGCCTCGAAGACCACTCCATTCCCGTAAGGGTCTTGGTCGATTTCCACTTCCATGATGTCCCGAACGTGGAACATTCCTTTCCTGTCCTTGTACCGTTGGACCTGCCGCTTAGCATCCTTGAGGCCCATCTTCTGCATCACATGAGTGGCGATGAAAAGAAGGCCAAGCTCTGGATGTCCTTCAATGGCAATGAGGTCAAGTCCGGGGGCGCGAAACGACGTGAACTTCAAATTATCGAGGGTAGCTTTCACTGTGACTCCTTATGCAAGTGGCTCTTGTGTCCACTCAATATGCCAAGTGGACATTTTGCCGTCAAACATCGCTTTTCGGGGCCTATGCCTTGAGCACCTTCTTGAGTTCCTCAGCGAGCTTCCCTACAGGGATGGCAGAACCATAGTTGTCAAAGGTGATGGTGCGGGATGAGTGCCCAGTGATGGCTTGAGCGTAAGCCACAGGAACCCCTTCAGCTTGCAGAGAGGACGCCATGAAGTGCCTCAGTGAGTGCAACGTCTGGGTTGTCTCACGGGTCTCCCCGAGGATTGTCTTCATCAGAGTGCCAAGGTTCCTGCTGGCCTTCATTGGGTTGACGCCATGGTCAGAGGGTAGGGCGCCCGACTCGACAGCCTTGAGGAACTCGCTCAGGTCAAACGTATTGAACGCACCGTCGATCAATGGAATGGTCCGGTCACTGTGCTTGTTCTTGATTGACTTGTTAGGGCCATCTTCATTGATATGGATGCACCAGAGGCCATCGACCTGCTTGATGTCCTTCTTGGTCAGATAAGCGATTTCACCGACACGAGCCCCAGTGATTGCCAGAAGGGACAGACCCCAGCGCTCCCATGAGTCGGCTGGCAGTTCTGCGGAATGGTTCATTAGGGCAACCACTTGGTCCTTGGTGAAGCCTTCACGCTTGCTGTCTGTCCCTTTGGTCAGCTTGAGCTTGGAGGTGTAGGCCTTGGTCAGATAGTCGTTGTTAACTGCCCAGTCCATGACGGTCATCATCTTGGTAAGGATGTTGTTCACAGTTGAGCGTTCACGACCCACAAGCAAGGCCGTCCTGATTGCCACCATGTGGTCATGGGTGTGGGTCCTGAGGTCAGTCAATCCGATTTCCTCAAAGGCGCCCTTGATGGCCTTGTAATTGACCAACATGCTCGCCTTGGTGGACTCCTTGATGTTGATGGTGTGCGCGCTTAGATACTTGTTGGACAGGAAGTCCCACGTCAGGGGGCCTCCAGACGGTAATACAGATAGAGACAGGGAAGGGGCTACAGGCGTGCTACAAGCCTCACCCTTGAGGTCCCTTACGATCTCGACCAGCTTTCCCGGCCTGCCCTCCAAGCGCTCCTGAACGGCCTCAAGGATCTCTAATGCCTTGCTCACGGCCCGTTGCTGATTGACGCTCAGCGGTAGCTTGGCGCTCGCCTCACGAAGGGCAACATGCTGTTCATCGTGGATCATCTCGTAGGCCACCAAAGAGCTATCACCATGCGCCATCGTCAGGCAGGACTCAGCGATGTCTATTAGACGCTCACGGAGTTCGTCCCAAGTCGCCTCAGGGTTGTCGAAGTGGAACGCCTTGAGGGTCTGGAGGATTTCTTGGGAGATGGTCATTGCGGTGGCCTTGTCGGTAGTTCTGAGCGATAGCGTGAAGAAGCCCTTAACGGTGCCTTGAGGTCGGAGCCGAAGGTAATAGCGACCTGACCGACGATAGTGGTACGGCTTGGCGAGGGCGGTTTGTAACAGGTTTGTTCCACTTTGAGGATGCTGAGAGGTGGTCATTAGTCGGAACCCTTGAGTTTATTGGGTTCCTGTCCTCAGGTCGGGATTGCAACAAAATCTTGCATCGATGATCGACAGCTCCCGCGCCAGTGGTGCCAAGGTACTGCTGCTGGGCATGCAGTTGCCGCCCAACTACGGTGCGCGTTACACCCAGGCATTTGCCGAGGCTTTCACCAAGGTGGCCGACGAGAAAAAAATCCCGTTGGTGCCGTTTTTTCTCGACGGCGTGGGCGGTCATCCAGACCTGATGCAATCCGACGGCCTGCACCCGGCGGCGGGGGCTCAGGGCAAGTTGCTGGAAAATGTCTGGCCGACACTGAAACCGCTGCTTTGACGCTTTTCTAGCGGCGGCGTTTCGGCTAAGGTGGCGCCCCCGATTTGGAGGCCCCGATGCCGCGTCCCGCCTGGTCCCTTTTTGCCTATCAACTGATCGAGCCTGACGAACAGCTGGATCTGTTCGCCTGCCAGGAAGTGCGGGTGCATCTGGTGACCCGTCAGCTGGAACTGGGCGGCTCGGCGGACCGAACCCTGTGCGGCAGCCTGTTGCCGGCGCAACCACGCTGGTCGAGCGTCGATCGCACGGTCTTCCAGGACCAGCGCCTGTGCTCGCTGTGCCGGGCCATTCTGGAATCGCAAAAACGCGGCACTTCGCCGATCTGGCCTGAGTTGCGGTTCGAGCTGTAGCTCCCTTGCCACAGGAAAGCTTCCACCACAGGTAATCCCCCTCGCCGCAGGTCTTGCATCTCCCCGAAATAACGGGCGGCGGTGTACAATCGGGTTTTTATACCCTTGTCGATCATGCGAAGGATTTTCCGGATGTTGCCGCGCTTTCCCGCCGTCACCCGCTGCCTGTCTCTTGCTGCGCTCTGCGTGGCGGGTCCCGTTGCAGCATTGGAGTTGCCCCTGCCACCACCCGGTGAAGACATTGTCGGCCAGGTGCAAGTGATCAAGGCCAAATACGAAGACACCTTCGCCGACCTTGGCACCACCTACGACCTGGGCTATTTGGAAATGGTCGCGGCCAACCCTGGCGTCGATCCATGGCTGCCGGGCGCCGGTACCGAAATCGTCCTGCCGACGCGCTTCATCCTGCCACCTGGCCCGCGTGAAGGCATCGTCATCAACCTGGCTGAATACCGCCTCTACTACTACCCGAAAGGCCGGAACGTGGTGTACACCTTCCCGCTGGGTATCGGCCGTGAAGGCTGGGGTTCGCCGATTGCCCACACCAGCATCGTCGCCAAGACGCCGAACCCGACCTGGACCCCTCCAGCGTCGATCAAGGCTGAGCACGCCGCCGATGGCGACCCACTGCCGAACGTAGTGCCGGCCGGCCCGGATAACCCGCTGGGGCCATTCAAATTCACCCTGGGCACTCCGGGGTACCTTATCCACGGTTCGAACAAGAAGTTCGGCATTGGCATGCGTACCAGCCACGGTTGCTTCCGCATGTTCAACAACAACGTGCTGGAAATGGCCAGCATGGTGCCGGTAGGGACGTCGGTTCGCATCCTCAACGATCCGTACAAGTTCGGCCTCAGTGGCGGCAAGGTTTATCTGGAAGCGCACACGCCGCTGGATGACAAGGGCAACCCTTCGGTGGTCGACAAGCACACCGCCGTGATCAATGCGATGCTCAAGCGTGAGGACATCACCAACAACTTGCGCATGAACTGGGATGTAGTGCGCGACGTGGTCGCCGCTGAGGATGGCCTGCCGGTGGAAATCGCCGTGCCGAATACGTCGGCACCGATGGTCTCGAGTGCGCCGATCGACCTGCAGCAGTAACGCGTTAAAGCAACCCGCCGATGCAGGCCGCATCGGCGGGTTTTTTATGGCCTGCAGAAACCTCAGGCAATAAAAAAGCCGACCCAAAAAATGGATCGGCTTGATAACAATCCCGAAGGATTATTACTTGCGGCTAGCTTTTTCCAGCATGCGCAGAGCACGCTCGTTAGCTTCGTCAGCAGTCTGTTGTGCTTTTTGAGCAGCAGCCAGAGCTTCATCAGCTTTACGGTAAGCTTCGTCTGCA
>Ga0105244_10004084_pt1 | contig 10183 bp, 9 predicted proteins | sample KBSM44metaG_FD_80423 | JGI IMG/M metagenome (GOLD analysis project Ga0105244, IMG submission 80423) | Miscanthus rhizosphere microbial communities from Kellogg Biological Station, Michigan, USA - KBS M4-4 metaG | ecosystem: Host-associated > Plants > Roots > Rhizosphere > Soil | place: Michigan...
TATTAATTACCGCACATTCCGTAGCGGCGCGATTTATCGCGCAATAAATTGCGCCGCTACAAGGTGTGCGCCAGGTAGTTGGGGTTTTGTAGAGTGCGCATTCATGTGCACCATGAAAAAAGATAACTAGATCAATCAATTAATCCTTTCGCCCGCGCCAACAAAAACGCAGTGACCGATGTCGCATCGCTGATCTTTCCTGCCAGGATCAGTTCAAGAAACGCAGCGAGGGTGATTTTCCTTGCAGTCAATCCCACTTCTTCTGCATCAAGTTTTTGCCCCTGATACGTTAACTCGCGCGCCAGATAAATGTGATAGCCCTGCGCGGAGTAGCCTTGCGCTAACTTTTGATAACCCACGTAATCGAGCTGCCCGGCAATCAGTCCGGTTTCTTCTAACAACTCGCCGGCGGCAAGATCTTCAGGCGCGGCATCGGGCACGAGCTCCCAGCTTCCCTGTGGCAGCTCGAGGGTGCGTTCGCCAAGGGGATAACGGAATTGCTCCACCACATAAATGTGATCGTGCTCAACCGGCAAAATCACCACAAAATCACTCTTCTCAATCACCGAATAGATGCCTTCGCTGCCATCGGCACGCTGAATTTTATCCTCTTTCAAGGTCAACCAGCGGTTGCGGTAGATTTCTGTCGAAGCGAGCGTATGGATTTCAGGTTTCACTGGTGGCCTCCGTGATCGTAAGGAATGCGCCACTATAACCCCGTTCGCCGTACGCATTATCTGAATGTTCACGCGCGCGTTTGCATCGCCTGTTTCAAGGCATTCAGGAATACCGTGACACGGGTTGGCAGATGGCGGGCAGTGGGAAACAGCGCCCAGACGCCAAGCAACTGCGGTTGTGCATCTCGTAAGGCAATCTCACGCAGTTCACCCGCCGCTAACTCTTCCTGCACATCCCACGCCGAGAGTTGCGCGATGCCGCTGCCCGATACGCATAAGGTGCGTACGCCTTCCACATTGCTGCCGCTGAAACGGCCTTCAACGCTGATACTGGAAATATGATCGTCGATCATAAAACTCCATTGCGGCACGCCGGATAAACGCAGGCAGTTGTGCTGATGCAAATCGGCCAACATGTGTGGCGTGCCGCAGCGCGCTAAATAGTCTGGTGAGGCACACAGCACGCGTGGATTATCCGCCAGTCGCTGCGCCACTAAACGTGAGTCCCGCAGCGGTGCGATACGAATGGCAACATCGTAGCCGAGCCCAACAATATCGGTGACATTGTCGCTGAGCTGAAAATCGATCTTGAGTTCGGGATTTTCCGCCATTAGCGCGGGCAGCAAAGGAATAATGGTACGGCGACCAAAGCCTGAAGGCGCGGTGATGCGCAGCTGGCCGGTGGCGCCCTGTTTATCCGGCGAGAACAGATTGCGCGCGCTCTGTTCGGTCTCGGCCAGCGTTTTGGCGTAGGGCAGAAACTCTTCGCCTTCATCCGTCAAGGCGATGGCGCGGGTGGTGCGATGCAACAAACGCACGCCAAGATCTTCCTCCAGTGAAGCGAGCCGGCGCGATACCGTCATCGGCGTGGTGTTCATTCGCCGCGCCGCCTGCGTCAGGCTACGCGTCTGGGTGACCATCAGGAACACCTCAACATCCTTTGAATTCATTGTAACGATTTCCGTTATGCAGACGTATCATCATTGGCCATTTTTGGCCTCATAGTGACAGAATATACTGCGCTCTGTAGATAATCCGCATCCAGAGAGCAATATGAGTGATAAACATCTTTTTCAGTGCGGGACACTGAACCAGCTGGCGTTGAAGAATCGCATCATGGTGGCGCCGATGACGCGCATCTCCGCCAGTGTCGATGGGGTGCCGGGCGAGCGTATGCAGCAATACTATCAGCGCTTCGTGCGCGGCGGATTTGGCGCCATCATCACTGAAGGCATCTATATCGATGAAGCCTGGTCACAAACCTATGCGTTTCAGGCGGGTCTGATCAACGCCAAACAGCGTGCCGGATGGCGGGCGATCACCGATCGGGTGCATCAACGTGGTGGAAAAATCATTGCGCAGTTGATGCATGCCGGTGCGATTTCTCAGGGCAATATCTACCGACCGGATACGTTAGCGCCATCAGCGGTGCAGCCGCGTGGAGAACAATTGGGTTTCTATCACGGTCATGGTGCCTATCCGCTGCCACGTGAAATGGATGAAGAACAGATCCTGCAGGTGATCGACAACTTTGCGCAAACTGCTGCGCGGGCCGTCGACGAAGCGGGTTTTGATGGCATCGAAATTCACGGCGCAAACGGCTATCTGCTTGACCAGTTCTTTACCGATTACACCAACCAGCGCCGCGATCGCTGGGGCGGAGATATTGTTGCCCGGTTGTCTCTAACGCTGGAAGTCATCGCGGCGGTGCGCCAGCGCGTGGGTAAGGATGTTACCGTGGGCGTTCGCCTCTCGCAGGGCAAAGTGAATGATTTCCATCACAAATGGCGGGAAGGCGAAGCGGGCGCACGTCAGGTATTCGCCGCGATCGCTGAGGCCGGCGTGGATTATCTGCACCTGACAGAATATGACGCGCTGCAGCCCGCGTTTGCCGATTCGCCGCTGTCGCTGGTGCAAATTGCGCGTCAGACGGCACCCAATATGCCGATTATCGCCAATGGTGCATTAAGTGATGCCCGCACGGCGGCACAGGCGCTGGAGCAGGGCGCGGATTATGTCTCGATTGGCAAAAGTGCGCTGGCCAATCCCGACTGGCCGATGCGAATTCGTGAGGCTACGGAACTGCGCCCCTTTGATAAAAACCTGCTGGCGCCGTCTGCGGACGTAAAAAACTGCGAGTTGGTGTAAACCTCTTTAACGGGCGTGCAGTAGGCGCCCGTTTCATTTTCTCACGGGAAAGTTGTCCAACATTGTCCAACTTTCACCGATGCGCATGAGTATGATTCGCGTTTTCAACTACACCACTAATTGAACATGCGTAAACCGACTTTTGCTGTTAAACCCCTTTCTGTTGCCTGCATGGCAATGCTGCTGCCCGCCACGGCGCTAGCCCTTGATGATGACAACACCGCTGAAACCATGGTGGTGACCGCTTCCGGTTTTGAACAGCGTCTGGAAGATGCACCGGCCTCGGTCACGGTGATCAACGGCGACGATCTGCGTAAGCGCTCGATTAATAATCTGGCCGATGCGGTGCGAGAGGTGGAAGGCGTGGCGGTGATCGGTGGTGCCAATGAAAGCGATATCTCGATTCGTGGCATGCCGGGCGATTACACCCTCATTCTGGTGGATGGCGTGCGCCAAAGCGGCCGCGATTCGCGCGTTAACGGCAACGGCGGTTATGAGCAGAGCTTCATTCCGCCTGCTTCGGCCATTGAACGTATTGAGGTGATCCGCGGGCCGATGTCATCGCTGTATGGCTCCGATGCGATTGGCGGCGTGATCAACATCATTACGCGTAAAGTCACGCCGCAGTGGAACGGCTCGCTGTCGTGGGATTATGCGGTGCGCCAGCACAAGGATCAGGGCAATGCCAGTAACAATCAGTTCTACCTGAATGGTCCGCTGATTGACGATCGTCTCGGGTTACAGTTGTGGGGACGCTATCTGAATCGTCAGGGTGATGATGACGTGCAGAATACCAACGGCTATACCCAAGCCGATCATCGTGATATCACCGCACGCCTCGTGTTTACGCCAAACGCTCAGCACGACATTATGCTGGAAGGGGGCGTGAGCCGCCTGAAAAACGGCGAAGGTGAAAGCGCCAACTGGGCGACGCGTGAACAGAAGAATAATCGCGACCACTGGTCGCTGGCGCATGAAGGGCGCTGGGGTTGGGCAACCTCGACGCTGGCGTTTTCTCAGGAAGAGACCAGCCGTGAAGGGCTCGCCAGCCCGTCACAATCCGATGTCTATGGCCGCAAACCGACCATCAAAAACAGCGTATTGGATGCCAAACTGGTGATGCCAACCGCCTATCACACGACTACCGCTGGCGCGCAGTGGCAGGAAAATGCGCTGAAGGACTGGAATCAGGGCGACGGCACGCGCGTCAATCATCGCTATAGCGTGGTGCAGCGTGCGCTGTTCCTCGAAGATGAGTGGCGCATGCTGGAATCCTTCTCGCTGACGGGCGGCTTGCGTCTCGATAATCATGAGCAATATGGCAACCACTACAGCCCGCGCATTTACGGCATCTGGTATGTCAGCGATGAATGGACGCTGAAAGGTGGCGTAGCGCGTGGTTTCAAAGCGCCGGAAATTCGTGCGGTGATCGAAGATTATGCGGTACTGCGCCGCAATCGCTTTGCGATGTTGGGTAATCCAAATCTCAAGCCGGAAACCAGCACCAACTATGAATTGTCGGCGATGTGGTCGAACCGCGACGATCTTTCGGCCAGCGCGACCTTTTTCTACAACGATTTTAAAGACAAGCTGTCGACCGTGACCACCGATCAGCTGTGGAACGGCTACATCATCATGGATCGCGTTAACATCGACAAAGCAGTAATCCGCGGCGTGGAGTTGACCGGTAGCTGGAAAATTACCTCGGATGTGTCGCTGAAAGGGAACTATACCTGGCTCGATTCCGAGCAGAAAAGTGGCAGCAATCGTGGCGCACCGCTGGCGTTGACGCCAAAACACAAAGCCAGCCTGCGCAGCGAATGGCATGTCACCGAAGCCACGCAGCTGTGGGCTGCCGCTAACTATTACGGCAAAGAGTACGGTACTAGCGTCACGGAAGACGCGGCGCCGGATTACCTTACTGCCGATCTCGGTATATCACATCAGTTGACGCACAACCTGACGTTGAACGGCGCCATCTACAATATCGGCGACAAACGACTGGATGATGAAACCTATGGTACGGTCAATTACGGCCGCACTTTCTGGGGTGGCGTGACGCTCAGCTTCTGATGCCATCCGGCAGCATAACGGTGACACATAATCCGGCCGGGGGACGATTCGCCAGCGTCAGTTCCCCGCCGTGCGCATGAATATTCGATTGTGCGATGGCTAATCCGAGGCCTAAACCGCCGCCCGCGGTATTCTCAGTGCGCGGTGTGTCGCAGAAACGTACAAAGGGTTCGCAGGCTTGCTCCAGCTGTTCAGCGGACAAGCCCGCGCCCTGATCCAGCACCTCAATTTGCACCCAGCCCGGCAGTTGCGTCAGCGTTAGCACGGCATCGCCGCCATACTGCAACGCGTTTTCAATCAGATTACTCAGCGCGCGTTTGATCGCCACCGGACGACACATCAGCTCAATATCCGGCTCACCTTGCCAGGTGACGGCTTTCCCCAGCAGCAGGTAACGGCGGGTTAAATCGGCCAGCATCTGACTGAGATTGCAGCGCTGCGGCAGCGCGTGTTGCACCTCCCCGCGAATAAAATGCAAGGTTTCATGCACCATGGCGCGCAGTTCATTCAGGCTTTCCAGCATGTCATCACGCGCATCACCCTCTGGCATCAACTCCACCTGCAAGCGTAATTCGGTGATCGGCGTGTTGAGGTCGTGGCTCATCGCGGCCAGCATGCGCGTGCGGCTATCCAGGTGACGCGCCAGCCTAAGCTGCATGAGATTAAAAGCCTGGGTTAATTCCCGCGATTCCTGCGGCCCGGTGATCGGCAACGTGGTGCGCCATTCGCCACGACTAATGGCATCGGCAGCGCTGGCTAAGCGCCGAATCGGTCTGACCACGCGATAGATAAAATAGAGGCTGAGCAGCAGCAACGGCACGCTCACGATAGGCAGGGAAAATGACAGTAGCTGCGTCCATTCATAAGCGGGCATAACCGATTGCACGCTATTAAAGTAGCGACCATCGGGCAGGGCAATGGTGACGCGCAGGCGCAACGGCTCATGGCGCGCCGCGCTAAAAATATGCCTGCGCGCCAGGCCGCCATCAGCACTTTCGAGTTGCAGGGTGACGTTGGCCGACGTGGTTAATTTTAACTGATTAACCAGTGAGTCACGCAGACGTTGCTCCTCATCGCGCAGCGCAATGTCCTGCACTTCCGGACGCTGCGCCAGCCAAAAACGGGCACCGTCCGCGCGCGTTAACGCAACGTTCTCTTCGCCCGCCAGGCTTTCATGGTAGGCCAGCACCACGCGCTCGACGGCAGTGTTGCGGGTAGAAGGCGTGAGTAAATTACCCAGCAACTGCGTAGCCGCAACGGCAGCGAGATTGGCCAGCAGCAAAGCCACAATCATCAGCCCGGCAAGCTGGCTCATCATGCGCCTTGGCAATAGTGGGCTTAGCATGTGATCGGTTGCACCGTTTGTACCTCAGCGGTGAAGCGATAGCCTTCGCCCCACACCGTATCCAGCAGCACGCAGCCGGGCAGAACCTGCTCCAGTTTGATTCGCAGGCGGCTCACTTGACGATCGATGGCACGATCAAACACCTCGTTGCCCGGCGTGACGCAGCGATCCATCAACGCTTCCCGACTCAACACCTGATACGGATCGGCGAGAAAGGCCGACAGCAGTTTGGCTTCCATGGTGCTGAGGCGAACGCTTTGCTGCTGTTGATTGCTTACCCGACGCGAGGCGGGATTGAATATCAGCGTGGAAAAGTGAACGGGTTGCACCGCAGGGGACGTTTTTTCACTCGTCAGATTAGGCCGGCGATCGGCACGTCGCAGCACCGTGTGTATCCGCGCCAGCAACTCACGCGGTTCAAAAGGTTTAATCACGTAATCATCGGCGCCCAGTTCAAGGCCCGTCACGCGATCATCCAGAGCATCACGCGCGGTTAACAGGATCACCGGCGTTTTATAATGGCGTTGAATTTGCTGACAGAGTTGCATGCCGTCGCCGTCGGGCAGCATCACATCCAGCACAATCAGATCGAACGTCGCGGTGCGTAGCAGCGTCCAAAGTGAGGCGGCATCCTCTGCGGTTACCACAGAAAAGTGCTGACGACGCAAGTAAGTGGCAAGCGGTTCACGGATTTTGCGGTGATCGTCAACCACCAAAATTTTTATTGGTGCTGGCGTAGCGTTCATTGGGATGTTCCAGAGAAAAGCGCGCCCAGGCGGCAAAGAGCCGTAGCTTAATTGAGAATGCTTTTCATCTGCAACTGCAACCGCGCCTAACGGCGGAGAGCACCTCCGCCTGCAGAGACATTAGTGCGCGAAGGCCCACGTCAATTTGCCGTTGTCGGAGACCAGCTTATCCAGCTTCTTCTCGTTCACTTTCTTGCGCGCACCAAGGCGCTCCGCAGTGAGCGGGCCGCTATCCCCTTGAGCAATGACCGTGTCTTTCGGCACGCTGGTCATCTTCTCTGCGATGATTTCCAGCGCTTTGGCGTAACCGCTGCGATTATTGAGGTCAAAGTTCTTCAGGGGAAGCTGCGTTTCCAGCCATTTTCCCCAGAAGAATTCCAGGAACGGCGGCGGATTCTGCTCTTTCTCAAAGCCAATATCGCGCACAAAATAGACCAGCGAGCGGTATTCATCATTCTGCATATGCTGGCGACCCAGCTCTTTCGGCAGTGCATCCGGTTGAATTTTGCCAGACGGCGTATCCAGCCACGTCAGATGTGCTGCTTCCATTTTTTGCCAGAAGGCGGACATGGTTTTCAGGTTGCGGAAATCATCGGTGATGCGCACCTGTACCGGCGTGTTAAGACCGGCGATATCGGCGAAATTGCTGAAAGTATGATGACCATCGGTGAGGTACAGCACATTATCCGGTGCAATCACTGCGGTTTTCATCGGGCCAGGCGCGCTGCCGACCGGCGCTTTGCAGCGAAAGCTGCTGGGCTGCGAGAGACGCGATTTGCCATCAAATGTGTCGACGCCTTTTTGCCCCATGCTTTCGCAATAATCATCAAACAGCTTTTTCGGTTCGGCTTCATAACGATGCTGCTTGTAATCCAGCTGACGATAGCCAATTGCGGCCTGCGTCGGATGGAGTTGCGCTAACTGCACTTGCACAATATCACCGGCTTTGATGTCAGCGGGCAGTGCGGCGGACGCCGATCCGGCTGACCACAATAGCGCCAGTATTGACCACGGTGTTCTCATTCCCTTTCCTCAAATCGCCAATCGCAGATGGGCACAATAGCATTACTGTCATTTTGCCGCTGTAGAGTTATGGCTCGCGGTTGCCCAGTGGCAACCCGTCATCCAGACATCTGGCCACTACGGAGCGTTGATTATGGCACTCGCTGCTGTGCAACCGGCAAAACTGCAACATACCGTTATCGATCCCAGCGTGCGCATGCGCGAAACCCAGATTGGCGCGCAATGTGAAGTGCTGGCCGAAACCTACATTGAATACAGCGAACTGGGCGACTTTTCCTATCTGGGAGAACACTGCTGTGTCGCCGATGCGCAGATTGGCCGCTTTACCGCCATTGCCAATCATGTGCGGATTGGCGCGCCCAATCACCCGATGGATCGCGCCTCGCAGCACCGTTTTACCTATTGCCCGGAATACTATGATGCACAGGCGGCGCGTGATAATGACTTCTTTGCTGCCCGACGTGCCGAACGCGTGGTGATTGGCAATGATGTGTGGATAGGTCATGGCGTGATAGTGCTGCCGGGCGTGACGGTGGGTGATGGTGCGGTGCTGGCTGCCGGTGCAGTGGTCACCAAAGATGTGCCGCCTTATACCATTGTGGGTGGTGTGCCAGCCAAAGTCATTCGTGCACGTTTCGCTACGGATATTGCCGCGCAGCTGCAGGCGATTGCCTGGTGGAACTGGCCGCTGGAGAAGCTGATGGCCAATCTGGCGGATTTTCAGTCTTCCGATCTCCGCGCATTTTGCCAGCGGCACAGCCGCTAAAAGCGGTGTAAACGCCGTCTATCGTCGCAAGTATTCTCAAGCAAACTCAAATTACCCTGTTTTTGCGATTGCTTGCGCGGCGGATTATACCAACGGCGGAGGAATAACCATCGCTGACAGCACCGCCTCCTGCGGTAGCCCAACATGCAGCAAAATCTGCTGGCGATAATGTTCATCGGCATCGCGCGCCTCGTCACTGAGTAAAACACCCACTTCATTGACGTTCTTACCGGCCACCTGCACCTTGTCACGCGCGGCACTGCGCATCCATTCGTACTCGATATCAATGTGCCCGGTATCAATACAGCGAATGCCATGCTGACTGAGATCGTAAGCCAGTACCGTTGCTGTGGGTCCGAGCGACATCAGTACCATATCGTAATCACGTGCGTGCGCCAGTACTGAGCTGTAGAAATCGTTGTAAACCGAGAAGGCGTTACGATTCAGCGTGGTGATGCGTTTAATATCCCGCGCACCCGCGAGCAGATCGTTACCGATGCCGAGACGCGTGCCGCTACCTTCCACGACTAATATTTTTTTATCGCTGAATAGCTGTTTGAACTTATTAAACACGCGTTCTGCCTGCTGCTTATCTTTATAATCATGATAGGGACGCGTAACGGAGGTGTTGCCGTAGCGGTAATCTTTCTTTAATAACACTTCATAATGGCGAAAATAAAACGCTTTATGAAAAAACCAGAAAAGGGCCGAACCAAATCGCATATTTCCAGTACCACGAAAGGCATCGGGCATACACAATAAACAGGTATTTTTCGGCTGACTTCCGCGCCGCAAAATTTCTTTCAGGCGAAGAGAGAGACGTTCATCGAAAGATTGAAAACCGATATTTTTAAATAAGGTCATTTCCAGTTCTCCATCGCCATAGCGGCTTACCGACAGCACGTCGTTGTTGAGCAGCAAGTCAATGGTCTGCTCAGGTGACATTACCTGATATTGTCGGGCTCGCGCATTGGCAACCGGAAATTTAAAAGCAGCGTGTGTGAGTTTAAAAGGAAAACGTAATTTACGATAAAAGAAATCTGCGCTGATCATCATCACCTTCTTTTTATTAGCGGCCTTGCCGCAGAGCAGTTACGTGATTTATATCACGCTAAATCAGCGTAAACAGGCTGAGGAAACTCTCAAAAAGTCATTGCGCCGCAATGGCTAATCAATTTAGAGAAGGTTAAATAAAGACAGCGGAAATAAAAATGCAATAAAAGCACGCTTATTCTCGCCGCTGCAATAAAGGTTGCCAGGAATAATCGCAGCGGCGTGTTAATGATTAATTAAGTTATTTCAATTGATGATGAACGGTGAAAGCGATTTTCCGGCTTTACTAAGCCTAAACGATCGCGCAGCGTGCCTGGCTGATACTCAGAGCGGAATACACCCGCGGCCTGCA
>Ga0105244_10004086_pt1 | contig 10181 bp, 8 predicted proteins | sample KBSM44metaG_FD_80423 | JGI IMG/M metagenome (GOLD analysis project Ga0105244, IMG submission 80423) | Miscanthus rhizosphere microbial communities from Kellogg Biological Station, Michigan, USA - KBS M4-4 metaG | ecosystem: Host-associated > Plants > Roots > Rhizosphere > Soil | place: Michigan...
AGGCGGGTCATGTCATTTATTTCTGTCATGCCTGATTCCTTGCTGTCAGACCAGCGCCAGGAAAACCGGCGCGGGGCAATCATTTTTTTGGGGGGGAATCATCGGGGGCGCAGGCACAAGATCCTGCTCGGTTCACCGACTGGTTGTGATTCATCTCATAGACTATGTGATCTTGGTCATGTGATCAAGACTTCTGACTTGGTTAAGCGACCAAATCCGCGCCTATGCGTGGGTTGATGAGTCCTTAAATGCACGTAGGCCCGGGATCCGCGTTGAATCCCGGGCCTGAGTACTAGCAAGGGCGGCGTGGGCCTCCTCTAGCGCTGACCGTTCAGGCTCGCCAACACCGCCCTTGCCGCTCGCTCGCCCGACGTGGCAGCGTCAGCAAGGGACGGCAGGTCGAGCTGATAGTCGCCTGCGAAATGGATGGTTCCGAGCGGATCACGCAATGTGGCAAGCGAGTTTCTCCGCCCGGGAGCCCAGAAGGGCACCACCCGGCGGTGCCGCCGCACGATCCCCTCGCCCAGTTTTCCCTCCAACTCGGGGAAGATGGCTAACAGGTCCTTCGTAAATAGCGACACGATCTCTTCGTCGGGCAGATCGAACAGCGCGTCGGCCTTGGCGCCTCCGGCAAAGCAGGCCAGCGCTCCTCCCGACTTTCGAGTGCCATCGCTTCGCATCGCCGCTGCGTGGTTGAACATCGCTTGGAATGCAAGCTGCGGCGACGAAACGGCGAAGTAGTCGTCCCAGCGTTGGGGTCCGACTTCGTCGGTGAAGAATCCGACCACCACGTAGCGGCCGTACGTGATGTCATTGAAAGCGATCCGGTGCTGCTGAGGGAGGTTCGGGATGATCTGGGCGGCGACATCGCCGGGCGCCGTCAGGATCGCTCGCTTGGCGCGCAGCCGTGCCGGACGGCCATCGTCGTGGTAGTCAACCACTACACCGTCTCCGTCCTGCCTCACCGATTGCACTGCCGAGTTCAGCCGGATACGGTCACCGAGATCCTCCACCAGAACATCCGTCAACGTCTGGTTGCCACCTACCGGTAGCGAGAAGTTTGGGATCTTCTCCGGGTCGGCCAGGGTAAGCCCCACCGACGTGACAAACTGGGTGGCTGCCGTCTCCTCAACCTCGCATCCCATCCACTGCGCAGACCAGGACCGAACGAGGGCGTGTACCAGTTCCGACCGGACTCCTTTAAGTAGATAAGACCCGAGCCTGGTGTCGAGTTTCGCACGCACCCGTTGTGCAAGACGGCTCTTCGACTCAAGGAACGGCATGACGGAGAGGATGCGTGCACCCACGATGGCCATGCCGAGACGGTCCACCATTGTCATCCGTGTACCGAACATGAGTGCTACGGGATTCGACGTGTCGACCAGCGTGCCGTTGAGGTACAGCGCTATGCTCTTGCCCGCGAGTGAGCCCATCTTGATGCCATGCCTGTGGAGTGCGTCGATGAGCGTACCCGTGCCCTCAGTGAACTGGGTGCCGACATTGATCCAGTAGTCACCTTGCCTGACTGTCTCGACTCGTCCGCCCGCGCGATCACTGGACTCGAGCACTACCACGTTGGTTTCCGGCGACAACGTGGTCGCGGCAATCAGCCCTGCCATCCCGGCGCCGATGACGACCACCTCAGTGTTCGTTTCCTGCAATTCCAGCGATGTCATCACAACTCCTGACTAAGTTTGCTTAAGAGGATGCGCGTATCAAGCCGTAACAGCAGCACTGCCGCTGATCGCCGGGTCCTCAGTGCGCTTGTTGTACGCGTCGTAGGCCCGGTAGGCGCGGTAGTACGCGAACATCTGCAAGCCCCATGTGGAAAGCGCCAAGATGTAGAAGATCGTGTGCTCCGCGTCGTCACCCGGAATGGGAACGAAGTCGTAAATCGAGGCAATGGCGAATCCGCACGCGGTGGCAACGGCGGCCAACACGGCATGCCCGCGCTCATTGATATCCCATAGGCGTTTGACGAAGAAAATCAGGAAGATCGTAGTGAGCACGTTGACGACGATGTAGAAGATCTTGCCCGGAGTGCCGATCTCCTCGGCGAACTGGCTGAGGAGGAAACCCGCCACCGCGGCGAGGGCAAAGGCACCGACGTCCACCACCACTGACGGCTTGTACCGGTGGGTGACCTTCAGCAGTCCGAGGATCAGGATTAGCGTGATGCCGGTGGACCGGGAGAAGGCGTCGAGGAAGTACGCGAAGGCGTACATCGGGCTGTCATGGCCAGCTTTGATGAGGCCATAGATCAGGAAGTTTGTGCCCGATGTGGCGACGACGATCCACTCGATGCCCAGCAGATAATTCTTATAGTTCCGGATGAACTTGATCCCGTAGGTGAATCCCACGGCGACCATCCAGATGTCCGCGACCGCGAAAAATAGTTCTGTGATAGACATGATTTCTCCTTGAAAGGTGACTTCAGCCGGTCGGCTGGCCGGCAAAGAAGCCGAGCAGTCGGTCGGAGATGAATGGTCATTTTGTGAGGGCAGCCAGGCGGTCGGAGGCGCGGTCCGCAAGCCAAGCCGCGTGCAGCACAGCGCCGCCAACCAAGCTGGGCGAGAAGCCTTTTCGTCCGTGCCAGATGGCGGCCAGGTCCTCATGCAGTGGCGCACCGCTGATCCGGTCCGCCAGCAGATGGCCCACGTACTGTGCCTGGGCGAACCCGTGGCCGTTGCAGGCGAGCGAGTACAGGACGTTGTCGGACGCTTCGCCAACAACGGGGAGCCACGTCGAGCTCATCCCGATCCAGCCACCCCAGGCTTTCTGCGGTTTGATGTCTCGCAGGCCTGGAAACCGCTCGCGGAATCCGCGGACGAGGTCGTCGGCCACGTTTGGTGCGGGAGTGCGGTGAGGCAACGGGTTCCGTCCCGTCTGTAAACGACGGGTACCGAACACGATGGTGCCCCGTGGAGTGACGCGGTAGCTCTCCAGGATCATGTGCAGAGTGACCATCGGGGCCCGGCTGGTCCAGCCGATGTCATCGAGGCGCTCGGGGGCGACAGGTTCAGTCTCGACCAGTGAGGTCCACACGGGGGTCGCGAGGTTCCTCGGCGCGCTGGAAAGGTCAGCGCTATAGGCATTGGTGGTCAACAGCGCTTTGCGGGCCCGAACCCTTCCGCTCGGTGTTTTTACCCTGACCTCGCCGCAAGTGTCGGTGAGATCGAGGGCGGGGGTGTGCTCGTAGACGCGCACACCGGACGCGATCGTCGCGGCCCGCAGGCCCAGGGTGAACTCGCCAGGGTTGAGTGTGCCACCGACGCCCTCGCGCACTCCGCCCAAGAAGCCTTCCGGAAGGCCCGCCTCGCGACCCTCGACAAATTTGGCAGACGAACCGGCGTCGGCCATCACCTTCGCGTTGCGGCGCGCGTGCCGCAGCTGCCCCTTGGACACTGCAGCCATCACGATTCCTTCCTGCTGGTAGCCGCAGTCGATCCCGTGATGGCTGATGGCGTCCGTGGCGAAGTGCACCGCGTTCTCGGCGAACTGGTAGAGATTGCGCAGCCGCTCGGGCTTGAGCATGAGGCCCAGCATCTCGGGATCGGCGGCGATCGAGTTCGTAATGTAGCCAGCGTTGCGGGAACTGGCACCCCAGCCCAAGGTCTGTCCCTCGAGGAGCACGACGTCGACGCCCTTCTCGGCCAGGCGGAGTGCGGCTGACATGCCGCCCCCGCCGCCGCCGACCACGACGACGTCGCAATCGATGTCACCGGTCAGGTGCTGCTCGGCAGTGCTGGGCGGATCCGCCCAGCCGGTTTCGTGAATTAGTTTCATTGTTTCTACTTTCGGGCTGAAGGGATTACGGCGGTGCCACGTGCCCGCACGGCTATCAAGGGCGGTGTCAGGACTTGGGATCGGCCGGTGTCGTCGGACGCGCGGCAGATCACACGTAGTTCGAAGTCAACCGTCCTGCTGCGGTTGCCCTTCTTCACCAACTTGGCCTCCGCCTCGACCACATCGCCACCGCGGACGGCGGCGAGGAACTCGACGGACGAGTAGCCAGCGAACAGGCCCTCGTGGCCGTCCTGCTCGATGGAGAGATTCGTGCCGACGTCACCGAAGAGCTTCAGCGCGAAGGCGCCGTCGACCAAATTGCCCGCATAGTGCGCGTCGGAGAAAGCAACGTAGCGCCGGTGGACTGCCTTGCTCATGAGATCTCCTGGTGAATGCGGTCGAGGTGACGCACCCTTGCCTCGCCGTCAATCTCGACGCCGGGATAGCCGCGCCTGGCGATCTCGGCGCACATCCGCCGGTATTTGCCGACCCCACCCAGGTAGCCCAAAAATGTGTTGGGCTTGCCCGCGACGTTGGAGCCTCGGTACCAGGAATCGGTAGTGGCGTAGAGGGTCCCGGCGACGGTCTCCTCCGAAATGTCCACCCAGTCGTTCTGCCCCTCAACAGTGGCTTCTATGACCGAAGCACCGGAATCACGGGCGTATTCCATGAGATCCGCGATCCAGTCCACCGCCTGCTCGATGGTCATGACCACGTTGCTGGCGAGCGCCGGGCTCTGCGGGCCCGCCACCATGAAGAAGTTGGGAAGGTCCGCAGCCATAATTCCCAGGTAGGTACGGACGCCATCGCGCCAGGCGTCCTGCAGCTTCCGGCCGGACGCACCCGTGAGATTGAGCCCGTACAGTGGGCCGGTGAATGCGTCGAATCCGATGGCGAGCACCACGATGTCCGCCTCGTACGCCCTCTTCGAGGTGACGATCGCGTTGGCGGTCATCGTCTCGATCGGTTCGTCGCGCAGCGACACCAAAGAGACGTTGGGACGGTTGAAGGTCTCGTAGTAGTCAGTTCCGAAGCAGCTTCGTTTGGCGCCCAGAGGGTGGTACTTGGGCACCAGCAGTTCGGCGGTTGCCGGGTCTTTGACGATCTCCCGGATTTTGTTGTGGATAAATTCCGACGCGGTCTTGTTCGCTTCGACGTCGGTGAGCAAGTCGGCGAACTCCGCCCCCACCCCGTTGAAACCACTGCGCTCGTAGGCCAGCTCGTAGCGACGCTGGCGCTCTTCAGCCGATACGTCGAATGCCTTGTCGGGCGTGGGACGATCGGGGATGCCACCGAGGGAGTGCCTGCACTCCTCTCGAATCGCATGGTAGTCACCCTTGATGGAGTCCACCTGCTCTGGAGTGAGCTCAGTGTTGCGTGCTGGCATCACGTAGTTGGGGGTTCGCTGGAACACCGTCACGTGCTCCGCAACCTCGGCGATCAGTGGGATGGCTTGCACCCCCGAAGATCCGGTTCCGATCACGGCGACGCGTTTGCCGGCGAGCTCGTCCAGTTCGATGTTCCACCGGCTGGTGGATACATGTAACCCCTCAAAATTTTGGAGGCCTGGCACATCGAAGTCTTTGGGAGTAGAAAGCCCCCCGGCGCCCGAGACCAGGTAGCGGCTGCAGCGCGTTTCGCCGTTGTCCAGCTGCACCTTCCATAGCCGGTCAGTTGCATTCCACGTCGCGCCGACCACTCGGGTGTTGAAGGTGAAGTGCTTTCGCAGGTCGAACCGGTCGGCGACGTGATTGATGTAGCTGAGGATCTCGGCCTGGGGCGCGAATCGCTGGCTCCAGGTCCATTCCTGCTGGAGCGCCTTGTCGAACGAGTACGAGTAGTAAATGCTCTCGACGTCGCATCGGGCACCGGGATAGGTGTTCCAGAACCAGGTACCGCCGACGCTGGGTCCGGCCTCGAAACCTGCAAAGGTCCATCCGCCGGTGGTAAGTCGGTGGGCCAGGTAGAGGCCGGAGAAGCCGGCCCCGACGCCGATGACATCGAAAATCTCGGTGTCTGAAGTGGAGGGGATATTCATGGGCATTGCCGCTTTCATCTCTTGATCATTTGACTGAATCAAATGATCTAGTACAAGTAGACCAGTGGCCTGTATCACAGTCAAGGGGTGTTGGTCAGGTAGTTTTAGCCGCTAGACAGGGAGGTCCGGCGAATCAACGCCGACCACGCGATCCCCGCAGAACACTCGGATAGACTCGCCGGGGGCGTGGCCGCCGATTCCGGAAGTGCCCCAAAAGCTCTGGGCCGAATCCTCCCCCAGATCGGCGATCTTGGCACCGTTCACGCGCACCTCGCCCGACAGCACGCGGGATCCGATGTCGATGGCGCGCTCCAGATCACTACCGAATACATAGGCGTCGAGGCCCGACGGATTGGCGTTGGCTGCGCGCAGTGCTTCCTCATTGGACTCCACGGAGTGGACGCTGACGAGCGGCCCGAACAGCTCGGCGGTCGCGACGCCCGCATCGACTCCCGAAGCGACTGTGGGGGAAAGGAAGAACCCTTCGAAGGCTGGTAGTGGTGCTGGCTGATGGATAGTCGCGCCGTGGGAGCGCAGCCCTTCGATCCGGCTCCGCAGCGTGGCGAAATGCGGAGCATTCGAGATGGGTCCCAGTTGCGTATTTTCGTCGAGCGAGTGTCCGATCTTGATGCGGGAGATGCGATCGATCAAGGCGTCCACGAGCGGTTCTACGAGTTTCTTGTGGGCCAACACTTTTCCGGGACCCTCGCACCACTGGCCGTTAAGCTTGGTCATCCCTTCCAAGATTCCGTCGGCTGCCACGTCGATGTCGGCGTCGTCCAGCACCAGTGCAGGGTTGTTGCCGCCGAGCTCCAGCTGAAGCACCTTGAAGTCCTCCGCGGCCGCACGGGCAATGGCGCGACCAGCGTTCGTGCCGCCGGTAAACGCGACGATCTTCACGCGGTGATCACCGGTGATGACCGCGCCCACGTCCCCGGCGCCGTGGACGAGCTGCAGCGCTCCGTTGGGCAACCCGGCCTGGATGAAGCACTCGACGATAATTTGAGCGCTGCTTGGTGCATGTTCCGATGGTTTGAGAATGACTGGGCAACCGGCAGCCAAGGCGCTCACCGTCTTCGCCGCGGGGATGAAACTAGGGCCGTTCCATGGAGTGAGGATCGCCGCCGGGCCCCACGGGACTTTGTACAGCCGCACGTCGCGGCCGCCTGCCGCCAGGGCCTTACGGCGCGGGAGGACCCGAAGTTCTGCGGCAGCCGAGCGCATCCTGTATGGGAGGAACTCCGCAATCCTCCGCGCCATGGCGATCGGGACCCCGCTGGTGAGGGCATCGGTTCGGGCGATGTCTTCAATTCGGGTTTGGATTATGGCGGCAGCACGCTCGATGACAGCCGCGCGTTCTTCTTTCGCTGCGTCATCCCAGTGGTCGACACTGTACGATCGCTCGGCATGCCGCAGGGCGCGCTCCACGTCGTCCGGGCCGGTGGTGACGGCGCGGTGGATGGGTTGCCCTGTGTTGGGGTCGAGATTCCAGGCGTCCGGGACAAGCAGGCACTCAGACCATTCGTCCGCGATGTAATTGATTGGCAACGGCAGTTGCGTGTTCGTCATCTGCGGCCTCCCTCGATGCGTAGGTGTGTAGATGGATTGGTGTGATTAGACGGTGAGGTCGGCGACGATGCGGGTGACCTCGCCCGATTTCATGGCTTCGAAGCCCTCATTGATCTCGCGGAACGGGATGATGTCGGTGACCATCTCGTCGAGCAGCAGGCGGCCCTGAAGGTACAGACGGGCGAATTGGGCAATGTCCTCGTGTGATTGGCCCGAGCCCATGTACGAGCCGATGAGGCGCTTCTCGCCGAAGAAGAAATCCGACGCCGGAAGGGTGAGCTCCGTGCCATCCGGTGCGATGCCCACCAGGCATGCGGTACCTCTGCTTCGGAGCACGGACAGCGCGCTGGCCGCCGTGCGCGCAGATCCGACGGCCTCGAACGAGTAGTCAACGCCGTCGCCCAGGAACTTCCGAATCTCAGTTGCGACGTCGGTGGCGCCGTTAACGACATGAGTGGCACCGTACTTGCGTGCCGCGGCGAGCCGGGCGTCGTCGAGATCCACTGCGACAATCGCCGAGGCTCCGGCAAGCCGCGCCCCCTGGATGATTGCCGAGCCGACACCGCCGCACCCGATGACGGCCACGGTGGAGCCGGGGCGTACTTTGGCACCGCGGAATACGGCCCCGACGCCGGTGATTATGCAGCACGAGAGCAGGCACCCAACGTGCAGACCTACCTCGTCCGGCATCTTCACCAGCGAGTTCTCCCGCATCAGGATGTGGCGCGAGAAAGCGCCGATATCACCCAGCCGCTCGACGGTTTGGCCTCCCGGCAGCTGGAAAGCCGGGCGGGGACGCTGTCGGATGCGTGCTGCGCGTTGACATTGTGTCGGGTGGCCTGCCTCGCAATTGCGGCACAGTCCGCAGGAGGGTGTGAGGGCGCCGACGACCCGGTCGCCGGGTCGCAGGGAGGTTACAGCCGAGCCGACTGCCTCGACGATGCCCGCCACCTCGTGCCCAACAACCACAGGAAAGCCCGTTTGCACAGTACCGGTCATATAGTGCAGGTCACTGTGGCACAGGCCCACGTGCGAGACGGCGACGCGGACCTCGTTGGGCTCCGGGGCGTCAACGCGGATCCTGGTAAGTGCCAGCGGCTCGTTCACCGCTGTGAGAAGTGCTGCTTCGGTGGTGATCACCATGGTCTCCGATCTCAATTGCTCGTCGTGGGCGAAGCCGCCGCGTTTTTTGATATCCAAAAGCTCTCGATGCCCTCGGTGAAGGCGCCGGAGGCCCACGCCTCGCGGGCGGCTTTGTCCTCGCGGGCGAATGCGTCCTCGATGTCTTCGATGCGTGGCCGCAGCAGATCCAGATGCAACGCGGTGATGCGGGGGTCCGAATTCCACTGCCCGATCACCTCAGCCGCACGCCCCAAAAGTCTTTCCGCGGGCACGATCTCATCGACAAGCCCGATCTTCAGGGCCTCATAGGCGTCGATCCGTTCAGAACCCAGAATGATTCGCATGGCGTTGTTGCGTACCAGGCGGCCCAGGAGGAAGCTCGAGGCGTTTGAGATGATGATTCCCCGGTGATTTTCCGGCTGGTAATACTCAGCTGCGGGGGTGGCGATCCGCAAGTCGCAGCACAGCGTGATCTCTGAGGCTCCGCCGACGGCGATTCCGTTCACCGCCGCGATTACGGGAACCCTGGTTTCGAGAATGGCGCGGGTGATGTCGTGGAAAGTTGCGAAGGCGTCGCGGATCTCCGGATAGGTGGTAGGTACCGTCTGCAGGTCTTCGCCGGCGGAGAATGCCCGGCCCGTGCCCGTAAGTACGATCCCGCGGACGACGTCACCCGTTCCGAACCGGCGGATCGTCTGGGCGAGCCGCACGCGCGTTGACGCGTCCATCGCATTCAATTTGTCTGGCCGGTTCAAGGTGAGTACCGCGACCTCCCCCTCGATGTGCACGTTCAGGTAGTTGTCGGTCATGTTTGGCTCCTCAGTTACCGCTGCCCGCAGCACGCGGTCGTTGCAGGTCGTAGGTGATGCCCGGATATTCGTCGGTGCGTGCTTTGAGGGCCGGCTTCGACACGCGCTCGGACGGGGTACGCGGGAAGTCGGCGACGAACTCGACGTAGCGCGGAACTTTGAAGCGTGCCAGCTCGGTTCGCGCACCCTCCATGATTCGTTCTGCGGTGGCGCGGCTTTCCCCAACGCCGGGTGCCAGCTGCACGAAGGCTTTGACCTCCTCGCCAAACAGCTCGTCAGGGACCCCGACCACCGCTGCGGCCACGACGGCGGCGTCGCGCTCCAGGACGCGTTCGACCTCAGCGCTTGCGATGTTCTCCCCGCCACGACGGACCATGTCCTTAATCCGACCTACCAGGCGGTAGCCGTCCGCCTCACGGACCGCGACATCGCCTGTGTGCAGCCATCCATCGCGAAGGACCTTCGCGGTGTCTTCGCGTCGGTTCCAATAGCCGAGCATCATCGGCTTACCGGATGTGATCAGCTCGCCGGGCTCCCCCACCGCAACTTCCCGGCCGGATGGATCGACCACCCTGACCTGCTTCGTGGGTACAGGCTGTCCCAGCCGCCCGCTGCCAACGTCACCCGTGCTTTCGGGGAGGCTAATCAGGTCAGTCCCGCTTTCGGTCATCCCGAAGATCTCCCGCCATGGCGCTCCCCAGCGCTCTTCGAGTTGCTCGTGCAGCGCAGCGGGAATCGCCGAGCACAGCACGAGGCGGAGGTCGTTGTCCAGGTCCTGCGGGCTCGGCATCTGCTTGAACAGAAGCGTGGGCATCGAGCCGAGCACGTAGCAGAACGTGGCCCTGTGCCGGCGGACA
>Ga0105244_10004087_pt1 | contig 10180 bp, 10 predicted proteins | sample KBSM44metaG_FD_80423 | JGI IMG/M metagenome (GOLD analysis project Ga0105244, IMG submission 80423) | Miscanthus rhizosphere microbial communities from Kellogg Biological Station, Michigan, USA - KBS M4-4 metaG | ecosystem: Host-associated > Plants > Roots > Rhizosphere > Soil | place...
TGCATCGGTCTGTATAACCCAAAATCCCCCGAAAACGTCGGCTCGGTGATGCGTGCCGCCGGCTGCTACGGCGTGGCCTCGGTGTTCTACACCGGCAAGCGTTACGAGCGCGCCCGGGATTTCATCACCGACACCAAGAAGGTCCACCACGACATTCCGTTGATCGGTATCGATGACCTGAAGAAGATCCTGCCGCTCGGTTGCATCCCCGTCGCCGTCGAGCTGGTGGAGGGCGCCCGCCCGCTGCCCGAATACACCCACCCCGACCGCGCGCTGTATATCTTCGGCCCGGAAGACGGCTCGCTGGATAAAGAGATTCGCGACTGGTGCGAAGACGTGATCTACATCCCGACCACCGGCTGCATGAACCTCGCCGCCACTGTTAACGTGGTGCTCTACGACCGCCTGGCCAAGGGCAATAACACCCGCTCGGGGCCCAAGTACTGATTTTTCGGGAACATCCGCCGCCTGCAAACAGTCAGCTGCATATCACTAGCCCTTGTTGGAGACAGATCATGAGCGACAGCAAATCCCTGCGACCCATCATCGAACACACCCCTTTTGAAACCCGCCCCACACAGAACGTGCATGGCTGGGAACGCATCGGCTCGGTGGCGGGTGGCGTGATAATGGTTGGCAAAGGCCTGCGTCGTGGCGGGATTTTCGGGCTGATTCAGGTGGCCATTGGGGGTGTGGCACTGACCCGTGGTTTTACCGGACACAGCACGCTCAAGGACAAGCTGGAACAAGGTCGCCAGGAAATGAACAGCGTACGCACCAAGATCGAACGCGCCGGTGCAGAGCTGAAAAACCTCAAGACCAAGGCCGAAGTGGCGGCTGAGAAGGCTACAAAGACCGCTGGGTGATCCAAGCCTTCGGTATGGTGGGGATCCAAATAAATATGGGAGGGGCTTGCCCCCTCCCACATGTTGCTTGGTGCATGGCTCGGATTTCAGCGTAACAACTTGCTGTCGAGCACCACCGACGATTCGCCGATGATGCTCTCGGCCAACTGCACAAACTCCGCGGTAGTGATGCTGTTCGCACGCATCACCGCCTGGGCCAGGTCATCGAGGGAACGCTTGTTGTGGGTTTTCACGCGGATCTCGCGGTCCAGCTCCTGCATCATCACCACGGCCCGCGCCACGATCGCTCCGCTGACGTGCTCGCCGCGCAGGCTGGTGACGTCCTTGCCTTCCTTGGCCAGCCTGGCCTGTATCGCCGCATACCGTTCATCGGTGATGCCTCCGGCACGGCGCACCAGTTCAATGGCGTAGTACTCTCCCAGGCCTTCGCTGATCCAGTCACTGGTGTCATGGTCGTTGAAACGGCCAATCGCCTGCACCACTTCGCGAATCAACGGGCTGCTGCCATTCTCGCTGACCAACGGCGTGCGGCTGTTGAGGTAGATCGAGTCGCGCGAAGAGAACACACCCCGGCGCATCGGGTCGCCGGCGCCGACCACCAGGAGCTTGGCGGGATGGCGTGGAAAGGCGGCTTCCACTTGCGGCCAGACGAAGGTCAGCAGCGTCAGCACATCCATGCGGCGCATGGCCTGGCCCTTGGGCGAGGCCACTGTGACTTCGGTTTCGCCCAGGCGCACACGGCGGCTGCCCAGGTTGCCGGCGAGCATCCAGCCAGTGGGGCGGTCGAACAGGCGTGAAACGTTGTCAATGCGGAACTTGTTCTTGCCAATGCGCGGCCAGGCGGTTTCGACGCTCTTCCAGCCGGGCAGCTCGAACGCCAGGCGCGACACCAGCTCGACGCCATCCTGCTGGTCAAGCCGTGCAGTGGGCACCAGGTCTTCACCGCGAAACAGCGCCCAGCTCGGCGTCATCCGTGTGTCATACAGGCCCGGCTTGCGTGCGTGGGTGAGGCGTACGCGGTAGGTCAGGCTGGCCTTGTCGGCGCTGGGCTGCCACACGCCACGGTGGCCACTGACTTTCCATTGCCCATCGGCCTTGAAGTCGCTGTAGTCGCCGTCATGGCCCAGGTCGAAGTTCAGGCTGCGCACCGCCGAACCCTGGGACAGGCTCACGCGGACTTCGGCCTGATCGCTCAGGGGCAGCAGCTTGACGTGATAATCCAGGTCGACTTTCTTCGCGCACCACGCCGGCATGCTCAGCGTCAGCAACACCAGGCTTGTCGCCAGCTTGGTTCCCACGGTCATACACACTCCTTTTTCAGCCGGCGCGGAAGATCAGGTAATCCTCCCAGTCATCTTCGGGCACGCTGCCTTCGCTGAGCATGCGCCCCGACTGGGAAATGCGTTCGTGGTGCACGGCGTCGCGGTCGCCGCAGACCAGGTGGTGCCACAGCGGCAGGTCCTTGCGCTCGCTGACCAGGCGATAGCCGCAGGTGGGCGGCAACCATTTGAACTGGTCAGCCTGGCCCGGGGTGAGCTGGATGCAGTCAGGCACCGAGTCGCGGCGGTTGGGATAGTCGGTGCACTGGCAGGTTTTCAGGTCCAGCAGTTTGCAGGCGATGCGCGTGTAATAGACGCTGTTGTCGTCTTCGTCCTCAAGCTTTTGCAGGCAGCACAGGCCACAGCCGTCGCACAACGACTCCCACTCCTCTTGGTCGAGCTGCTCAAGGGTTTTGCGTATCCAGAAGGGTTCGACTTTGGCGGCCATGGCTCTACATCAGTATCGGAATGTGAAAAGGCCGCCAGTCTAGTGCCCATGGCCCCCGCGGCCAAGCGCTTACGACTGGCGGTGTTGCAAGACTTGTCAGCGACTATTCATCGCAGTAGCTTTGTGGGCCGCAAAGGCCCCGTGTCGTGAGCCATAAATGCGTGACCGCATTGCCCCGATGCCCTATGGAGCCTTGAAAAAACCTTCGCCGAGCGCATCGGTGCGCCGTTTTTTTGAATCTGCGCCTGCCTGTCCAACCGTACCCCATCATCGTCGTCAGGAACTGTTCATGAGCACAAACCCACGCGTTGCCGATTACCCGATCCACACCCAGTTCACCGAACGCTGGTCGCCGCGCGCCTTTACCGGTGAAAGCATTCCGCAGGAAACCTTGCTGAGTTTCTTCGAAGCCGCCCGCTGGGCGCCGTCGGCCTACAACTCGCAGCCATGGCGCTTTCTCTATGCGCGTCGTGACACGCCGGACTGGGAGCGTTTCCTCGGCCTGCTGAACGAATTCAACCGTGGCTGGGCACAACATGCGTCGGCCCTGGTGATCATCGCCTCAAAGACCGACTTCATCGCCCCCGGCGCCACGGAAGAAACCCCAGCGCTGTGGCACACCTTCGACACCGGCTCGGCCTGGGGCCACCTGGCGCTGCAAGCCAGCCTCAGCGGCTGGTACACCCACGGCATGGCCGGCTTCGATCAGGAGCTGACCCGCAGAGAGCTGAAGATTCCTGAGGGTTACGCACTGCATGCGGCGGTAGCCGTGGGCAAGCTGGGCGACAAGTCGACCCTGCCTGAGTACCTGCAAGGCCGTGAAGTGCCGAGCCCGCGCAAGCCGTTGAGCGAGCTGGTGTCGGAAGGTGACTTCAGCCTCTGAAACTGTGGGAGGGGGCTTGCCCCCTCCCACATTCTCTCCCGCGTCAGGTCAATAACCGCGCTCGAAATCCACTTCGCCGCGCAAGGCCTGCTTGGCCTGATACGCGCGCACGTTCTGCACGAACAGATCCACCATCATCCGTGGCGAGGTTGGCGCCGAGCTGTGCCCGGTCAACAGCAGGCCCCAGGCGGTCCAGAACGGGTGGCGTTGCGGCAGCGGTTCCTGGCGGCAGACGTCGATGACCGCGCCGGCCAGGTGCCCTTCCTTCAAGGCCTCGACCAGGTCGGCATCGACCACGGCCACACCGCGCCCGACATTGATAAACAAAGCGGTCGGCTTGAATTGCTTGAACAGTGCCGCGTCGTAGAGGTCATGGGTATTGGGCGTGTTGGGCAGCAGGTTGATCACATAATCCGCCTCCCCCACCAGGCGGCCCAACTGATCAGGCCCGGCCACTTCGATAAACGGCGCCTGTTCCCGAGCGGTGCTGGCGACGCCGTACAGCTTGACGCCAAACGGCACCAGGAACTCGGCCACGCGCTGGCCGATATCACCGGTGCCGACGATCAGCGCCGTGCGCCCCGCCAGGCTCTGGCCCATGCGGTTGTCCCACTTGCGCTCGACCTGGCTGACCAGGCGCGCCAGCACTTCGCGTTCATGGCCGAGCATGTAGGTGAGGACGAACTCCGCCATGACCTGGCCGAAAATGCCCACGGCGCGGGTCAGGCGATAGTCGCGCGGCAAGCCATCGGCCAGCAGCGGCGTAATGCCGGCCCAGGTCGACTGCAGCCACTGCGGGTGATGGCCTTGGCGCAGCAGGGTCGCCAGCAGGTCCGGCTGGCCCAGCCACACCGGGCAGTCGGCGGCCAGGCGCGACAGTTCGGCCGAATCGCCGCTGGTCAACACCTCAAGGTCAGGGGCCGCTTCGCTCAGCAACTGGGCGTAGAGCGGGTGATCCTGTTCAGCAATCAGAACACGCATGGTTCAAACCTTTCAAAAACAGTGCAGACGGCCGCCCGCTTCCCTACGGCCACCGCCCACTCATACGATTGCGTTGAATACGGTGCCCTGGACAGGGCACTGACCGATCACATCGGATCGTTGCGTCGCAACAGCTCTTCGGGCAAGTGCTCGATGTACTCGTCCTCGGCCGGCGGCATTTGCAGGTGGTAGCCCTGCTTGTCGAGGTTTTCCAGCACGACAATGATGTCTTCGCGCGACAGCTTGCGCTCCGGCGTCAGCACCATGTCGAAGGCGTGGTGCGGCTTGCCGAACGCAACCATCAACGGCTCCGGCACGCGCTCCAGAGCGTCGCTTTTCAGCACGTAGAGGTACATGCCGTCTTTTTTCAAGCTGCGATAGATGGAGCAGATACGTTTCAAGGCTGTTCTCCGGCAGTGGCCAGGCTGTCGAGCAGCGCCTGGCCCATCAACTCGCGGCGCCAGCCACGCAGCGAGTCTGGCAGTTTATAAGGCCCATCGGGGTAGCCACTTTTGACCAGGGCTTCGAGGGTTTTCTTGCGCAGCATCAGTTCCGGCGCCATGTCCAGGCGCTCGGCGAACGCCTGGCCGAGGGCGCGCAGTTCCTTGATCAGCGTGGCGGCGTCCACCGGCAGCGGTTCAGCCACGGCGGGCGGCCATTGGTCCATGGGCACGCTGCCGGCACGCTTGATCAGGTCCAGCAGGAACTGGCCGTCCTGACGCACGGTGCGCGGGTGCATGTCTTCGATTTTGCCCAGCGCGGCGAGGTTATCCGGCTGGGATTTGGCCAGGGGCCACAACGAGTGTTCGCGGATGATGCGGTTGCGTGGCAGGTCGCGGGCACGCGCTTGCTGCTCGCGCCAGGCACACAGCTCGCGCAATACGGCGAGTTGGGCACGGGACAATTTCCACGCCAGCTTGGCCTCGCGGTACACCTCGTACGGGTCGACTTCGCGGCGCAGGTTGGCCACCAGCTCGGCGCCGTCTTCCAGGACCCAGGCGTATTTGTCATCCGACAGTTGCGGGCGCAGGCGGATGTAGACCTCGGCCAGGTGCACCGCGTCTTCGGCGGCATAGCTCACCTGGGTTTCGGACAGGGGGCGTTGCAGCCAGTCCGAGCGGGTCTCGCCCTTGGGCAGGTCGATGTCGAGCACGGCTTGCACCAGGCGCGAATAGCCCATGGAGAACCCGAGGTTCAGGTACGCCGCGGCCAATTGGGTGTCGAACAACGGCACCGGCAGGCTGCCGGTCAGGCGCAGCAACACTTCCAGGTCTTCGCTGCACGCGTGGACCACCTTGATCACCGCCGGGTTTTCCAGCAAGGCCGCCAGGGGTTGCCAATTGTCGATGGTCAGGGGGTCGATCAGGTAAGCACGCTGGCCATCGCCAATCTGGATCAGCCCGGCAATGGGATAAAAGGTATCGACCCGCATGAATTCGGTGTCGAGGGCGACGAATGGCAACTGCTGCCATTCGGCGCAATGCTGGCCGAGGCTATCGTTGTCGCAGATCCAGTGAATATCGATGGCCACACGGCTCTCCCTTGAAGAATGGCGCGCAGTATATATCGCGAAGGGGACTTGCGAGCACCCGCAGTGCACACGCAACCATGAAAACTCCGACAGGACGTGAAGAATAGTCCGACAGAATCGAATTATCCTTTCTTGCGCAGTACGTAGACCCGCCACAGGCTTGAGCCCGGCAGGAACTCCTGGTAGCTCAGGACTTTAAAGCCGGCCTCGCGGAACTCGCCTTCCACACGGTCACGGGAGGCCACCGACACGATCACTGTGTCGCGACTGACCCGATGAAACTCGCTCAGCAATGCCAGGCGCGCTTCGCTGTTGGGTACATGGCGAAACAATTCCAGGCAGAAAATGCAATCCACCGCATTTGCCGACAACCCGATGGAAAACGCCGAACCCTGGAAGGTCTTGACCCGCTTGAGCAACGACGCCGGGTGATGGGTGCAGGCATGGTCGAGCATGCCCTGGGAGTTGTCCGAAGCCAGGATCACCCGGTTGACGTGCTCGGCCAGCACCGGCCAGAACCGCCCCGAGCCACAGGCCAGGTCAAGGATCAGGCCGGGCTCGCCAGCGACTTTCAGCGCCTGGCGCACCAACCACTGGTCGCGCCATGATGCCAGGCGCCGACGCAGCCCGGGCGGGCGCGTGTCGCCGCAGACCCTGGCATGCTCACGGTCGCAGCGTTCGGCGTATTCAATCTCGATCGAAGAAAGGGGTTGTGACGACATCACAGGCTCATATGAGTGAAACAGTAGTGAACGACCTTGATTCGCAGCTTACCCATCGCAACGTGAAAAAAAGGTCGAAGGCGCCACTACCGTCAATCCGGTCAGGCCTGATGCAGATACCAGCGCCAATCCTGCTCTCCCACCTCCCCCATGAACTGCCGGTACTCGGCGCGCTTCACCGCCAGGTACACCCCCAGAAACTCACGGCCAAACGCCTCCTGGGCCCAGCTTGAGCCTTCGAGTGCGCGCAGGGTGGTGAGCCAGTCGGTGGGTAGCAATTCCTGGGCCTGGGCGTAGCCGTTGCCTTCCACCGGGGCGCCGGGGTCGCGTTGTTCGCGGAGGCCACGGTGAATGCCAGCCAGGATCGCGGCAGCGGCCAGGTAGGGGTTGGCGTCGGCGCCGCAAATGCGGTGTTCGATATGCCGGGAGTGAGCCGGGCCGCCGGGGACGCGCAGGCTGACGGTGCGGTTATCCACGCCCCAGGTGGCGGCCAGGGGGGCATAGCTGTTGGTCTGGAAGCGGCGATAGGAGTTGGCGTTGGGGCAAAACATCAGCAGCGAATCGAGCAAGGTGCTGAGCATGCCGCCCACGGCGTGGCGCAGCAGCGGCGTACCGTCGGCGGCATCGCTGGCGAACAGGTTGTTGCCGTCGGCGTCGGCCAGGCTGACGTGCATGTGCATGCCGGTGCCCGCCAGGTCGTCGAATGGCTTGGCCATGAAGCAGGCCGTCATGCCGTGCTGATGGGCCACGCCCTTGACCAGGCGTTTGTAGCGCACCGCCTCGTCCATCGCTTGCAGGGCGTCGTAGCGATGCTCCAGGGTGATCTCCACCTGGCCCGGGGCGTATTCGGAAATCGCCGTGCGTGCCGGAATGCCTTGCAGCTTGCAAGCGCTGTAGAGGTCGGCCAGAAACGGTTCGATCTGCTCCAGCTCGCGCAGGCCGTAGACCTGGGTCGAGCGCGGCCGACCGCCATCCACATCCCGTGCAGGCTGCGGGCGGCCGTGGCTGTCGGGTTTCTGGTCGAGCAGGTAGAACTCCAGCTCTGCGGCCATCACCGGGTAGTAGCCGTCGGCCTTGAGCCCGTCGATCACCCTGGCCAGCAAATGCCGGGGGTCGGCCACGGTCGCGGGCAAACCTTCGGTGGGGTGCATGCTGACTTGCACCGCCGCCGTGGGAATCAGACGCCAGGGCATGGGTTGCAGACTGCCGCTGATCGGGTAGGCGCGACAGTCGATATCGCCGACGTCCCACACCAGGCCGGAATTTTCCACGTCATCGCCGTTGATGGTCAGGCCCAGGATCGTGCTGGGCAACGGGCGACCGCTTTCATACACCGCCAGCAGTTCGTCGCGATGCAATAACTTGCCGCGCGGCACACCGTTGTTGTCGAGGATAAACAGCTCGAACATCTCGATGTCCGGATGCTGTTCAAGGAAAGACTGGGCTTCGTGCAGGCAGGCAAACACACTCATGGGGTTTCTCATACGGTTGCGTCAGGCAGGCGCACGGGCGCCGCCGGGCAGATGCGCACACATGTGCGTCATCCATGGGGAGGGTCAGCGTAGGAGAGGGGTATCTGGTGGGCGCGCATGTCGGCAGTGGAACAGGGCCCAGAAAGCCAGTTCGGAGGGTAACGCCTCGACATCGGTGGGACCGCTCGGCGCACACGCGCCAGGCAAGGTCTCGAGGTAAGTGTCGGGGGAACCGTCCATGGGTGAATCACAGTGAGGGAGATGCCCGGCAGCGTCACATGCCTGCACAGGCGGTTAAATTCAGGCTTGACGGAGTTTGGTTGCGCGTTGGCTAAACATTCGCCCCCCTGCTGCGCGTCGCCCTGGAAGAGCGAGCTTGCCCGCGAAGGTCGTTAACGATCACGCCAGTAGCCAGGCTAAACTCAGCGCCCTTGAGTTCTTCGCGAGCCAGCTCGCGCCTACAAAAAAATGCCCCCGAGGACAAGATCGCATGAAAGCTTCTCTAGCCCTGTGTGTACTGGCAAGCGTGACGACCAGCGCCCTGGCCGCCCCCCCCTCCTCGCGCCTCGACGACGTGCTCCAGCGCGGCACGCTGACCGTCTGCACCACCGGCGACTACAAGCCCTACACCTCATTGCGTGCCGATGGCGGGTATGAAGGCATTGATATCGCCATGGCCGAATCCCTGGCCAAGAGCCTCAATGCGCAGATCAAGTGGGTGCCTACCACCTGGAAAACCTTGATGCCGGACTTCCTCGCCCAACGTTGCGACATCGCCGTGGGTGGCATTTCGGTGTCGCTGGAACGCCAGAAAAAGGCCTTCTTCAGCCAGGCGCTCGGCGTAGACGGCAAGATTCCGCTGGTGCGCTGCGCGGACGTGCAGCGCTACCAGACCGTCGAGCAGATCAACCAACCCCAGGTCAGGGTGATCGAACCGGCAGGCGGCACCAACGAAGTGTTCGCCCGCGCCCACCTGGGCCAGGCGCAGATACGCCTGCATGACAACGTGACGATCTTCGACGAACTGCTCGCGGGCAAGGCTGACGTGATGATCACCGACGCCAGCGAAGCGCGTTACCAGCAGAAGCTCAAGCCCGGACTGTGCGCGGTCAACCCCGAGCGGCAGATGCAGTACAGCGAGAAAGCCTTCCTGCTGCCCCGCGATGATGTGGCGTGGAAGAGTTACGTCGACCAGTGGTTGCACCTGAGCGTGGCCACCGGGGTCTACGATGGCATCGTCAATCAATGGCTGGCGGCGCCCTGAACCACAGCCGTCTAAGCTGTGGTCACATCAATAAGAATGAGGGATGGGTCATGAAGGGACTGCTGCGCATCACCTGGCTGCTGCTGTTGGGTATGAGCCAGGTGCACGCCACCACCACTCAGGATGAAGACGCGCATGCCGCCAAGGCCCTGCTGGAAAAAGCCTTGGCTTACTACCAGAGCAATGGCGACAAGGCCTTCGCAGCCTTCAGCCGCCAGGGTGAGTTTGTCGACCATGACCGCTACGTGTTCGTGGTCGACACCCAAGGCGTATTGCTGGCCAGCGGCGGGCCCTCCTCGGCCTTGATCGGTCGCGATGTGTCCGAGGTGCTGGGGCCGGATTTGCGCCAGTCGTTCAAGGACGCGCTCAAGGTGCCGGAAGGCCAGGGTATCCAGCAGGCCGACTACCGCTGGCAGAACTGGAACGACGGCAAGGTCGAGCACAAGCATGTGTTTTACCAACGCGTGGGCGAACGCATCGTGGCGGTGGGTTACTACCTGCCGCGGGCCACGCCGGAACAGGCCCGGGCCCTGCGGGACAAGGCAGTGACGGCGCTGGTCAAGGATGAAGCCGGCACGCTCAAGGCGATCAACTCGTTGCAGGGTGGCTTCCTGCAAGATGATCTCTACGTGTTCGTCGTGGACCTGAACACCCAGCGTTATGTCGCCCATGGCACCAACCTGCGACTGATCAA
>Ga0105244_10004090_pt1 | contig 10175 bp, 9 predicted proteins | sample KBSM44metaG_FD_80423 | JGI IMG/M metagenome (GOLD analysis project Ga0105244, IMG submission 80423) | Miscanthus rhizosphere microbial communities from Kellogg Biological Station, Michigan, USA - KBS M4-4 metaG | ecosystem: Host-associated > Plants > Roots > Rhizosphere > Soil | place: Michigan...
TCAACTCGCTGATACTCACCTTCGGCATCGGCGTGATCATGACGAACCTGATCCTGCTGATCTGGAAGGCCGACGTGCGCTCGACCAGCTCCAGCTGGCTGCAGGAGGCCTTCGTCGTCGGGCCGCTGTACAGCATGCGCGGCGAGGCGGTGTTCTTCCTCGTCAGCCTGGCGCTGATGGCAGGCCTGTGGTGGTGGCTGTCGCGCAGCTGGTACGGCCGCGCGCTGCGCGCCGTCTCCAGCAACCGCGAGGCGGCCAAGTTGATGGGCATTCCACCGGCGCGCACGGAACTGGCGTCCTTCATCGTCGCCGGCATGCTGGCGGGATTCGCCGGCGTCGCGCTGTACAGCTACGGCGTGATCCAGCCGGCGTACGGCAGCGCGCTGACCGTCAAAGCCTTCATCATCACCGTGCTGGCGGGTGTGGGTTCGATTCCCGGAGTCCTGCTCGGCGCCGTGCTGCTTGGCGTGGCCGAGGCGCTGACCGTCACCCTGGCCAGTTCCGCCCTGCAGGAGCTGGCCGGCATGATGCTATTCCTTCTAGTGCTGCTCGTGATGCCGAATGGCCTGATGGGCGCCAGCCGGAGGCGCGGATGAGCGGGCCGCTCGCACTGGCGGCGGTGCGCGGCTGGCCGCTGCGCATCGCGCTGCTGGCGGTCGGCTACGGCGCCGTGCCGCTGCTGCTCGGCGCCAACCAGTACATTATGAGCCTGATCGTCGCGGCGCTGGTGATCGGCTGCGTGGCGCTGTCGTGGGCCTTGCTGGGTAATCTGGGCGGCATGGTCAGCTTCGGCCACAGCGCGTTCTTCGGCGTCGGCGCCTACGTTTCGGCCATCGTCACGCTCAAGGCGGGGCTGCCGGTGGCGGCCGGGATGGCGCTGGGCGGCGCCGGCGCGGTGGCCGCCTCGCTGGCGATGCTGCCGGTGCTGCGCCTGCGCGGTCCCTACTTCGCGCTGGCGATCCTGGCGTACGCCCACATCTTCCGCATCGTCGCCACCGAATGGACTTCGGTGACGGGCGGCTCCGGCGGCATCGGCAATATCCCGCTGCTGCCTGCGCCGCCGCCGAACTTGTTCGGCATTGCCATGGGCGGCAAGACCGGCGCCTATCTGGTCATCCTCACCATCGTGCTGCTGTTCGCGCTGGCCTACCGCGCCATCCGCGCCAGCCACTACGGCCTCGCCCTGCGCGCCATGCACGGCAGCGAAGACGCCACCCGCGTGGTCGGCGTCAACAGCACGCTGCTCAAAGGGCTGATGCTGATGGTCTCGGCCTTCATGGCCGGCGTGGCGGGCGCGTTCAACGCCCACTACCTGAATTTCCTCGAACCGGATTACGCCTTCAACGGCGTCTGGGTGACGCTGCCCATCGTCGCCGCCATCTTCGGCGGCTACCGCACCATTACCGGGCCGGTGATCGGCGCGCTGGTGGTGTATTTGCTCGATCAACTGGTATTCAAAGCGCTGATCCCCACCGGACATCAGCTGGTGCTGGGCGGCCTGCTCGTCGCGATGATCATCTTCAGTCCCACCGGTCTGCTGCCGCTGCTGTCGTCGCCGCGCAAGCCCGCATCCAAGCCAGGAAGGAACGACCATGCTTGAACTGAACAACCTTTCGGTGCGCTTTGGCGGCCTGACGGCGGTCAACAACGTCACGCTCAATGTCGGCGCGGGCGACGTGGTCGGACTGGTGGGGCCCAACGGCGCCGGCAAGACCACGCTGTTCAACGCCATCTCGGGGCTGGTGCGCACGACGGGGGGCAGCATCCGTTTCGACCGGCACGACGTGCTGCGCACGCCGATGTACCGGCGCGCGCGGCTGGGTATCGGCCGCACCTTCCAGGTGCCGCAGCCGATGCATGAACTGACGGTGCGCGAGAACCTGATCGTCGCCCAGCGTTTCGGCGCCGACAAGATCGACACGCGGCAGATCGACGAAATCCTGGAGTTCACCAGCCTGACCGACAAGGCCGCACGCGATGCCTCCACGGAGCTGTCGCTGACCGAGTTGAAAGCGCTGGAAGTGGCGAAGGCGCTGGCGACGTCGCCCAAGCTGCTGCTGCTCGACGAAGTGCTGGCAGGACTGGAAACCACCGGAAAGCGTCGCTTCATGGAGATGCTCAGGGAGATGCATGCGCGCTTCGGGGTCGGCATCGTCATGATCGAGCACGATATCGAAACCATCAGCGCCTTGTGCGCGCGGGTGGTGGTGCTCAACTTCGGCCAGTTGATCGCCGATGGCACGCCGGATGCCGTCTTCCGCGATCCCGAGGTGATGCGCAGTTACACGGGCGCCGCCGTGGGAGCCAGCGATGCTTGAACTGGACCGGGTGCGCGCCGGCTATGGCGCCATCAACGTGCTGTGGGACGTGTCGATGCGGGCACAGGCCGGCGAGCTGACGGCCATCATCGGACCGAACGGCGCCGGCAAGACCACCTTGCTGCGCACGGTCATGGGACTGCTGCCGGTGAACGCCGGCGAGATCCGCCTCGACGGCGAGCGGTTGAACGGAACGCCGACCTGGCATATGGCCGACCATGGCGTGGCGCTGATCACCGAGGACCGCTTGACCTTCCGCGATATGAGCGTGGAGGAGAATTTGATCATGGGGGCTTATCACCCTTCGCATCGGGCGCATGTCAAGCCGCGACTGGAGAACTCGTACTTGATGTTTCCGCGTTTGCGCGAGCGGCGCGCGCAGTTGGCCGGTTCGCTGTCGGGCGGCGAGGCGCAGATGCTGGCGATGGCGCGGGCGTTGATGTCCGAGCCGCGCTTGTTGATTGTCGACGAGCCGTCGCTGGGATTGGCGCCGGTGATTGTCAATGAGGTGTTCGAGACGCTGGAACGGCTCAAGGCCGGCGGACGTACCATTATCGTGGTCGAGCAGAACACGGAACGGGCGATTGGCATCGCCGATCATGTTTATCTGATGCAGAGCGGGAAGGTCGTGCTGTCGCAGCGCGCGGCCGGGGTGAGCCTCGATCGGGTGAACGAGCTGTATTTCGCGCGGTGAAATAAGCTCTGCTCCGGAGACACGTAGGGCGGATTAGGCGGAACGCCGTAATCCGCCATCTATGAGCCGCCGACTGTGCATGCATTGGCGGATTACGCTTCGCTAATCCGCCCTACGTGTTTCCGGTGTTTTTTTGTGGGTCCCGGGCCGACTTTTCATTGGGCAACGGCCCTTATACGTGCTGAAAAATCCTCGGCTTTATCGGCGGCGCGTGCGCGGTCGGTGATGTGCGCGTTACGGCGCAGCGTCTCGAAGTCCTGCCCGCCCGCCAACGCGCCGATATCGAACAAATACCGGTCCAGATACCCCGACGCCAACAAACGCCAATCGAACGGCAGCCCCGGATCGATCCGGCGCGCCATCTCGAAAATGATGGTGGTGCAGTTGGCCGTCAGCGTATTGTAGAAACGCGGCTCGCGCTTGAGCTTTGCGCCTTCGTCCAGATACGCCAGGAACAAGGAGCGCATCGCCTCTGGCGGCATCTTCAACCGGTACAAATACATGTCCTCGTCGCGAACGTTGGTGCGCACCCGCAGGATGTCGCGCTCGTCGGCGGCGACCAGCACCGTCTCGAACCCCTTGAAGAACCCGGCGACCGCGTCGAAGCTCTCGCCGCGCTGCTTGCGGATCTCGATGGAAAACGTCAGATAGCGCCCGTCGGCAAAGCCGAACGACACCAGCGTGTGCGCGATCGCGGCCCCCATCCAATAAGACATCGCCACATCGACCGAACGCAATTGGTCCAGGTCGTAGCTGCGCGCCTCCCACCGCTGCGTGTAGTCGGTATCGCTACGCCAGTCGAAATTGCGCACCTGGTCCAGGGTGACGACGCCGCCTTGCACCCGGCCGGTGACCATACGCGACACATCGTCGGCCCATACGCGGTCGTGCGTTGGCTGCAAGGTGCTCCACCAGGCCATCAGCGCGATCATTCCGGTCAGCCAGGGCAGCGCCACGCGCGCGTCGCGCTTGCGCCACCACAGCACCAGTGTGACGATGGCGCCAACACCCCACGCCACCACGGCCGGCAAGCGTAGCGCCGGTAGCTGAAACCAGAGCGCCATGCCGCCCCAGATCGACAATATCGACAGCACGACCGATGCCAGCACGCGAAATGCGGCAAGAAGACTATTTTTATTCATGCCCAATTATATGGGCTGCCACTCAATCCTCGTGTTCGTCTTTGCCGCTGCCGCACCCGATCTGGACGCATATCAGTTTTACTGCAATACTCAATACCATGCCGATTATTCCGATAAGCTCCAACATGGCGGTTCCGTAAATGAAGAAGAGACGCTTCACTTTAACGGCGCCGCCCCATTCGAGCCAATATCAAATACGGCGGCCATCTATCTCGAAACGGCATACACGGTGATATCGCTTAAACAGTTCAAATACTTCGTTGAAATCGTCGAGGCAGGAAGTTACTCGCGCGCGGCCGAAAAGCTGTACGTGGCCCAGTCGGCGCTGAGCCGCCAGATCAAGGAATTGGAAGACGAGCTGCAAACGCAGTTGCTGACGCGCGACTCGCGCCATATCGAACTGACGCCTGCCGGCCAGCTGTTCTTCGAGCGCGGCAAGCGCATCCTCGACGACATCGACGACACGGTGGTGCAGGCGCGCCAGGTCGGACTCGGCGCGCGCGGCGTGATCCGGCTGCAGCATTCGAGCTCGGTGATCCTGACGCCCGCCCTGACCGGCGCCATCGGCCGGCTGCTCGACCAATTTCCGGGCGTGACGCTGGAAGTGTCGATGGCGCCCTCGGAAAACCAGACGCTCGATATCGAGGAAGGCCGCGCCGACATCGGCCTGATCCGCCTGCCGACACTGCGCAAGTATCCGCACATCCACGTGCGCGAGGTGTCGACCGAGCGGCTGATGGTGGCCGTGTCGCACAACTCGCCGCTGGCCGCGCTCGACAACGTCGAACTGGCCAGCCTGAGCAAAGAGCAGTTCATCTCGATCCCGCACAAGGACAGGGGCGGCCTGAGCTACCTGGTCGCCAACCTGTGCCTGGAACAGGGTTTCTTTCCGATACCCGCCCGTGCGCTGTCGCGCAAATCGTCGCAACTGAGCCTGATCGCGGCCGGCCTGGGCATCGCCATCGTTCCGGAGTGCATGCGGTTGATGGCGCCGGCGGGCGTGTGCTTCGTCCCACTGGCAAACGGCAAGCTACTGTCGTCCGTCGGCCTGGTCTGCCTGCGCGAGGCCGATCCACTGGTGGCCGGGTTCGCCGACGCCTTCCTCACTTTCGTGAAGTCCGACAGTTGTAAGGATTTGTGAAGCGGGCGACCGCCGACGCCGGTGTATGGCACACTGGCATCATGTCAACAGTAAATGAGGGACAGCATGAGTGCCGGGCCGGACGATAAGGACATCATAGACGTACCGCCAGAAGACGTGCACGTGCAGGAAACGCCGCATCGCCGCGCGAGCGACCACGAGCGCCGCTCGACGCGTCCCGAAGTGGGCACGCCCCGCTACCTCGATCCGGGCGACAACGTCTTCAGCCTGTGGGGCCGGGTCATCATGGCGCGCTACCGCCGGGTTGCCGCCTCGGTCACGCGCCACATCATTCAGCGGCCGCTGCACATCGGGGTCTCGGCGCGGATTTTCCACCCGGAAGCCGGCGCCAAGGGCCTGCGCAGCAAGAACCTGCAATATCTGGAGGAATCGATCGCGCAATGGGTCATGTCGCGCGACGTGCTGGTGTTCATGATCCCGACCGTCAACACCGACGGGCTGCTGCACCCTTCCAACATCCGCCTGCGCGACTACGCGCGCCACCTCGACGGCCTGGTGCTGCAGGGCGGCGCCGACGTCTCGCCGCAGAGCTATTCCGAAACGCCGACCCGGCCTGAATGGGGCGGCGACCGCGCGCGCGACATGTACGAACTGGAACTGCTGCACGAGTTCGTCGAGGCCGGCAAGCCGGTGCTGGGGATTTGCCGTGGGTGTCAGCTGATCAATGTGGCCTTCGGCGGCACCTTGTACCAGGATATCGCCTCGGACGTGCCGGATTCGCTGGCGCACGTGAATGACGAGTACGACCGCAATCGGCATGAGATCAGTTTCCCGGCGGGGTCGTCGTTGAGCAAGCTGTTCAAGGGGCATCAGACCGGATTGGTCAATTCGATCCACCATCAGGCGGTCAAGACCTTGGGCCGCGACATGGTGGTCGAGGCGCTGTCGGTGCCCGATAACATGGTGGAGGCGATCCGGTATCGCAAGGCGCCGTTTGTGATGGGATTGCAGTGGCACCCGGAGTTCCACAGCGCCGGCGGCGTCGAGCTGCTCGACTGCACGGCGATTCTGGATAATTTCCTGCGCGTGGCGCGGGAGACGCGGTTTTAGCATCGAAATTGCCGTCCGCGTGACCACCGAGACACGTAGGGCGGATTAGGCGGAACGCCGTAATCGGCCATGCATGCGCTGTCGGCGACGCAACCATGGCCGATTACGCTTCGCTAATCCGCCCTACCGTGAACGACACTGTCAACGGCCACGGAATCGATGGATCGCCGCGTCGACCATGCCCTCGGCGCTACCACTACGATCGAACTGCTGGCGCAGATAATGCGCGTCGCTGCCCTCGTGCGTGACCTGCATCAGATGCTGCAAGCCGGCGGTGGCGCCAAGCTTGGCGCCATACGGCTCCATCTTGCGCAAGGTGGTCAGGATATCCTCGCGCAGCGACAGGCTTTCGTAACTCTTCGGATGCACCAACGTGCCATCCAGCCCGAAACGGCAAGCCTGGAAGCGGTTGTAGTTATACACCAGATAGTCATCCTCGGCCGGCGCCTCTTCCCGGCGCTCCAGCAGATAGCTGCATAGCGATTGCAGGTACACGGCCAGCGCCGCCGCCCGCTCCACCGTCAGCGGTGTGTCGCACACGCGCAGTTCGATGGTGCCGAATTCCGGCTTCGGACGAATATCCCAGTAAAAGTCCTTCATGCTCTTGATCACGCCAGTGTGTTCCATCTTGGCGAAGTACTCGTTCTCGAAGGTGGCCCAGTTCTGCACGAACGGCGCGCGTCCGCTCATCGGAAACGCGAACACCGAATTCAAACGCGCGGAATTGAACAAGGTGTCGTTCCCCTGCACGTACGGCGATGATGACGACAGCGCGATAAAGTGCGGCACGTAGCGGCTGAGCGAATGCAGCAGGAACAGCGCGTCGTCGCCGTTGGCGCAGCCGATGTGCACGTGCTGGCCGAAAATCGTGAACTGCTTGGCCAGATAGCCGTACAGCTCCGACACCTCCTTGAAGCGCGGCTTGGAGAAGATCTTCCGGTCCGACCATTTCTGGAACGGGTGCGTGCCGCCGCCGCAGATGCCGATGTTGAGCTGCTCGCCGGCCGTGACCAGCGTGTCGCGGATCAGCTGCAACTGCGCCACCAGTTCGGTGTGATTGGTGTGCACGTCGCTGTTAATCTCGATCATGCTCTCGGTGATTTCCGGCGTGACGTTGCCGGGGAAAGGCTTGCGTCCCAACAGGTGCAGCAGGTCCGGGCTGGACGCCGTCAAGTCGTAATCCGAAAGGCTGATCAGCTGGAGCTCGAGCTCCACGCCCATCGTCAGCGGTTGCGATGTGTTGAATGGTTCTAATGGCATTTACTTTTCCTCCTTGACCTGGGTTTCGTTGGCCCAGATCAGCGCACGTTGCGTGACGATCGGTCCGACCACCTCCAGCAGCAGCGTCATCGCCGCCAGCGCCGCCAGTTCGTCGACCAGCACGATCCCCATGTATTTGGTTTGTTCGAGCAGCAGCGTGACGAACACCGACATCGGCGCCAACGCGACACCGGTCAGCACGCCCTTGCGCCATGAGATGCCGCCCACCTTGGCGAAAACCGCCACGCTGGTCGTCTTGACCAGGAAGCGCGCCAGCAGCAGCAAGATGCCGAGGCCCGCGCCGTCGACCACGCGCTCCCACTCAAGGGTCGAGACGGCGAACACGAACAGCAGCACCGTCAGCAGCTCGCCGATGCCGCCGAAGTTGCGCTCGGTGCGGCTGAACGCGACGCGGCTGTGGCGCGCGGCCAGGCCGAAGGTCAATGTGGCGAGCACCGGCGACACTTCAAACGCGCCGGCGGCGGCCACCAGCAGCACGACGCCGAGCGCGAAGGCGACGGTGCCGTCCTGCGCCAGCGCGCCCAGACGGCGCAGCAAGGCGGGCACCATAAAGCCCATCAACGCGCCCATGACCGCCGACACCACCAGTTCGATCAGGCTGTGCGAGATCGCCTGCGGCAAGCTGCCGGAGGTCTGGAACACCCAGAAGCCCACCACCACCTTGAACACGAACACCGCCAGCACGCAGTTGATCGCCACCAGGTGCAGCACGCGCTCGGTGACCTGGCCTGAGCTGTTTTGCTCATTGATCACGCGCAGCACGCCGGCCGGCGATGTCGACATGGCCAAGGACGCGAGCAACAACGACGTCAGCGACGGCATGCCGGTGAGATGTGCGATCAGATAAACGACGCCGAAGGTGGCGGCCGATTCGGCCAGGCCGCTGACGGCGATCCATGGATTGATCCTGAGCCAGCGCAAATTGATGCGGTAGCCGAATTCAAACAATATAAGTCCGAAGGCCAGGTTGGCCAGCGTGGTGACGGTGCTCGATGCGCCGCTGCTCAGCGCGGCCGGGAATATCTGCGCCAGTAAGAAACCGACGATGCCGTAGACGCTGATGCGCGGCAGGCGTGTCCAGCGATGCAGGAATTCTCCCGATAACCAAGCCAGCGCGATCGCGAGTGGCCAGCCTAGTTCGGCCATGATGACCTGAATATCCGGCATGTACTTCTCCTCTGTAAACCATACTTCGATTATTATGGCCGATAAACCGCACCACGACTGTTCGCTAGGGAACATAGGAAAACCACATGCTTGAACTAATCAGTGAACACGCCTGCTTCGGCGGCACCCAGCGTTTCTACCGCCACGACTCGCGCGAAATCGGCCTGCCGATGCGCTTTTCGGTCTTCATTCCAGAGCGCGCGGACGGCGCGAATACCGATCAAACCCGCGTGCCGGCGCTGTTCTACCTCGCGGGGCTGACCTGCAACGAAGAGACTTTCATGACCAAGGCCGGCGCCCAGCGCGCGGCGGCGCAGGCGGGGCTGATCCTCATCGCGCCCGACACCAGCCCGCGCGGCGCCGGTGTCGCCGGTGAAACGGACAGCTGGGATTTCGGCGTCGGCGCCGGCTTCTATCTGGACGCCACACAGGAGCCGTGGTCGCGGCACTACCGGATGTACAGCTATATCCACGAGTTGCGCGAACTGGTGGTGAAAGAGCTGCCGGTCGATGGCGCGCGTCTGGGCATCTTCGGCCACTCAATGGGTGGCCACGGCGCGCTGACGATGGCGCTGAAACGGCCGGACGTATTCCGCTCGGTGTCGGCGTTCGCGCCGATCGCGGCGCCGTCGAAATGCCCGTGGGGCCAAAAAGCGTTCAATGGCTACCTCGGCGGCGACACCGCCGCGTGGGCGCGGTACGACGCCAGTTTATTGATGGCCGGTCTGAAAACGCCCTTCCCCGCCGGTATCCTGATCGACCAGGGACTGGGCGATAAATTCCTGGCCGAGCAGCTGTATCCTGAGGCGTTCGAGGAAGCCTGTCGCGCCGCCGCGCAGCCGCTGGAACTGAGGCGGCACGCGCGTTACGACCACGGCTACTATTTCATCTCGACGTTCATGGAAGACCACATCCGCTTCCACGCGCGCAACCTCGTTAAAGCTTGATTTCGGTTCCGAGCACGCGCAGGAACTGGCCGAGCCACGCGGGGTGCGCCGGCCACGCGGGCGCGGTGACGAAATTGCCGTCGGTGACCGCCTGGTCGACCGGGATGTCGGCGTACTCGCCGCCTGCGAGTTTGACTTCCGGCGAACAGGCCGGATAGCATGAGATTTTTTTGCCGCGAATGACCTCCGCCGCCGCCAGCAATTGGGCGCCGTGGCACACCGCCGCTATCGGCTTGGACGCGGTCGCGAACTCCTGCACGATGGCGATCACGCGCGGATTGAGGCGCAGGTATTCGGGCGCGCGGCCGCCGGCGATCATCAGCGCGTCGTATTTCGCCACGTCGACGTCGTCGAAGCTGGCGTTGAGGGCGAACAGGTGGCCCGGCTTTTCGGTATAGGTCTGGTCGCCTTCGA
>Ga0105244_10004092_pt1 | contig 10174 bp, 8 predicted proteins | sample KBSM44metaG_FD_80423 | JGI IMG/M metagenome (GOLD analysis project Ga0105244, IMG submission 80423) | Miscanthus rhizosphere microbial communities from Kellogg Biological Station, Michigan, USA - KBS M4-4 metaG | ecosystem: Host-associated > Plants > Roots > Rhizosphere > Soil | place: Michigan...
AGGCGTGACCACCGGCATCTCGGCCGCCGACCGCGCCAAGACCATCCAGGTGGCCGTGGCCAAGGACACGCTGCCGACGGATATCGTCCAGCCGGGCCACATCTTCCCGCTGAAGGCGCAAAAGGGCGGCGTGCTTATGCGCGCGGGCCATACCGAAGCCGGTTGCGACCTGACCGCGATGGCGGGCCTGACCCCGGCCTCGGTGATCTGCGAGATCATGAAGGACGATGGCACGATGGCGCGTCTGCCGGATCTGCTGGAATTCGCCAGGGAACACAATCTGAAGATCGGCACCATCGCCGACCTGATCCACTATCGCAGCCGCAACGAGTCGCTGGTCGAGCAGATCGGCGAGCGCCAGTTGAAGACGGCGCAAGGCGAGTTCCGCATGATCGCCTACCGCGACAAGCCGAGCGGCTCGGCCCACCTGGCGCTGGTGCACGGCCAGATCGAGAAGAGCAAGGAAACCCTGGTGCGCGTGCACCAGCCGGTATCCATCCTCGACATCCTGGAATCCGAGGCGACCACCCACTCGTGGAATCTGTCGTCGTCGCTGGCGGCGGTCAAGGCCGCCGAGCGCGGCGTGATCGTGCTGCTCAATTGCGAGGAGACGGCCGAGCAGTTCTTCGCGCAGTTCCAGGCGCTCGACAAGCCGGAGACCAAACCGAAAGGCCGCGCGGCCAGCATGGACCTGCGCAGCTACGGCATCGGCGCGCAAATTTTGAAGGAAGTCGGCGTCTGCAAGATGCAGCTGCTGGCCAGCCCGCGCAAGATGCCGTCGATGACAGGCTTCGATCTTGAAGTGACCGGCTACCTGGCCAAACCGAACTAACAACACACATATTAAAGAGGTCCATCATGACGGTAGGAAGCTACGAAACCAATTTGTCCGGCGACGGTTTGCGCGTCGGCATCGTCCAGGCGCGTTTTAACGAGGACGTCTGCCACGGCTTGCTGTCCGCGTGCCTGGCCGAACTGAAGCACCTGGGCGTGGCCGACGAGGACGTGCTGCACGTGGCCGTGCCCGGCGCGCTGGAAGTGCCGCTGGTGCTGCAAAAAATGGCCGAGTCGCAGCAGTTCGACGCGCTGATCGCGCTGGGCGCGGTCATCCGTGGCGAGACCTACCACTTCGAGCTGGTGTCGAACGAATCGGGCGCCGGCATCACCCGCATCGGCCTCGATTATGGTATTCCTATCGCTAACGCGATTCTGACCACCGAGAACGACGAGCAGGCGGAAGCGCGCATGGCCGTCAAAGGCGCCGACGCCGCCCGCGTGGCGGTCGAGATGGCCAACCTGACCATCGCGCTCGAAGAGCTGAGCCAGGACCAGGGCGACGACGAGTAAGCCAGCGCAGGACCGGAGTAAACTACGTAAGCTGCGGACCCAAAAGAACCACGGAACGACGTAGGGTGGATTAGCGCAGCGTAATCGGCCAAGCTCCGTCGGCGGCCTCTGCAACCCGAGGGGCATGCCGACAAAACCGCATTTTTGAAATAGCACCAAGTAATTAATAACAGGTACAACCATGACAGATAAAATTTTGCACGCCAACCCTAGCAAGAGTCGCACGCCGCGTCACCGCGCACGCGAGTTCGCGTTGCAGGGTTTGTATCAGTGGCTGCTGAACAATGAAGACGCCGCCACCGTGGTGAACAACATCCGTGGCGCGCACGGCTTCGACAAGGCCGACGGCGACCACTTCACCGTGCTGCTGTACGGCGCGATCAAGGATTCCGTGGCGCTGCGCGAAACGTTCGCGCCGCTGGTCGACCGCGGCATCTCCGAACTGTCCCCGATCGAGCACGCCGTGCTGCTGATCGGCGCGTTCGAACTGAAGAACAACCTGGAAATCCCTTACCGCGTCGTCATCAACGAGGCGGTGGAATTGACCAAGTCGTTCGGCGGTATCGACGGCCACAAATACGTCAATGGCGTGCTGGACAAACTGGCCGCGCGCCTGCGTCCGGACGAAGTGGCGGCCGACAAGAAGCGCTAAGCGGCTCCCGGTATCGTCAAAAGCCACCCAAGGTATCTTGTGGTGGCTTTTTTTATATTGGTGTTGACCTTGCTCAGGTTGCCCTGCAGAATTAATTAATATTCCACTAATTTTGAGGGCGCATTATCGAACTCTATACCGCCCAAGGCCCGCAGGCATGGCGACGGCGCGGCTGGCTGGCGCTGATCGGCGGCGCCCACGTGCTGGCGTTCTTCGCCTGGCGGACGCCTGAGCGGCCTCTGGCGGCTTCCATGAAGCCCCACGCGGCCATCACTTATATCCTCGCGCCGATCAAGCGGCTTCCGCCGCCTGCGCCGACGACTCCCAAGGTCGCCGCGCGGCCGTTATCCAAGCCTCACAACGCCAGGTTGGAGACCCAGCCGCCCATCGAGACTGCTCCCATCGCTCCGACGCAGCCGCAAGCGATCACCCAGACTATATCGCCGCCGCCCGATCCGTTTGCCGAACCGGCCGTCAAGCCGGTCGAGGACTTGCGGCAACGCTCGCTGAAAAGCGCCGCGCTGGTCGACAAGCAACTGCGCAAGGAGGCCTGGAATCCGCGCGACAAAAGGATCGCCAACGATACGACCTTGTTGGCCGCCAAGATAGGCGGCGCCTATGCGGGCAGCGACAGTGGCACAACGATGGAGGAGGTGAGCACACCCGACGGCCGTCTGATGACCAAGGTGCGCACTCCCGGCGGCGGCACTTACTGCGCGTATAAGGAAAACAATGCACTCACCGGTGGCCGCGATCCCTTCCGCGACGGCGTCAAGACCAAGGTGACCACTTGCCCGTGAGCCGCCGACGGAGCTTGGCGGATTACGCTGCGCTCATCCGCCCACGAAAGCCACAAACAAAAAGGCCGTTCAGTCTGCACTGAACGGCCTTTTTCACGACGCCCTCTATATATATTAGAGGCCGGCGATTTGCGTGTCGTGGTTCGCGCTTGGCGCTGCCGCGATCGGCGCGGTTTGCTGCTGAGGCTGCTGCTGCGGCTTGGCGGCCGCCAGCATTGGCGTGATCGTCGGCACCTTCTTGCCTGCCGAAACCTGCTTCAAGCGATTGTATTCCGCCATCACCTTCGAGCCGTAGCCGTCGTCGTGTTCGAACGCTGCCGCGCCGACGTAGATTTTCAGGCCGGCTTCGACCGAGCCGCCGCGCTGGACGTAATCCTTGAGGATCAGCGAGCCGACGCGGATGTTGGCGACCGGATTGAGCGCCGCTTGCAGGCCGCCCATTTCCTGGAACTTGTCGTGGTGGATCTTCGACATGACCTGCATCAGGCCCTGCGCGCCGACCGGGCTTTCCGCGAACGGATTGAGGCCGGATTCGATCGCCATCACGGCCAGGATCAGCAGCGGATCAAGCTTGATCTCGCGGGCCGTCAGGTAGGCGGTGGAAACGAGCATGTTGGCGGCGTCGCCCGCCACGCGGTAACGCTTGGACAGCCACGAGGTGACCCATTGCTGCTGCTTCTGGGTGCCCATCAGGGCTTTTTCGTCGGCGCTCAGCGGTGCATCCTTGGCGTTGGCCACGGTGGCTGCGGGAGCGGGGGCTGGATTTTGCATCAGGGCCGACAGCGGCGGCGCCACGACGGCGACGGCTGGGACTTCTGGAGCCGGGTTCAGGCTGTCGCTCAAGGCTTTGGCCAGGTCCGGACGGACAAAAAATACTGCCATGACAACTAAAGCGGTCACACCAAGAATGGTCAAAGTGTGCTGGGCGGTGGTCAACACACCCTTTGCCGATACGCGGGCCGAAAACATCGACGCCGCTGGCTGGCTGGCCAGGAAAGTGCGGGCCGCAGCCGACGCACTAGTGAAGCGATTAATCATAGAGTTCCCCTGAAATGCCGTAAAAGCGGGTCCCTGCCAGCGTTGAACGCAGCTAACCGGGTGCTAATGCCATGCATCAGAAATATCATCGTCCGTCGCCGCTATGGGTGCGCGCGTTGGACGCCGTCATTGCTTGCCTGAGCTGATCTTTCCCTGTGGTATTCGACCAGTCGCAATACAACTTCTTTCGGGGGTAAGGCAGACGCCTTTTGAAAACACTCCTTAAAATGTCATGTGGAGCCCCGACTCCGTGAATGAATGAGCAACAACAACATGTACTTCCATGTGGTCCTGAGACCGTGTCCTCTTCAAGTAGGGCAAATTGTAGAAGCCGTTTTATATCAAGTCAATACTAACGCAATTGAAAGCTATTACTTTTAAGTCTTACTTTTTTGCTTGTGTTCGCTGGAAAACCAATAAAATCAACTACTTGACCTGTATTTTTAAACAGTACGCTTCACTGCAAGAAAAAATTAAAAAACGATGAAATATTCAGATTTACGAGATTTTATTTCTCAGCTGCAACGAATGGACGAACTTAGGCCTATTTTATTGCCTGTTTCGCCGTATTTAGAGATGACCGAGGTATCCGACCGCACATTGCGGGCCGGCGGACCGGCATTGCTGTTCAAAAATCCGACCGGCCACGCGATGCCGGTGTTGACCAATTTGTTCGGCACGCCGCGCCGGGTCGCGCTCGGTATGGGCGCCGAGGACGTCGGCGAGCTGCGTAAAATCGGCCACGTGCTGGCGCGCTTGAAGGAGCCGGAGCCGCCCAAGGATTTCAAGGACCTGCTGGGCCTGGGCTCCCTGGTCAAAGCCGTTTGGGACATGGCGCCGAAGGAATTGCGCGGCGCGCCATGCCACGACATCGTGTGGGAGGGCGCCGATGTCGATCTGGCCAAACTGCCGATTCAACATTGCTGGCCGGGCGATATCGCGCCGTTGATCACCTGGGGCCTGGTGATCACCAAGGGGCCTAATAAGAAGCGCCAGAATCTGGGCATCTATCGCCAGCAGGTGCTGGGGCCGAACAAGGTCATCATGCGCTGGCTGGCGCATCGCGGCGGCGCGCTCGATTTCCGCGAGCACGCCATACAGAACAAGGGTAAGCCTTATCCGATCTGTGTCGCGCTCGGCGCCGATCCCGCTACTATATTAGGCGCGGTCACGCCGGTGCCCGACAGCTTGTCGGAATACCAGTTCGCCGGCCTGCTGCGCGGCAGCCGCACCGAGCTGGTCAAGGCCATCGGCAGCGAGCTGCGGGTGCCGGCGTCGGCCGAGATCGTGCTCGAAGGCCATATCTATCCCGACGAGAACCACCCGTCCGGCTACGAGCACGCGCTCGAGGGACCGTATGGCGACCACACCGGCTACTATAATGAGCAGGATTCCTTCCCGGTGTTTACGATCGACCGCATCACGATGCGCCGCGATCCGATCTACCACTCCACGTATACAGGCAAGCCGCCGGACGAGCCGGCCGTGCTGGGGCTGGCGCTGAACGAGGTGTTCATCCCGCTGCTGCAAAAGCAGTTCACCGAGATCACCGATTTCTACCTGCCGCCTGAGGGTTGCAGCTACCGCATGGCGGTGGTGCAGATCAAGAAGCAGTACGCCGGCCACGCCAAGCGCGTGATGTTCGGCGTGTGGAGTTTCCTGCGCCAGTTTATGTATACCAAGTTCATCGTGGTGGTGGACGAGGACGTGAACGTGCGCGACTGGAAGGAAGTGATCTGGGCCATCACCACCCGCGTCGACCCGACCCGCGACACCACCCTGGTCGACAACACGCCGATCGATTACCTCGACTTCGCCTCGCCGGTCAGTGGCCTGGGCAGCAAGATGGGCATCGACGCGACCAACAAGTGGCCCGGTGAGACGACCCGCGAGTGGGGCACGACGATCACCATGACACCAGAGGTGAAAACGCGTGTCGATCAGATTTGGCAGGAGTTGGGCCTGTAGGGTATAATTGATCTTGGCGGGCCCCTGCGCATTGTGGCATGGCTAACCTGGTCAGGTCGGGAACGAAGCAGCCACGGCTATTAACCATAAGTGCCGCAGATCAGGCTCGCCTCCTTCGGGAATCCTTCGGGAATATTAAAAAGCTGCCATCAGGCAGCTTTTTTTATTTCTCGGCTTACTTGATTAGTCGCCGCGCAGTTCGGCCTCGTACGGCCGCTCCGACGCGACGATCATCGGGTTGGCCTTCATCAGGTCCGATTCCGGCTTCAGCGCGATCTCGTGTTTGGCGTTGGTGTTGTAGACCTTGGCGCCCACCTTCAGCTGCGCCGGCTTGTCGAACTTGAACAGCACCACATCCACGCTCGGGGCGAACAGGCTCATCGCGCCGGCCATCTTCTTGATCGCCTTGTTCATTTGCCCGACGCTGCCCATCACGGTCGCGTACGGCCATTGCAGGCCCTCCGGCAGCGGCGTCACGGCTTCATAGTTGACGGCCGTCTTGTCTTCCTTCGGCAGGCTGGTCATGATCTTGACATCGTCGTTCATCCAGCGCGGATTGGGCGCGCCGATGGCCAGCCGGAAGTCCGGCGTGAGCGCGGGCAGCGGCGTGCGTTCGCTGCCGTTGACGACCGTCAGCACGACGTCGGAAGGTTTGTAGGCCTTGTTGACCGGCTGTACCTTGAGGAACAGGTTGATCCTGTCGCGCTCGGCCGGCGGCAGCGCGTAGAAGCGGTCCAGGCGCAAGCCCTCGATCAGTTTCTTATATGGCGTCCATTCACGCTCGGCGGCGTGCAGGTTCAGGGACAACATCAGCAGGGAGAGCAGGGCGATTTTTTTCATTTTTCACGGATTGAAGCAAAAACAAATTGTAGGGCAGAATTGTTGCCGTACCTATTATCGCGCCGAGTTGTTACAATTGCCGCTTTGGCGCGCCCAACGCAGCCCCTTTGCTCCTGCTATCTACGGTAAAATCCAGCATGTCCTATCAAGTCCTCGCCCGTAAATACCGCCCCAAGAACTTCGAAACGCTCGTCGGCCAGGAGCACGTCGTGCGCGCGCTCACGCACGCCCTGCACAGCGGACGGCTGCACCACGCCTACCTGTTCACCGGCACGCGGGGTGTCGGCAAGACCACCTTGTCGCGCATCCTGGCCAAGTCGCTCAACTGCGTCGGCCCGGACGGCAACGGCGGCATCACGCCGACCCCTTGCGGCGTATGCGAGGCGTGCACCGCGATCGACGCGGGCCGCTTTGTCGATTACATCGAGATGGACGCGGCATCGAACCGGGGGGTGGACGAGATGGCGCAGCTGCTGGAGCAGGCGGTGTATGCGCCGAGCAATGCGCGCTTCAAGGTCTATATGATCGATGAGGTGCACATGCTGACCAACCACGCCTTCAACTCGATGCTGAAGACGCTGGAGGAGCCGCCCGAGCACGTCAAGTTCATCCTGGCGACGACCGATCCGCAAAAGATTCCGGTGACGGTGCTGTCGCGCTGCCTGCAATTTAATTTGAAGCAGATGCCGCCGGGCCACATCATCGGCCATCTGGAAAATATCCTGGGGCAGGAGGGCATCGCCTTCGAACAGCCGGCCTTGCGCCTGCTGGCCGCCGGCGCCCACGGTTCGATGCGCGACGCGCTGTCGCTGACCGACCAGGCCATCGCCTATGCGGCCGGCGAGGTGACGCTCGACGCGGTGCAGGGCATGCTTGGCGCGCTGGACCAGTCCTATCTGATCCGCCTGCTCGACGCGCTGGCGGCGCAGGATGGCGCCGACCTGCTGGCCGTGGCCGACGAGATGGCCACGCGCAGCCTGTCCTACAACGGCGCGTTGCAGGATCTGGGTACGTTGTTGCACCGGATCGCGCTGGCGCAGACGGTGCCGGCCGCGTTGCCGGAGGATTTGCCCGAGTACGCCGACGTCGTGCGTCTGGCCGCCGCGTTCGACGCGGAAGAAGTGCAACTGTATTACCAGATCGCCGTGCATGGCCGCAATGAACTGGGCCTGGCGCCGGATGAATACGCCGGCTTCTCGATGACCTTGCTGCGCATGCTGGCCTTTCGGCCCGGCGTAGGCGGGGCCGAGGGACAACCTGCGGGCGCGCCGGGGATGTCGCGTCCGGCGGCCGTGGCCGCAGCCCGTGCCGCCGCCGCGCCGCCGGCGCGCGCGGCAGCGAATGTGCAAGCCAACCACGCCAGCATGACGCCGCCCGCGGTGGTCGCCGGCGCCGCCGCCGCGATGGCGCGTGGCGAGATGCCGCCTGCGGCCGCTCCCGCGCCCGCAATGGCTCCGGCGCCGGCGAGTCCGGCGGCTGGCATGGCGCCTTCCCCGACGATGGCGGCACCGGCGCCTGTGCCGGCCCCGGCTCCGGTGGCCGCGCCGATCGCAGCCCCCGCACCGGCGCCACAGGCCGCAGCGCCTGCCGCGCCGTCGGGACCGATCAGTCCCGCCCGTGCCGCCCTGAACGCCGCGCTGGAAGCGGCCCGCGCCGGTTCCAAACCGGGCGCGCGCGCCTACGGCGGCGGTCCCGCGGCGACGGCGCCCGCGTCCGCCGCTGCCGAGCCGGCGGCAGGGCAGGCGATGGCCGCTCCACCGGCGCCGTCGCAGCCTCAGGCGCCGAGCGCTCCGGGGGGCTCCGCAAATTTTAATGCCGCGCAGGCCGCCGCACCGTCGCGTCCTGCGCCATGGGAAGATATGCCGCCGGGCGCGCCATCGGGTGGCGACGCCGCCGTGCTGGAAGCGCCGGCGCGCCAGACCGTGCAGCCGGTTCAACAGGCAGCGCCAGCCGCCGCGCCGCAACACGCCGCGCCCGCCCCCCAGCCTGCTCAACAGCAAGCCGACGACGAGGACGACCTGCCGCCGTGGGTCACCGAATTTTCCGACGACAGCGCGGTAGCGCAATCGTCGCCGGCGCCGCAAGGCTACGCGCCGGCCGCGCAAAGCCCATCTTACGCACCGGCGCATAGCCCGTCGCCGGCGCCCGCAGCCAACGCCGCCGGCGATGGCGTGCAGGCGTTCGTCGCGCCGGCCCGCGCCGCGCCGGCCCCCGCCAAGGCGCCGTACGCCTACGTGATCACCCCGGTGCCCGAGCTGGACTGGGATGGCAACTGGCCGGCCGTCGCCGCCGCGCTGCCGTTGCGCGGCGTGGCCCAGCAACTGGCGATGCAGGCCGAGCTGATCGAGTGCGTTTTCGACGGCAACGCCGTCGTCTTCAAGGTCCGCGTGCCGATCGAAACCTGGCGCACGCAGGGCAACGTGGAAAAGCTGACCGTGGCGCTGACCGAGCGTTTCGGCCGCGCCGTGCGCGTCGACACCGAGCTGGGCGCCGTCTGGTACACCGCCAGCGCCGAGGCGCAGGCGCACCGCGCGGCCTGCCAGCGGGCCGCCGAAGAGACGATCGCCAACGATCCCTTTGTGAACAGCATGATCCGCGAGTTCGACGCCTGGGTGGTGCCGGGCTCCATCGTGCCGCCGGCGGCCGCCCTCGCGGCGGCGCCGAACTGATCGCATCCTCGATCACATCCTTACCATTTCAAACACGGAGAACTCCATCATGATGAAGAACCAACTGGCAGGCTTGATGAAGCAAGCGCAAGCAATGCAGGACAACATGAAGAAGGCGCAGGAAGCGCTGGCCCTGATCGAGGTCGAAGGCCAGTCCGGCGCCGGCCTGGTCAAGGTCGTCATGAGCTGCAAGAACGACGTCAAGCGCGTGTCGATCGATCCGTCGCTGCTGGCCGACGACAAGGACATGCTGGAAGACCTGGTCGCCGCCGCCTTCAACGACGCCGTGCGCAAGGCCGAGGCGACCTCCGCCGAGAAGCTGGGCGGCCTGACCTCCGGCATGAATCTGCCGGCCGGTTTCAAGATGCCGTTCTAAGGAAGGGCTCGGTCCGGGCATATGTCCAAGTCGCTGGAATTTCTGACGGAAGCGTTGCGCCGTCTGCCCGGCGTCGGCCCCAAGTCGGCGCAACGGATGGCGTTCCACTTGCTGCAGCATGACCGCGAAGGCGCGGACATGCTGTCGCGCGCGTTGCATCAGGCCGTCAGCGCCGTGCACCACTGCGCGCTGTGCAATACCTTCACCGAGGAAGACGTCTGCGACATGTGCACCGACGAGCAGCGCGACCGCCGTCTGCTGTGCGTGGTCGAGACGCCGGCCGACCAGTTGATGATCGAGCAGACGCTGACCTACAAGGGCTTGTACTTTGTCCTGATGGGGCGGCTCTCGCCGCTCGACGGCATCGGACCGAAGGATATTCACCTGGAAAAGCTGGTGGCGCGCGCCGCCGACGGGCTGGTCACCGAAGTGGTGCTGGCCACCAATTTCACCAACGAGGGCGAGGCCACCGCGCACTACATCA
>Ga0105244_10004094_pt1 | contig 10174 bp, 5 predicted proteins | sample KBSM44metaG_FD_80423 | JGI IMG/M metagenome (GOLD analysis project Ga0105244, IMG submission 80423) | Miscanthus rhizosphere microbial communities from Kellogg Biological Station, Michigan, USA - KBS M4-4 metaG | ecosystem: Host-associated > Plants > Roots > Rhizosphere > Soil | place: Michigan...
GTTGACCAGAATCACCAGGCAGGCGATCAACAGGATGCCGTTCTGGACCACGGGGTAGTCACGGGCACCGATGGCTTCGATCAGCCACTTGCCGATGCCCGGCCAGGAAAAGATGGTTTCGGTCAGTACCGCACCGGCCAGCAGCGTGCCGACCTGCAGGCCGAATACGGTCAGCACCGGGATCAGGGCGTTGCGCAGGCCGTGCACGAACACCACGCGGGCTGGCGAAAGGCCTTTGGCGCGTGCGGTACGGATGTAGTCTTCGCGCAGCACTTCGAGCATTGACGAGCGGGTCATGCGGGCGATCACCGCCAGCGGGATGGTGCCGAGCACGATGGCCGGCAGAATCAGGTGCATCACCGCGTCCTTGAACGCACCATCCTCGTCGCTGAGCAAGGTATCGATCAGCATGAAGCCGGTCTTCGGCTCGATGTCGTAGAGCAGGTCGATGCGCCCGGACACCGGCGTCCAGCCCAGGCTCACCGAGAAGAACATGATCAGGATAAGGCCCCACCAGAAAATTGGCATCGAATAGCCGGCCAGTGAAATGCCCATTACACCGTGGTCGAACAGCGAACCGCGCTTGAGTGCGGCGATCACCCCGGCCAGCAGGCCGACAATGCCGGCGAATAGCAAAGCGGCGAAGGCCAGCTCCAGGGTGGCTGGGAACAGGGTGAGAAACTCGTTCCACACACTTTCGCGGGTGCGCAGCGATTCGCCGAGGTCACCTTGGGCCAGCTTGCCGATGTAGTCCAGGTACTGGACCGGCAGTGGCTTGTTCAGGCCCAGGCGCTCCATGGCCTGGGCATGCATTTCGGGGTCGACCCTGCGCTCGCCCATCATCACTTCCACCGGGTCGCCGGGGATCAGGCGTATGAGCGCGAAGGTCAGCAAGGTGATGCCGAAAAAGGTCGGTATCAGCAGGCCAAGGCGCCGGGCAATAAAACTCAACATTGTCGGGGTTACCTCATCAGGCCGTGGGGCGATCAGCCCGGTACGGCAGTGCCGCCGGTGCCCGTGTGGGTTGCCGGCGGTCGTTGTTGTTCTACTTCACCTTGGTGGTGGCGAAGTTGTTGTTGGTCAGAGGGCTGATCACGTAGCCCTCAACGTTGTCACGCATGGCGGTGAACATCTTCGGATGGGCCATGCTGATCCAGGGTTGGTCGTCATCGTACACCTTCAATGCCTCGCTATAGAGCCTTGCACGTTCGTCGTTGTCGATCACCTCGCGGGCGCGGGTAATCAGTTCCTGGAATTTCGAGTTGCACCAGCGGGCGTAGTTCTCGCCGGTTTTGGCCGCGTCACAGCTGAGCAGCGGGGTAAGGAAGTTATCCGGGTCACCGTTGTCGCCTGCCCAGCCGGTGGACACCAGGTCCGCTTCGCCCTTCTTGGCGCGGCGCAGCATTTCCGCCCACTCCATCACGCGGACATCCAGCTTCAGCCCGATCTGTTTCAGGTCGGCCTGTAACATCTCGGCGGACAGGCGCGGGTTAGGGTTGGTCATGCCGCCACCGTTGCGGGTGAACAGCGTGATCACCGTGCCTTCCGGAACGCCAGCTTCCTTGAGCAGGGCGCGTGCTTTGTCGAGGTCGCGCGGCGGGTTCTTGTTACTGGTGTTGTAACCGATCATGGTCGGCGGGTATGGATTGACGCCCACCAGCGCGTTGCCCTTGCCAAACAGCTGATCGACGTGGGTCTGGCGGTCGAAGGCCATGTTGATGGCTTTGCGCACGCGCACATCGCTCAGGTATGGGTGCTCGGTATTCATGGCGATGTAACCGGTGACCAGCGCTTCGATCTCGGCCACCTTGAGCTTGGGGTCAGCCTTGATCGACGGCACATCATCCGGTTTGGGGTAGAGCGCGACCTGGCATTCGTTGGCGCGTAGCTTTTGCAGTCGTACGTTGCTATCGGTAGCGATGGCGAAGACCAGGGCATCGGCGGGTGGTTTGCCGCGGAAGTATTCGGGATTCGGTTTGAAACGGACCTGTGCATCCTTGTTGTAGCGCTGGAAGATGAACGGCCCAGTGCCGATCGGCTTGCTGTTCAGCTCGGCCGTTTTGCCAGCTTCGAGCAACTTGTCGCCGTACTCGGCGGAATAGATCGAGGTGAAGCCCATTGCCATGTCATGCAGGAACGGGGCTTCCGGGCGGGTGAGGGTGATCACCACGGTGTTGTCGTCGCTCTTGCTCACCGACTTGAGCAGTTCCTTGAAGGCCATGCTTTCAAAGTAGGGATAGCCCACGCTGGTCTTGTCATGCCATGGGTGATTCGGGTCAAGCTGGCGATTCAGGCTCCACAGCACATCGTCGGCATTGAATTCGCGAGTTGGCTTGAAGTAGTCGGTGGTGTGGAACTTCACCCCGTGACGCAGGTGGAAGGTGTAGGTCAGGCCGTCTGGCGAAATGTCCCAGCGTTCGGCCAGTGCCGGCTGGATGTCGGTGGTGCCGGGCTTGAAATCGACCAGGCGGTTGAACACGGTTTCGGACGATGCGTCGAAAGTGACCGCCGTGGTGTACTGAACAACGTCGAACCCTTCCGGGCTGGCCTCGGTACACACCACCAGTGGTTTGGCGGCCAGTTGCGTGGTGCTGCCCAGCACCAGGGCGGCCAGGGCCAGGCGTAGCGGTAGCGATTTCATGAAAGCTCTCTGCATGGGTTGAAGGCTCCCTGCTTGCATTGATTCCAGCGTAGTCGCCACGGCCCGCTGCGAAGTGGGCCGTGGCGCCGGCGGTCAGAGAATGTTGAATGGGATGGTGGTCACCACGCGGAACTCATCCAGGCTGCCATCACCCTGGGCCTTGCTGGCGCGGTGGGTGGTGTAGGTGGCGCGGATGCTGGTGTCTTTCAGCGGCCCGCTCTGCACCGCGTAACTGGTGCCGATCCCCCACTCGTAGTGGGTTTCGCCATCCAGGCCATTCACGTCGTAGGCTGTACCGCGATAGTGAGTGCCATCGATGCCCCAGCCGCGGGCGTTGTACAGGTTGAACTTCAGGCCTGGTACGCCGTAGGGCGCCATGTTCAGTACGTAGGAGATCTTCAGCGATTTTTCGTTGGGGCCGTTGAAGTCCGACAGCAGTGAGTTGGCCAGGTAGATGCCGTTGGTTTCGTGCAGGTAGTCGAAGTACTCGTTACCGTTGACCTGCTGCCAGGAGGCACCGAGGGTGTGGGCCTGGTGGGTCAGGTCGAACGACAGGCTGTAGGTGTCGTTGTCGATCTTGCCCATTTTCTGGCTGCCGGCGTCGACGGTCTTGTAGTAGTTCAGGCCGGTGCTCAGGCTGAGCACTGCGCTGTCGCCGAGCACGTGGTTGGCGCCGAAGTAGTACTGGTTCCAGAAATCGTCGACCTTGGTGGCGTACAGGCTGGTGCTCAGGCTCTTGAACGGCTGGTAGTTGATGCCGGCGGTGCTGGCGCGGTCGGTTTCCACGCCAGTGGCGCTGTATTCGCTGCGGAACTTGCTGAGGCTCTGCTCGGTACGTGGCGAGACGCGGTCGAAGGTGCCCAGGTCGAAGCTGAGGTTATCGAACTCGGCGCTGTGCAGGAACGCGCCCTGGAAGCTCGACGGCAGGGCACGGTTGCCGATGTAGGCGATCATCGGGGTGTCAACCGACTGGCGGCCGAGGGTAAGGGTAGTGTTGGACACCCGTGCCTTGATGTTGCCCAGGCCCAGTTTGCTCCACTGGCCAATGGGGTCGCCATCGCTGTGGGTCAGGGTGCGGTTGTTGGGGCCGGCGACAGCTTCGCGGCTCTGTTGCAGGGCGATGGCGTTGTAGCCAGCGGCCTCGACGGCGATGCCCACGGTGCCTTGGGTGAAGCCGGAGCTGTAGTTGAGGATGCTGCCTTGTACCCAGTTTTCCCGGCTGTGGGTGGGGTGGCGGGTGCCGTCGCTTTTGTAGTACTTCCACAGCGGGGCGCGTGCGGCGCGTTCGCGGGCGTACCAGTTGCGGGTGCTGCCAGACAGGCTCTGGCCGTCGATGAAGCCGCTGGCCTGCGCCTGCTCGCTGCTGCCTTTGAGGGTGAGCGGGATGTAGGCCTGGCTTTGCGGGTCGGCCTGGGCCACGGTGGATAAGGCACTGATGGATAACGCCAGTGCGGTCAGGGTGAATATTCTCAAGGTTGAAGCTCCCATTGTTTTCTAGTTATTGCCGGCCTTGTGGGCCGGGTGGGTGTTGCGGTGTTGCCTGGGTTGCCACGGGATCGCCGGGCTGAGTTGGGGGGCGTGCTGCCTGTGCTGGCCTTTTCGCGGGTAAACCGCTCCCCCAGGGATCTGCGCAGACGCCTGGTTTGTGAAGATCTCTGTGGGAGCGGGTTCACCCGCGAAGTGGCCCTTGAGGGCTAAAGATCAGTCAACACTCACACCGGAAAAGTCATTGCGCCCAAACGGGCTGACCTTGAATTCGGAAACCTTGACGCTGAGCGGTTGGTTCACCGTGGAATGCGCCACCGGGGTAATCGGTACCTGCTGCTTGAGCCGCTGCTGGGCCTGCTGGTACAGGGCGGTGCGCTGCGTACGGTCGGTCACCTGCTTGGCCTGCTTGACCAGGCTGTCGTACTGCGGGTCGCACCACAGCGAATAGTTGTTGCTGCCGATGGCATCGCAGCTGTAGAGGGTGCCCAGCCAGTTGTCCGGGTCGCCGTTGTCACCGGTCCAGCCGATCAGGGCGATGTCGTGCTCACCGCTTTTCATGCGCTTGAGGTATTCGCCCCATTCATAGCTGACGATGCGTACCTTGAAGCCGAGCTTGTTCCAGTCGGCCTGAAGCATTTCGGCCATCAGCTTGGCGTTGGGGTTGTATGGGCGTTGCACCGGCATGGCCCACAGGGTGACCTCGGTGCCAGGTTTGACACCGGCCTGCTGCAGCAGCTGTCTGGCCTTTTCCGGGTTGTAGGGGGCGTCCTTGAGGCTTTCGTCATAGGACCACTGGGTGGGTGGCATGGCGTTCACCGCCAGTTGGCCGGAGTCCTGATACACCGCCTGGATGATGGCTTGCTTGTTCACCGCCATGTCCATTGCCTGGCGCACTTCCAGGCGGTCGAATGGTGGGTGCTGGGTGTTGTAGGCGATGTAGCCGAGGTTGAAGCCTGGTTGCTGCAACACCTGCAACGTGCTGTCGGCCTTGAGCGCCGGCAGGTCGGCCGGGCGCGGGTGCAGGGTGACCTGGCACTCATTGCGGCGCAGCTTCTGGATGCGCACCGAGGGGTCGACGTTGATCGAGAACACCAGGTTGTCGATCTTCACCTCATTCGGTGCCCAATAGTCCTTGTTGCCCTTGTAGCGGATCTGCGAATCCTTCTGGTATCGCTGGAACACGAACGGCCCGGTACCGATCGGCTGCTGGTTGATGTCGCTGGGGCGCCCGCTGGCCAGCAACTGGTCGGCGTACTCGGCGGAGAGGATGGAGGCGAAGCTCATGGCCAGGTTCTGGATGAACGCAGCATCGACCGTGTTCAAGGTGAACACCACGGTCAGCGGGCCGGCCTTCTCGATGCTAGCGATATTCTTGTCCAGGCCCATGCTGATGAAATAGGGGAACTCGGTAGGGTAGGCCTGGCGGAACCGTTGACCCTTGTCGAGCATGCGGTTGAAGGTGAACAACACATCGTCGGCGTTGAACTCGCGGCTTGGGTTGAAGGCCTTGTTGCTGTGGAATTTCACCCCTTCACGCAGGTGGAAGGTGTAGCGCAGGCCGTCGTCGGACACTTCCCAGCGAGTTGCCAGGGCAGGCTGCACGGCGGTGCCACCCCGTTCGAACTCGACCAGCCGGTTGTAGATGGGTTCGGCGGCGTCGTTGTCGGTGGCGCTGGTGTACTGAGCGGTGTCGAAGCCGGCTGGGCTGCCCTCGGAGCAGAACACCAGGTTGTTGGCCAGCAGGGCCGGGGACTGGCTGATCAGGCCCAGGGCCAATAGGGTCGAAAGGCGGGTAGCGTGACGCATGGCAAGTCCTTTTTCGTCTGTTTGCGCCGCCTCGTTGTACGAATGACGGCAACAGTTCGCCGCTCCCGCGGCGGATAGCAGCAGGACGACATGAAAGGGTGGCAAGGATGGAAGGGCACCCGCCGCTCAGCGGGTGCCCGGGTCAGCCTACTTGTCCACGCTGACGCCGTAGAAGGAGTTCAGTCCGAATGGGCTGATCTTGTAATCCTTCACTTTGGCGCTCATGGGCTGGTAGACGGTGGAGTGAGCGATCGGTGTGATCGGTACCTGCTCCTTGAGGATGTGCTGCGCCTTCTGGTACAGCTCGGTGCGCTTGGCCTGGTCGGAAGTGGCCTTGGCCTGCTTGATCAGGTCGTCGTAAGGCTTGTAGCACCACTTGGAGAAGTTGTTGCCATCCACGGCATCGCAGCCGTAGAGGGTGCCCAGCCAGTTGTCCGGGTCACCGTTGTCACCGCTCCAGCCAATCAGCATGGCGCCCTGTTCGCCGCCTTTGGAGCGTTTGATGTACTCGCCCCATTCGTAGCTGACGATCTTCGCCTTGATACCGATCTTGGCCCAGTCGGACTGGAGCATTTCGGCCATCAGCTTGGCATTGGGGTTGTACGGGCGTTGCACCGGCATGGCCCACAGGGTGATTTCGGTGCCTTCCTTGATGCCAGCCTCCTTGAGCAGTTGCTTGGCTTTTTCGGGGTCGAACGGGGCGTCCTTGATGCTGGTGTCATAGGACCATTGCGTAGGTGGCATGGCATTGACTGCCAGCTGGCCGGCACCTTGGTAGACCGACTCGATGATCTTTTTCTTGTCCACGGCCATGTCCAGCGCCTGGCGCACTTTCAACTGGGCCATGGGGTTGGCGTCGTTGCTGCCCTTGATCTTGTCCATCACGTTGTAGGCGATGTAGCCAAGGTTGAAACCGGCCTGGTCAGGCATTTTTAGCTTGGGGTCTTTCTTTAGTGGCTCGATGTCGGCCGGGCGGGGGAACAAAGTGACCTGGCACTCGTTCTTTTTCAGCTTCTGCATGCGCACCGAGGCATCGGTGGTGATGGCAAAGATCAGGTTGTCGATCTTCACGTCATCGGGTTGCCAGTAGTCCTTGTTGCCCTTGAAGCGGATCTGCGCGTCCTTCTGGTACTTGCTGAACACGAACGGGCCAGTGCCGATAGGCTTCTGGTTGATGTCGGCGGCCTTGCCGTCCTTGAGCAGCTGGTCGGCGTATTCGGCGGACTGAATCGAGGCGAAGCTCATGGCCAGGTTCTGGATGAACGCGGCGTCGACTTCGTTGAGTGTGAACTTCACCGTGTGCTCGTCGAGCTTCTCCACTTTGGCGATATTCTTGTCCATGCCCATGTCGGTGAAGTACGGGAACTCGGTGGGGTAGGCCTTGCGGAACGGTTGCTCCTTGTCGAGCATGCGGTTGAAGGTGAACAACACGTCGTCGGCGTTGAACGGGCGGCTGGGCTTGAAGTAGTCGGTGGTATGGAACTTGACCCCTTCGCGCAGGTGGAAGGTGTAGGTCTTGCCGTCGTCGGACACTTCCCATTTGGTCGCCAGGCCCGGGATGACGGCCGTGCCACCACGTTCGAACTGGGTCAGGCGGTTGAACACGGTCTCGGCCGAGGCGTCGAAGTCGGTCCCGGTGGTGTACTGCCCCGGGTCGAAACCGGCCGGGCTGCCCTCGGAGCAGAACACCAGGTTGGACGCGGCCAAGGCCGACGGTGCACCGGTGAGCAAGCCTGCGCCAAGCAGGAACGGAATGACTGCGTGTTTGAGCATGGTGGCCTCATTGTTGTCATTTTTTGGATGAGGTGGCCTCGTGAGCCGACCTGCGGATACTTATGCAGGGGGTGTTCCCAATGCAACAGGAAGAAGGATAGTTGGCGCCGGAAAAGTGGTACGGCCGTACATGGATGTCGCATCGGTATAACTTTCGGCGAAGTTAAACGTTTGCGCGGGCAAAATGATGGCATTTTGCAGGATGTTTCGAGGCGGGAGTATATGTAGGAGGCACCTTAATGGTGCGTAGGAAGCTTCTGAAAATCTGTTTGACGCGATGCCTGGGAGAGCGGGCGCAGCCGCTCCCACAGGTGTTTCGTGAGCCCGTTAAGGCATCTGCACTTCGATCAGGCCATCGGCATTCATGCTCACTTCACTGGTGCCTGCTTCGATATCCGGCGCTGGTGCCGCTTCATCAGCCCCCATGGCCTTCATCGCCATCGGTGCGCTACGCAGGTACGGGCGTGGGTAGCCGCTGCTGTTGAGGTTCAGGTTGACCACTTTGTAGCCCTTGCCGCCCAGCGCTTCTGTGGCCAGCTGCGCGCGTGCCTTGAAGGCATCGACCGCATCCTTGAGCAGTGCATCTTCGCTGGCCTTGCGCGTGGCCGGGGCGATGGAGAAGTCCATGCCGCCCATTTTCAGCTCTTGCAGCAGGTCGGCGGTCAGCTGGGACAAGGCCGGGAAGTTGGCGCTTTCCAGGCGCAGTTCGGCGCGCTCGCGCCAGCCGGTGATCTTCTGGCCCTTGCTGTCATATACCGGGTAGCTGTTGCGGCTTCCCTGGCTGATCTTCACGTCCTTGACCTGACGCGACTGCTGCACGGCCTTGTTCATGGTTTCGGTGATCTGCTTGGCGAGCTTGCCCGGGTCGCTGTTCTGCGCTTCGCTGTACAAGGTCACGACCATCAGGTCGCGCGCCACTTCCTTGCTGACTTCGGCACGCAGCGATACCTGGTTGAAACGCGGTTCATCGGCCGCCAGCGCCGGCAGGCTGGCGAGCAGGCCGCAAGACAGGATGAAGGCGGTGCCGCGACGTGGGATTTGCATGTGGTACTCCTTGGCAATAAAAGGCGTGGCGTCTGGTTGTCCATTCCACGCATGGCCCATCAGACCGGCAACAGTGTAGTGGGTTCAAAAGTGCCATCATCAACCTGTGACAAAGTGTGGCGCTTTGCCGCATCGCTGCAGCTAGGCGCCAGGCTTCGGTATACTCCAGCCGATTTTCTGGAGCACTCATCAGGAGAGCTCATGCTCGCTGCCGTACAACCGTTGTCCGCTACCCGTCAGAACCTCTGGCGCCTGACCGTCATTCGGGTCCTGGTCCTGGCTGCCCAGGCTGGCTCGGTGGGCGTTGCCTACTGGACCGAACTGCTGCCGTTGCCCTGGCTGTCGCTGGCCGGCACCTTGGCCTTGTCTTCGCTGCTGTGTGCCTTCACGGCCCTGCGCCTGCGCTTGTCGCTGCCCGTCACCGAAATGGAGTATGCCCTGCAGCTGGCTTGTGACCTGCTGATCCACAGCGCCTTGCTGTATTACTCCGGCGGTTCGACCAACCCGTTCGTTTCGTATTACCTGGTGCCGCTGGCGATTGCTGCGGTGACCTTGCCGTGGCTGTATTCGCTGATCCTGTCTGGCATCGCCCTGACGGCCTACAGCCTGCTGCTGGTGCAGTTCTACCCGCTCGAAGGCTTGCCCATGGCGCGGGACAAGATGCAGGTCTACGGCATGTGGCTGAGTATTGCCCTGGCGGCGGCCGTGATCACCTTCTTTGCCGCGCGCATGGCCGAAGAGCTGCGCCGCCAGGAGCAGCTGCGTTCCGAACGGCGTGAAGAAAGCCTGCGCGACGAGCAGTTGCTGGCCGTGGCCACCCAGGCTGCCGGTGCCGCCCATGAGCTGGGTACGCCGCTGGCGACCATGAGCGTGCTGATCAACGAAATGCGCCAGGACCATACCGACCCGCTGTTGCAGGAGGACCTGCAGATCCTCCAGGACCAGGTAAAGCTGTGCAAGGAAACCTTGCAACAGCTGGTGCGCGCTGCCGAAGCCAACCGACGCCTGGCGATCGTCGAGCAGGATGTGACTGCATGGCTGGACGAAGCGCTGAACCGCTGGCACCTGATGCGCCCGGAAGCCAGTTACCGCTTCCAGCGTCTGCGCGACGGCAAGGTGCCTCGGTTGACACCGCCACCGGACCTTACCCAGGCGCTGCTGAACCTGTTGAACAATGCTGCCGATGCCTGCCCCGATGACCTGGAAGTGCGCCTTGACTGGGACGCCCAGGACATCGTCATCAGCATCCGCGACCACGGCCCCGGCGTGCCGCCGGCCATTGCCGAAGCCATCGGCAAACCCTTCATTACCACCAAGGGCAAAGGCTTCGGCCTGGGCCTGTTCTTGAGCAAGGCCAGCGTGACCCGTGCGGGCGGTTCGGTAAAACTCTATAGTCATGAACAGGGTGGCACCCTGACCGAA
>Ga0105244_10004095_pt1 | contig 10173 bp, 13 predicted proteins | sample KBSM44metaG_FD_80423 | JGI IMG/M metagenome (GOLD analysis project Ga0105244, IMG submission 80423) | Miscanthus rhizosphere microbial communities from Kellogg Biological Station, Michigan, USA - KBS M4-4 metaG | ecosystem: Host-associated > Plants > Roots > Rhizosphere > Soil | place...
AAAAAAAGGAGAGTGGTGATCATGAAAATTGTAAACGTCATAAATGCTATTTTAAATATTCTACTCCGCATCATCAAAGAAATTTTTATTGCCCTCGGGAAAATCTTCAAATACTTATTTGAACGCTATCACGACAAAATCCACGACTTTTGGAATAAATAAAAGCTTACCAATTTGGTAAGCTTTTTCATTTCATTTACTGTCATTTAATACTGTTTTTATTTCCCATATAAGGAATTAAAACGTCAGGAATGGTAACCGTTCCGTCTTCGTTTTGATAATTTTCTAAAATGGCTGCAACAGTCCGTCCAACGGCTAATCCAGATGCATTTAGTGTGTGAACATGCTCTGTTTTTCCGTCGTTTTCACGTTTAAAACGAATATTAGCGCGCTGTGCTTGAAAGTCTTCGCAATTGCTTGCAGAAGAAATTTCGCGGTATTTGTTCTGACTTGGGAACCATACTTCAATATCGTAAGTTTTCGCTGAACCAAATCCCATATCTCCTGTACAAAGAACAACTGTTCGGTATGGAAGATTTAAAAGTTGTAAAATACGTTCAGCATCAGCTGTCATTTTTTCTAATTCTTCATAAGAATCTTCGGGTTTTGTGAGTTTTACAAGTTCAACTTTATTAAATTGATGTTGACGGATAATTCCTTTTGTATCACGTCCAGCACTTCCCGCTTCACTTCTAAAACAAGCGCTGTAAGATGTATAATGTTTCGGCAATTCTTCGTTTGTTAACACTTCGTTTCGATGATAGTTTGTGATAGGCACTTCTGCTGTTGGAATCAAGTAATAATCTTTTTCAGTTAATTGAAAAAGATCTTCTTGAAATTTAGGTAACTGCCCTGTTGCAAAAAGGCTTTCACTGTTCACGACTTGAGGAGGAATGAATTCCGTGTATCCATTTTCCGTATGAATATCTAACATAAAGTTGATTAATGCTCGTTCAAGTCTTGCGCCGAGTCCTTTATAAAAAACAAATCGACTTCCTGTTACTTTTGCACCTCTAGCAAAATCTAAAATGCCTAATTGTTCGCCAACTTCATCATGCGGCTTTGGCTCAAAAGAAAAAGTAGGAATTTCTCCACTGCGACGAACTTCTACGTTGTCCTCTTCGTTTTTTCCGATAGGGACACTGTCGTGAGGAATATTCGGGATAATAGCTAATAGTTGATCCGCTTCCCTTTCTACTTCCTGAAGCTTGTCATTGAATTCTTTTATCCAACTATTAAAAGCCTCGACATCTTTGATCAAAGATGTCGCATCTTCGTTTTTTCGTTTACATTCTCCGATTTTTTTGCTTAAAGCGTTTCGTTTTTGTTTGTATTCTTCCACTTTTTGAAGAAGTGTTCGACGATTTTCATCGCTTGTTAAAAAATCATCAATAAGTGACACATCAAATCCTCTTGTTGCTAATTTTTCTTTTGCTACTTCACTATTTTCTCTTAGCCATTTTCGATTTAACATATCCATTTCTCCTTTACTAGTAAGTATAAAATTCATTATACAGCAAATTTATCGAAAAAAACAAAATTTTTCTATCGCTTTTGTTTAAAAACAGATAAAATAAAGAAGTGATCAAATTTTAGAAAAGAAAGGAATGTTTACTATGATTAGAGTGCAAGTAAATAAAGAAAATTGGAAAAAAGTGTCCCTAGCGGGAAAAACAGTTATTTCGTTTTGGATGGCAACGATACTTTTATTTTTTGTTATGGCAATTACACCACTGCGAAATATAGAGTATGTTTTCAACGCCATAACCGTGAGCAGTATGGGTATGAATGCAATTTTAATTGCATATTTGATAAGAGACGTTCTGAAAAAAAGAAAATAAAGAATAAAAAAACGACGTTTTCCGTCGTTTTTTTTATTCTTTGGGGCAAAAACCGAAAATCATTCCTTTTTTTGTTAAATCTACGATACGATCTAAAACGACTTGTTGCGCTTTATGTATGTCTTCTTCTGTTGGTTCGTGCAATGAGTCAAATGCATCAAGTAACAACTGTTTTCGTCCTTTTGAAATGGCATTAAAAACATGTTCTTTTACATCATCAGATGCATTGACTAAAGCCACTGCTAGTAGGTCATGCTGTGAGATAGAATTTAAAACTGTGATCAAATCATGACGTTCTAGTTTTATAATTTGTTCGAATTTTACACTATTTTTGTCGATTGCGTCCATCACTTTTTTTCGAATTAAAAAAGGAAGCGCCTCGACCATGTTTTGATATTCCGTAAAATGTTCTTTTTTCAAATACAACAGCACGTTGAGTTGTGCGCCACTTTCCATATAGCGAAGGATAATACTTGCTTCTTTAGCAGGTAAACGTAATAAAATAGCAGCTAAATCTTTCATAAAAATTCCCCCTTTCTTATTTACTATTATTTTTTTATGAAAATCCTTTTTTTTGGTATAATAGAGATAGATTAACACGAAGGAGAGAAAGAAATGGAAAAATGTGAATACACCTTAGATGAATTAAGAAACACTATAACTCAAATCAATTATTACGATGTTCTTTCCTTTTTTATGGAAAAGAAAATTGATTATCGCGTGATAAGTGAGTATGGGTTTGAAAAAGGGTTGGATAGCTGCGGGAAATTATTTGTTTATACCAAACACGGTGTAGCTTGTTTTTATGTTGTTCAGGAAATGCATGAAAAAACCGTTAATTTAACAAAAGCGCACCTTGTTGGAGAAGAGGATATTCCGTACTTAGAAGATTCATTACGAAGAGAAAAAGAAAAAATAGAAACACTTGAATTTGTTTTGCATAAACAACGTGTACGTAAAACGGTAGGGAGGGAGAAGAAATGATTAAAATTATTCCAGGAGATTTATTGTATTCAGATTGTACCATCATTGGACATCAAACCAATTGTATTAAACAAATGAAATCAGGTATTGCCAAACAAATAAAAGAAAAATATCCAGAAGTAGAAATAACGGATAATGAATTTATGTTTGACGATCAACAACGACTTGGAAAATGTGCAATTACTGCAGTTGATGATGGGAATAGATATGTATGTAATCTGTACGGACAATACAGCAATACCCGTAATCATGATACGAACTATGAAGCATTTGAAGAAGCGCTAGAAAAAATGATGATTGCAGCCGTTTCGCTTAAAAAGTTTAACTTTTTTCCTGTTAAAATAGGGTTGCCTTATTTAATTGGATGCGATTTAGGCGGAGGAGATTGGAAAAAAATGCTTCCTATTATTCGAAAAGTAGCAGAGAAATACAATGAAACCATTTATTTATATAAACTTTAGGTTATTCGCCTAAAGTTTTTAAAAGGAAGGGATCAAATGAAAAAAATACCGTTTACGCTGGATGAAATAAAACAAAATATAAACATTCAAGAAAACTTACGAAAAGATATTTTAGAAAACAACCTACCACTCCATTGTGTAGATATAGAGGAAGAACCCTTTCCTGGTTTTTCCAAAACTTTATTTAAAGCAACGTACTATGTAGGGTATTGTAAAAGTGGTGTATTCCAAGTTTCAGTACTAAATCGTTTTTTTAATGCTTATCCTTATTATGTGAATTTTGACACGATTTCTTATGTAGAAAAAAACATAATTGAAGCAATAGAAAAGCAAAGAGAAAAAGATGAATATTTATTACTAGAACTACAACAAACGATTGTTAAATTAGGATATGAAAAACTGTGGGTTTGTCAACAAAAAGGAACACAACCTTTTCAACTTGCGCTTGCTAAGTGTAAAAAAGGAAAAAAACCTGAAGATTTTTTAAAAGAAAAAGAATATGCAAAAATAGAACATGAAACCTATTTGATTTCCTTAAAAGAGGGAATTTATCACATTCGATTTAACAAAGGTAAACTAAAAGAAATAAAAGATGTTTCTCAAAAAAGAGATTATGTAAAAAGAATATACAAAAATTCAAAGAGCGAACAAACGAAGCTTGAAAACAAAGTCAAAAACATGCGTTTTTTACTTGAAAAAAATAAAGTAAGATCGTTATTTTTAATCTAAAGGAGAATGAAAAATATGCAGTTTGAAAAAGTAGAAATGACCATCCCAAAAGAAGTAAAAGAATTTTATGATTTTCTTTATACATGTGATGAGGAAGTACGTATTATAGGAACATATTTAATCGAACGATATCAAAAGAGGCTTTCGTTTCATGTACATCTAATAGCGAATCGAACATTTTTCTTTGAAACAATTCAAGCTGTTTGTGATCATTTTCATATTGATTTTAAACGTCTTCGATTATCCACGTATTCCTGTGAATTTTTGTATAAAGGGTATTGTTTTGAACTCTATTTTATTGAACAACCAGAAGAAGAAGTGTATTTGCAAGACATTCGATTAAATGAAATTGTTTATTATCAAAACGAAACGGTTGCATCTAAAGAATGTTTGCAAGATTTAAATGATAAAATGATACGCACAGGGATTGTGAAAGAACCGTTGGATACGCTCATCCGTTTATTTGATTATCAACAACGATTTTCTTTTAAACTGGATCGTGATTCTATTCATTCCTTTATGGAACAATTTAATGAAAAAAGTTATACCGCAAATTACGTGAAAGAATATGTGCAAAAAAATACTTCAAATGAATTAGCTCAAACGATGATTTCGCAAATGAAATTGGATAACAGCGATTCACAAGTAAAGTTCACATTAACAAAAGAAAATCCGAATGCATTATTTTATTTAAAACAACATCATTATCGCATTCATAGAAATGTGTTTGATGCTCTTTATAATAAAAATGATTTTTTTGAAAAAGAAGCGGTTTATACATTTTCTGAGATGCCTGGAATGAAAAAAATACGTTCTTTGCAAGAAGAAATCAAAAAAGAATTTCGGAAAAATAAAGTAAAATTATTGTTTCATTTTCCAAAAGAAACACCTGGATGGATGAATGAAAGTGATAATCTATTATTTCTTTCTCACGTTTTGCCTCAAATTATGAAAAAAGCAAAAAAAGAAACAAAAGAATTAAAAACAATGGTTCAAACTATTCAACATCTAAATAAAACAATAGAATTAGTGAGTGGGGCTATGCTCGAGATACCTTCAACAATGAAAATCAAAATCACGACGAATGTGGTATTGAATTATTCAATTAATCCAGATGACTATCTTAATAATGAGTATGTGATGTTTGATTTTGAAAATAAATGGTCTCTGACTCTTCACAAGCCTACAAACAAAATAAGCAAAAGTTCAAACATATCCGAAGAAATTCAAAGCATTTTACAGGATGTAATGGATGAATTATTGGAAGGAGAAAAACAAAATGAACTTTAAAGAAATAAATTTGGAAATTCCAACAAATCTTACAGATTTGTTGGAACACATTCAAACGTTTGATCCAACTGCATGTATAGCTGGAAGTTACTTACTTAAAACGTATATGAAAAAAGAAGCAAATGAAATTTCTTTTTTTATTTCGCGTTCCGTATCAAATGCAATAGAAGCGTTATTAAAAGGAAAATATCACCTAAAGTTGCGTAATCAAACAGTAAAACAACAACGAGATATTGTGGGATTGCATGAAGGATATGAAACAGAGTATGAAGGTAAAAAAGTATGTATTCATTTTATAGAATGCGAAAAACATATCGTTCATTACATGCCTTTACGTTTGTTAGAATGGTACTATGACGGAAAAACATATGTTTCTTATGAAGCATTAGAAGATATTGAGAAAAAAGAAATACGTTTTGGGATTGTCAAACATCCCATCCCTGTTTATGTTCAACTGATTGACTATGCGTATTTATTTGGAATGAAAGTCAATCAAGAAAGTTTCCCCATTTTAAGTAATTCATTTAACTTACGAAACTGTATGAAAAAAGAAATGGAAGAAGAGATTGTAAATTTTGAAGAAGGGAAAGTAAAACATGCAATTACCACATTTCTTTCAACGGTTGGGGGAGATACAAGGTATTTACGGTTCCCTGTATCAGGAGATGAAACATATAAACGAGATGTTCTTCGTTTGTTGTACCAAAAAGATGGCATGATGACACGAGAAGAATTTGAACAATTGTTTTATTTTCGTCATTTTTTCAAAGAAGAAAAAATCTATTCGTTTAACGATCTATTAGGTTTGGAATCGTTGCGTGAAAAAGGAGAACAAATTAAAAAAGAATTTATGAAACAATCAGTGAAACTTTTATTTCATTTTCCAAAAGAAATGGGAATATGGAGAAGTAAAATTCATGATGATATGTTTTTGTATTATGTATTTCCTAGCGTGTTAAAAAATTTACGAGCCACTCATTCAAACGATGAAATTGAAAAGCCTATTGGAATCATATTACGTAAATATAAACAGTTAGACGTGATTCTTGAAAAAATAAATGAACTTCCCGCACAAGTAGATATAACGATTACCAATCATGATGTGTTTCATCAAAAAATCAACATTCAAGATTTTTTAAACGGACATATTGTAAAAATTATCATCCGAGATATTGGTTACGTTATTGTAAATAAACAAACAAAAGAAATTTTGCGAAGTCAATTAAAACATGCAAGTTATCTGACATTACTTACTCCGCATTTAATGGATATGTTAAATCAATAAAGAAAGAAGGAATGAATATGGGAAAGGTTATTCAAATGATAGGGGACTTATTACAATCAGATTGTACGATTTTGATTCACCAATGTAATTGTCAGCGTAATATGGGGGCAGGGATTGCTCTTCAAATTGCGAAAAAATACCCTGAAGCGAAACAAGCGGATGAACAGTTTCGGTATTCAGCAAGTGAACGATTGGGAAAATGTTCGGTGGCTAAAACAAAAGACGGAAAAATGATTGTGAATCTATATGCACAAAAATATCCAGGAAAAGTGAAATACGGAAACATTGAAAAAGAACAAAATGAACGTTATCTAGCCTTTGAAAAAGGGTTAAGAAGTGTGTTAACTTCTCTTCCTACGCTAGAAAAAAAACAATTTCCGATTAAAATCGGTCTTCCTTATTTGATCGGATGTGATTTAGCAGGTGGAGACTGGGACGTTATATATGGTATCATTAAAAAACTAGCAAAAACATACAACCAAGATATATTTCTTTATAAGCTAGAAAAAAAGAAGATCGATTAACGATCTTCTTTTTTCTTTTTCGGTTTACGTTTTTTCTTAGCTGCTGTTAATTTTACTTTTACTTCTGTTTGTGTGTGTGTAGAAACCATTTTAGGTGTTAATTTCCCTTGTTGAGTAAGCATAGAATAATCAAAAGGTGTTTTTAATTCATCTTTTGCAATTTGAAGTTCATTTGCAAGTGCTTCTTTATCTAATTTTTCACGGATGCGAGGTTTTTTTGTTAAAACGGCAAATTCTCCATTTGGTAATTGGTAAACAAAATCTTGTTCTTCGACTGCTTCAAATAACTCTTCAAATTCTTCAAAAAGTAATTTGTTTTCTTCATTACGCTCTTTTGCAATTTCTTTGTTTTGAAAATAGCGAACAAGTTTTTGTTCTAATTTTGCAATTTTTTTCGCACGTACTTCGGGAGTCATTTCTTCCATTTCTTCGATTACTTGTTGTTGTCCGTTTGCGATCATTTCTGACATTTTTTTCACTCCTATGTAAATTCCTTTGATACAATGAGTATAGCATAAACAAGTTAGAAGGAAAAGAGGGAAAATAGTTGGATATTTTAAAGATAAAATATGAAGAATTAAAAGAAAAGGTAAGACATGTCGAAAGCGAAAAAGAATTAAAACAGATTATTCCAGAAAATTATCTTCATCATCTTTCAACTCAGTGGTGGTGTTGGGAAAGTAGAGGAGGATTTATTGTAAAAACGCTAGATGAGGTCGCGTATTTACCTTATAACTATATTACAGAAAAAGAAAAGCGAATGAATATGCATTATATGTGCCCGTTTTCCTACGAACATGCAGAAAGTATCCATCATACCATCTTGTATTTTCAAGAATTTCTAAAGGAAATAGAAGATTTCGAAAAAGGAGAAGTGAAGGAGAAAATAGGCAGTTTCGGTGTATTTATAACGAAGATATTGCTGCAAGAGAAGTTTCCTAATGCTATTGAAAGCATAGACATCCCCTATAAAGAAGGTTATATTCACCCTTGTCTGTCGTTAACAGTTCCATATAAAGGAGCGTTGGGTTATTTTTTACTGCACTTTAATGAGGAAAGTATGCTTGTCCCTTATGTGGAAGCCACCATTGGTGGAGAAGAAATTTTAAATATCAAAGATATTCAGTTAATGAATGAATCAAAAGATGTGTTAAACTATATAAAAGAGGATATCAAAAAAAGCTTAATGATAGTAGAAGAAATCATGAAACCATATCGGTTGCGATTTGTTGTAGGATATCAAAAAAAGGAGAATGAATAATGGAAAAAGCAATGATAACGTTTAATGAATTAAAAAACAAAAAAATACGTACAAAAAAAGAACTAGATCAATGGGTAAAACCAGAAAATTATACGATTTGTTTTTATTATACAAATGAAGATCGGGAAGAGTTTTTTTTGGTTTACTTAAAAAATGGCTATGCTCTAATTCCCTTTGAAGAATGTGATTTTAAACACTTTTCATATCAATTGAATATGGAAGAAGCAAAAATGATCACAGAACAAGATGTCCCTCTTTTAGAAAATGCCATTATGGAATACGAATGTGATTTATCGCATATTGAAAATATGTTAAGAAAAGGAAAAATGAATTCTCGTTGTTTTTCGTTTTCAAAAGATGAATTAATCCAAATGGCAAAAAAAGAAGAAGGGTTAAATGATGATACGCTTTATGATATCTGTGATGAAACGCCAGAAAAAGAAGGATATCAAAAAAATGAAGAATATTATGTAAATATTAAAATTCCAGATAATCAATCGTTGGGGAAAATAATGATTCAAACAATATATGGCATACTATGTATAGACTATCAACGTTCTTTTCCTAATCATGGATACGAACAGCTTGATATCAATAGTATTCGGTACATAACCGAGAAAGATAAAGACTATTTAAACCATTGTTGCAAAGAACAAAAAAATCGGATTCAATCGTTAAAAGAAGCAATTGAAAAACAAAGAATACGGATATTATTTAGATAAGAAAAGCGTCTAATGACGCTTTTCTTCTTTTTTTTCAGTATGGGTAATTACAATAAAATCTTCCCACTGTGGTTGTTGGCGTGTTTGAATCATCTCTTTCACCTCCCTTTTTACTGTATGCAAAAAAGGGAACGTCCTATGTATGAAAAGGTTATCTTTTTTTCTTTATACATAATAAAATAACAAAAAAAGGAGTGTAAAATATGAAAAAAAATCAACTGTCTCTCTCATCTCTTCAAAACATAAAAACTGAAAAAGAATTGATGGCTACTTTAAAAAAAGATTCGTATTTTTTTGTTCCTTATTACAGTCATTATAAGAAAAATGGTGATTATTACATTTATATTCAAAACGGCATTGCTATTTTTCCATATGGAAATGTAGAAAAAAAAGGAAAAGAACTTTTTCCAGAAGGTATTCGAATGATAAACGTAGAAGATTTAGACCATCTTGAAGCGATCGTTTCATGGGTGGAAGCAAGAAAAAAAGAAAGTGAGAAAATTATAACAAATACAGCTGTTTCAACCCAGCCGCTTTTAACAAACAGTGAGTGGGAAAAGATAAAAAATGGACCTATTATAACGGATGAAGAATTGTCCCATTATCTTTTTGAAGATCAAAAATCTATTGTCCATTATCCGACAGAAAAAAGGTATGGAAGTGTATATATGCTGCTAGAAGAAGGGCAATATATGATGGAATTTGAAGAAGTGTTAATTGAAAAAGGGTGGGAACAATACAAGATATCTACTTATAAAAAAGTGACGGAAAAAGAACGTTGTGATGTAGAGTGTGCTGTGAAATACTATGAAGATATTTTAAAAAAATGTGCATTTGTTCTTCAACGTCAATCACTTCGAAAGTTATTAAAACCTACTACCTAAAAAGATGCCAAGGCATCTTTTTTTCGGTTATAATAAAGAAAAGAAACGAAAAAGGAGAATGGATATGACACTGTTAGAAGAATTGAACCAAGTCATTACAGAATTGGATAAAAAGAAAAAAAAGAGTTATTATCGTCCCAAAAAAACGACAATTGAAAACATTCAAACGCGATATATTCATCATTTTGCACA
>Ga0105244_10004096_pt1 | contig 10171 bp, 8 predicted proteins | sample KBSM44metaG_FD_80423 | JGI IMG/M metagenome (GOLD analysis project Ga0105244, IMG submission 80423) | Miscanthus rhizosphere microbial communities from Kellogg Biological Station, Michigan, USA - KBS M4-4 metaG | ecosystem: Host-associated > Plants > Roots > Rhizosphere > Soil | place: Michigan...
CCTCAAGCAGTGCAAACCCCCTTCTTATGGGGGAGCGCGAAACACCAAGCTCTTTGGCAAAGGCTTCTTCGCGCAACGGCTCGCCAGCGCGCATGGAGCGTGCCCGGGCCATGTCAATGATCTTTGGGGCCAATTGCTCGGCGAGATCTTTTTTTATCATCGGCTTCATCAAGAGTAAGTGCGCCTGAACGTTGCGTTGCGGAATGCAATTGCATTTGCACTTCGTTTCATCGAAATACCATACCAACCGTTGCTTGTTACGGCACCCGCTTCGCACGAAATTTCCGTATCAAGAACGAAGACAGAGATTTTCCATGACAGCCAAACGTATTTTTCTGATCCACGCCACCTCAGTGGCTATTGAGCCGATCAACCAGGCGTTCGCTAAATTGTGGCCTGAGGCTCAATTGACAAACCTGCTGGATGATTCGCTTTCCCAAGATCTGGCCGTCGCTGGGCGTGTTACCGATGAGCTGAAGCAGCGCTTTCTATCACTCGCGCACTATGCCGTCGGCGCAAGGGCAGATGGGATCTTGTTTACCTGCTCGGCCTTTAGTGAAGCCATTGACCTGTGCAAAAGCGAGCTGTCCATACCCGTCCTCAAGCCCAATGAAGCGATGATTGACGAGGCTATCTCGCTGGGCTCTCGAATTGCCATCGTGGCGACATTCCCTCCGGCTATCAAGTCCATGGCTGAAGAATTCATGCAGGCGGCCAGCGCAGCGGGGCAGCCCCTTGATCTGACACATTTTACCTGCCCGGAGGCGTTGGAAGTATTGCGCTCCGGCAACGCAGAGCTTCACGACCAGATGATTGCTGAGCTCGTGGGTCGTATCGAGGCGCAGGATCTTGTGTGCTTTGCGCAATTCTCGATGGTGACAGCGGCAGATGCGGCCAAGAAAACATCTCAACTGAACATTCTCACCACCCCCGACAGTGCGGTCCTCAAGCTTCGCGCTTGCCTGAAAGTCTGAACACTCTATTTCCACCTGTCAGAGGCTTTGCAAAATGCTCAATTTCAACGCGCACCTGGGATTCCAGTTTACGGAAAAGCCTTTTCTCAAACGTTTTGAGGCCGCTGCCTCGGCAGGGTTTCGGGCGGTTGAGTTTCCCACACCCTACGATTATGAAGCGTCACTCATCTCGGAGTTGCTGAACGAGCATCAATTGAAGATGGTGCAGTTTGCGGCGCCTGTGGGCTTGACGAAGGGGTTGGCTGCAGCGACTTCGCGTGATTCTGAGTTCAGGGCGGGCTTAGCCACGGCAGCGGAGTACGCGAGCCAGTTGGGTTGCACCCAGATCCACCTGATGTCGGGTACTAGAATTACCGGTGAGCTGAGCGCCGATAGCCAGACTTATCTGGGGAATTTGCGGTATGCCGTTGATTATTTCGCTGATCAAGGCATCACCTGCCTCATCGAGGTCATCAGTGCCACTGAGATGCCTGGCTACTATCTATGCGACTTCGATTTGGCGTCACCTGTGCTGGACGCGATCCCTGAGCTGGGCCTGATCATGGATCTGTATCACGCCCATTTGGTGACGGGGGATGGCTTGGGTGTTCTGAAAGCCTGGATCGACCGCGTTAAGCACATCCAGGTTGCCGACTGGCCGGGTAGGCACGAACCCGGTACCGGCGACTTGAAGTTCGCCGAAGTCTTCAAGTTTCTTGGAGATAGTGGCTTTGAGGGCTGGATCGGGTGCGAATATCGCCCGCTAATCGCGACCAATGAGGGGCTGGGGTGGTTGAACAAGTGGGGTGTACTGCCTAAAAGTGGTCTGCGTTCTCTTAAAGAGAACAGCTTTTAGGTGTGCTCAAATGCAAAATGGCAATTTGACCGGAAATTAGCGTGTCACAGGTGTGTCTGGGCCGATGTATTGGCCGGTCAGCGTGATTGACAACCCAAAACCTGGGATAGAGCGCGGCATCCTAGAACTGAAACGTTGCCTTTTTACGAATTGTACCCCATTGCGTTGCAAAACAATGCCGGCTCACGTTTAGTAGAGTCATTGGCCCATCGGTCCATTGGCCCGCAAGTCGTACTCCCAACAAAAATCAAAAAAGGAGTGTCTGTATGTCTAAGCGCATCGCGTTCGTCACAGCTGGAATGGGCGGTTTAGGTACTGCCGTATGTCAGCGCCTCGCCAAAGATGGCTTCACTGTGGTTGTGGGCTGTGGCCCTAACTCCCCGCGCAAGACTGCCTGGCTCGCTGAGCAAAAGAAGCTCGGTTTTAACTTCATTGCCTCTGAAGGTAACGTCGCGGACTGGGAGTCCTCCAGGCTCGCTTTCGAAAAAATCACCAAGGACGTCGGCCCCGTAGACGTGCTGGTCAACAACGCGGGGACAGCGGTCAACGTGGTTTTCCGTGACATGCAGCCTAGTGACTGGACGACAGTCATCAACACCAATTTGAACTCCCTTTTCAATGTGACCAAACAGGTCATCGACGGTATGGTTTCGCGTGGATGGGGGCGAGTGATAAACATCTCTTCGGTCAACGCTCAATTAGGGCAGGTAGGGCAGGTCAATTACTCAACGGCTAAGTCGGCAATTCGAGGCTTTACCCGTGCGCTGGCCAAAGAAGTGGGATCTCGGGGCGTGACTGTCAACACAGTTTCCCCAGGCTATGTCGCAACGCCTAGGATGAAATCCATAACCACGGTGGATGCGATGGATCGCATCATTAACGAAATTCCGTCCCGCCGTTTGGGTAACCCTGAGGAGATTGCGGCGATCTGTTCCTGGCTGGCGTCTGAGGAGTCTGGATACGCCAATGGCGCTGACTTCTCGATCAATGGCGGGTTGCACATGAGCTGACAGCTGTTGTCTGGCACGAAGTGACTGAACCATTCGGTAGCCAAACTGATTCTCGACAGCGCATAAGCGCTAAATCATAAAAACAATTGTACTTTTAATCGAGGACATACAAATGCTGTCTTTGCTTGGTTACGGCATGATCGTGACCTTTATGGCCCTGATCATGAGCAAGCGGCTGTCGCCCTTGGTCGCACTTACGATCACACCCATTGTGTTTGCTCTGATCGGTGGCTTCGGCCCTGAAATGGGCAACATGATGATCGACGGCCTGAAAAAGGTTGCACCCACAGCGATTATGGTGATGTTCGCCATCCTCTACTTCGGGATGATGTTCGACACAGGGTTGTTCGACCCAATCATTCGTACCTTCTTGAAAATCATCAAGGGTGATCCGGTCAAGGCGGTGATCTTCTCCACGCTCCTGGCTGGTATGGTTTCCCTGGATGGTGATGGCTCGACCACGTACATGATTACGGTCACCGCCATGTTACCGCTGTTCAAACGGCTACGGCTCAACCCGCTTGCGCTGACCTGCGTAGTCATCCTTGCGGCGAGTGTGACAAACCTCCTCCCTTGGGGTGGTCCGTTGGCTCGTGCTGCTGCATCACTGCAGGTGGACACTTCGGATCTTTTTATTCCGATTATCCCGTCGATGATTGTCGGATTCATAGGCGTTATGGCACTTGCCTACTTCATCGGTCTTCGCGAGCGCAGTCGGCTGGGCAAGCTCGTACTGCCTCATGATGCTGAAGTTGCGGCCTATGACGAGGACGTCACAGGTCTGCCTTCCATGTCGCAGGAAGATGAGGATTTGCGCCGTCCGAAGCTCTTTTGGCTCAACGCGCTGCTCACCATTGGCTTGATGACAGCGTTGGTCATGGAGCTATTGCCGCTTGCCGTTCTGTTCATGGTCGCGTTCTCGGTAGGCTTGGTAATCAACTACCCGGACATGGCAGATCAGCGTCGTCGCATCGCAGCCCATGCCCCGACGGCTCTCAACCAGATCGCAATCTTTCTGGCCGCAGGTATCCTCGCCGGGATCCTGTCGGGTACCGGCATGGTTAATGCGATGTCTGCAAGTTTCCTGGCGATGCTTCCAGATACCTGGGGTCCTTACATGGCGCCTATCACCGCGTTGGCGAGTATCCCTGGCACCTTCTTCATGTCGAACGATGCCTTCTATTACGGGGTACTTCCAGTATTGGCCAAGGCAGCTGAGGTTTATGGGATCACTCATGCTGAAATCGGTCGTGCCTCTCTGGTCGGCCAGCCAGTGCATTTGCTCAGCCCTCTGGTCGCGTCTACGTATCTGCTTTGTGGTCTGGCAGGTGTCGAGTTCAGCGATCATCAGAAGTACACCATGAAGTGGGCATTCGCTCTCAGTTTCCTGATTATGGGTGCGATGATCGCCACCGGTGCTTTCTCGATAGTGCCTGTCAAGTAGACTTTTGATGACCTTGAAAAACCCGCTACGGCGGGTTTTTTCTTTCATCGCTCGAATGCCGCCGGTGAGATCAAAGTATTGAGACCTATCTCGGATATCCATTTGAAAGGAGAGCCGAGCAACTCGTGAGGGGCTGGGAAGTCAGCTGACAGGGTCATCCCTCCAGTGAGTTTCATCCCCTACGCATATCAAGCCCGAGGAGGGTAGGCGTGCTGTCTGGCGGACGATCAGGCTGCCGGTAATGACATGGTCGGTAGGCGCTACTGTTGACTCTGATAGCTGGGCGCTGACGATCTCTACAGCGCGTTGAACCATATTCATTGTCGGCTGTACATAGGTCGTCAGGCCTATCAATGGCCATCTGGCCATTTCGATGTTGTCGAAGCCCACGATTGAGATGTTTTTCCCAGGTGTGAGACCGAATTCCTTCGTCGCAACATTCAGCGCAGCAATCGCCATCAGGTCATTGGCGCAAAAGATCCCATCCGGTGGCTGGTGGGCTGCGAGTAGACGTCGGGTCGCAATAATCGCTCCGTCAAATGAGAAGTTGCCGATTTCCCGCATCGGCGGTGGCAGGCCGTTGCTCAGGATTTCCCTGGTGAAACTCAGTTCGCGATCGCGACTGGTTGAAGACAGGTCATTGCCAGCAATAAAAGCGAGATTTTGGTGTCCACCGGCGATCAGGAAGTTAGCGGTCAACCGTCCGCCTTCAACGTTGTCGCTGGTGACGCTGGAGACGGTTTGGCTATCATTTTTTCGGTTCAATAGAACGACAGGTAGTCCAGTCTGTTTGCATTCCTCTGCGAATGACGAGGACAGGGTTGAGGACACGAGAATGACTGCCTCCACTCGATATCGCAGTACATCCTCGAGAATGGGATCGGAATCATCGTTGGAGGCCGTTGAAAACAACAATACCCTGTATCCCTTCAGCTCAAACGCTTGGGACAATGCTTCGAGAACGGCGGAATAGAATGGATTGGCCATGCTTGGCACGACCACGGCGATCAGGTTGGATCGACGTGTGATCAAAGACCGTGCAGCAAGGTTTGGTCGATAGCCGAGTGCAGCAGCAGCGGCCTCGACCTTCTCCCTGGTGGCGGGGGAGACGCTTGCCCCTTTGGTGTAGGTGCGCGAAACGGCTGACTGAGAAACCCCAGCCAACCGAGCCACATCATGTGCTGTGATCAGGCGACGATTCTTGTCGACCATCGAAAACGAATCCTTACCACTGGTAGAGTTTTCAATCTTACGCAGGAGCCTATTTTCAAACCACATCAAACTCATTATGATTGGGTATGCATACGTATGCAATTTTGTGCATGCCCATCAGAAAAGGAGCCCCTACATGGCCCGATGGTTGAAAAAAGGTGCAGAAGCGGCCGCAGTGAAGGCGTCTGATCTTCAGGTGCGTGCTACTGTAGAGCGGATACTCGCCGACATAGAAACACGTGGAGATCGCGCTGTCAGGGAATTGGCAATTCAATATGATGGTATGGAGCGCGAAAGTTATCGCTTGTCGGCTGAGGAAATCGACGCATGCTATTCACAATTGACCAGTCGTGACATAGCCGATATCAAATTCGCCCAAGCCCAAGTTCGAAATTTTGCTGTACATCAGAGAGCGAGCATTCAAGACGTTGAAGTTGAAACATTACCAGGTGTGATTCTGGGTCATAAAAATCTTCCCATGAATGCCGCGGGGTGCTACGTACCAGGTGGGAAATATCCGCTGCTCGCTTCGGCTCACATGTCAGTCATCACGGCCAAGGTTGCAGGGGTGCCGCGTGTAGTCACCTGTGCGCCACCGTTCAATGGTAAGCCTGCTCACGCAATCGTTGCCGCACAACACATGGCCGGTGCAGATGAAATCTATTGTCTTGGTGGTGTTCAAGCTATCGCGGCGATGGCGATCGGAACCGAGACCATTTCTCCCGTCGACATTCTGGTTGGGCCCGGTAATGCCTTTGTCGCTGAAGCGAAACGTCAGCTCTTTGGCCGTGTCGGTATTGATCTATTCGCCGGCCCAACTGAGACGCTCGTAATCGCGGATGACAGTGTAGACGGGGAGCTGTGTGCTACTGACTTGCTTGGCCAGGCTGAGCACGGACCTGACTCGCCAGCAATTTTACTGACCACCTCTGAAAAGCTTGCTCGCGACACAATTGTTGAGGTCGAGCGTTTGCTTCAGATCCTCCCAACCGCCGACGTGGCTCGTCAATCATGGAAAAATTTCGGACAAGTCATTGTTGCAGACAGTAACGATGAGATGCTGACTATCGCCAATGACCTCGCGTTTGAGCACGTCCAAGTCATGACCACCAATCCAGACTGGTTTCTGGAAAACATGCGTAATTATGGCGCTCTTTTTCTAGGGCCACGTACAAATGTCGCATTCGGAGACAAGGTAATCGGTACCAATCACACCCTACCTACCAAAAAGGCGGCGAGGTATACGGGTGGATTGTGGGTGGGCAAGTTCTTGAAAACGTGCACTTATCAGCGCGTACTCACTGATGAAGCGTCAGCGCTGATCGGCTCTTACTGCTCGCGGCTGTGCGCGCTTGAAGGGTTCGCTGGCCATGGCGAGCAGGCCAATATTCGAGTTCGTCGCTACGGTCAACACGATGTGCCCTACGCCGGCATCGTGGAATAACTGTTTCCTCGTTGAGCTGCTCGGGTTTGGTAGGTATCGGTTGAAAATTCTATAAGGGGAGCGGTGTGTCGGACGAGCTAGAAGCAATGGTATTTCTGTCGTCTCGGCTTGACGGAAAAGTTGCATTGATTACCGGTGCAGGCGCGGGGATCGGAGCGGGAATAGCCTTGGCATTCAGTGCCGCCGGCGCAGATTTGGTTCTGGTAGGGCGCACGGAAGAAAGCTTGGAAAATGTCGCAGCCATCATTCGCAGTAGGGGCGGAAAGGTAGAAGTCAAGGTTTGCGATGTCACACAAAGTGCCGCAGTGCGAGCCTTGATATCTGGCATTGATACGCTGGACATTTTGGTGAACAACGCAGGTACCAACCACCCAGAACCTATTCAGGAGGTCAGCGACGATCATCTGGATGCGATGCTGAACCTGAATGTGCGGGCCTGCTTTGTAGCGTGTCAGGCTGCAGTAATAAAAATGTTGGAAAAAAACCTTCCTGCCAATGGAGTCATCATCAATGTGTCATCGCAGATGGGGCATGTCGGTTCTCCAAATCGTACGGTCTATTGCATGACGAAACATGCGATAGAAGGACTGACTAAGGCAATGGCTGTCGAACTGGCTCAACAGGGGATTCGTGTCAACACGCTGTGCCCGACGTTCGTTGAAACCGGACTGATTCGTAAAATTGTCGACACCCCTGAAAAGGAAGCCTTTTTGGTGTCCCAGATACCTATGGGGCGCATGGCGAAGATCGAGGACATTGCCAGTGCTGCTGTTTATTTGGCGAGCCCTGCTGCGCGAATGGTAACCGGGACCTCTCTGAGGGTAGACGGGGGCTGGACAGCTCAGTAAGCACCTGCTTCGCAGACTGTAAGCCTCAGGTTAGGCACGCCCGCGAACGTCAAATATTGTAGACAGTGGAGAATTCATGTCCAAACAACCGCGCATATTTCTGATTCATGCAACCGATGTTTCTATCACGCCGATTAATGAGGCCTTCCGATCGCTGTGGCCCGAAGCCCAGCTTATGAATCTTTGGGATGACTCTCTCTCTGTCGACATCGCCGCCTCCGGAAGTCTGACCGACAATCTCAGGCGACGTATCCACGATTTGGCGAGCCACGCGTTCGCCGCTGATGCCGATGCAGTTCTTTATACGTGTTCGGCCTTTACCGATGCGATGGATGTGTGCAAGCGGCGTTACTCCAAGCCGGTCTTGAAGCCCAACGAGGCCATGGTAATCGAAGCGGTGTCGATGGGCTCACGCATCGCGGCGCTCACCACATTCGCACCAGCAGTCCGTCCAATACTCGATGATTTCACTGATTATGCATCATCGGTGGGTAAGTCAATCGAAGTCACCCCGATACTTTGCGAAGGCGCTCTGCAGGCTTTGAAAAAAGGAGATGCAATGGAGCACAATCGGATTGTTCGTGAAACTGCAGCGGCTTTATCGGGATATGACGTAATTTGTTTTGCTCAGTTTTCCATGACCCAGGCTGCGAGTGAAGTGCGCAAGGTTTTCAATGGTCCTGTTCTAACAACGCCGGAAAGCGCAGTCATGCATCTTAAAGAGCTGCTGACAGCATAGCTGGCTGCCCGCAGCGCTTCGCTGTTCCCTCATTGGTGCGCTTGAGGAATTTACAGATATTATGGACATCGATAAAAACCCGTCTCTGGGGCCTTCCCCTTATGCCAAAGACTCCCACCGCGTTAACGGTTTCGATACGAAGCCCGTTACTCCCAAACATGTAGCACTGGCCATCGCCGTATCGCTGAGCGGGTGGTCCACAACCGCTTCGGCAGCGTCTCAAGCCCCGACCTGTGAAACACCACCGGGCGGGATAATGTTCATTACCCAAGACTGCATCGATCCGCAGTTTGATCGCCCGGTAATAGACAGTCGGGAGGATGTGAAAAGCCCTGTTCTGACGCACCGCGTTTCCGGGCACTTCGAAGGTACCGATGTTAAATTCAGTTTTTTCTTCCCACCGAAAGCGCAATGGAAGGGGCGTTTCTTCCACAAGGTATACCCCTTGGGCGATGGCAGTGTTCCCGATAGCGTAATCAAATTTGGTGCTGACAGTGGTGCGTATACGGTGGATACCGTTTCGCCCTCTGGCTACCGAGCCAATGCCGCTGCTGCAAAATTCTCGAAAGTGGTCGCTGGCAAATATTATGGATTGCCTGTTTCTCAGATCCGCGGCTACATCTACGGTGGCAGCGGTGGATCCTATCTGACTGTCGCGGCAGCGGAGAACTCGTCAGGTGTATGGGATGGGGCCGTGCCTTTCGTCATAGGTGTGCCGACATCCATCCCTACCAATTTTTTCGTGCGTGCCTTTGCACGTCTCGTACTCGAAGATAAGGCTCCTCACATTGCCGACGCTATGCGACCGGGAGGTAGCGGCGATCCTTTTGCAGGACTCGACGCCACTCAGGCCGCCGTTCTTGCGGAGGTTACAGCGATGGGGGTACCGCTGCGCGGCTGGGACAATTATGCGTACATTCTGGGTCTCAATGACCCGCAGGGTTTACTGGGGTTTGCCAATACGGTGAAGAATATCGATCCCGGATATGCAGATGACTTCTGGAGAAAACCTGGCTACCTCGGTACCGAGAAATCCGCTCTGGGCAATCTTGTACGAAGGGCAAAGATTGACCGCGTAGTGTCGGTTCAGAAGATAGATCGCGACTCAGCTGGAAAGCCTTTACGCTTGCACTTGGCGGGGCTGCCGCACTTCAAAAACAGCGCCTGGCTTGACTTTACTCTCGAAGGCGCAGAGGAGGGCAGCCGAAAATTGCTTGGGTCGCTAGATGCCGAGCATGGGATCATTATTCTGGCCGCGCAAAATCACTCCGATACGCTCAATACCCTTGAAAATGGCACCAGGATTCGTGTCGACAATCGCTGGGCCATTGCGCTGACCTCCTACCATCGGCATCAGGTCCCGGCTTCTGGTGGATTTACGGTGTGGGATCAGTTTCGTCACGCAGACGGTTCGCCGCGCTACCCTCAACGTCCGCAAGAGGCAGGCCCAGTAATCAGCGCCGGTGTCAGCGGAGGCGGTAGTTATACCGGCAAGATAAACAGCAGGATGATAGTGATCGCCAACGCACTTGATGTCGATGCCTACCCTTGGCATGCCGACTGGTATGGTCGTCGATTGAAGGCAGGAGAGGCCGGGCAGTACGACGCGAAGGTGCGGATCTGGTTAAACGACAACGCAGACCACCTGGATGGCAGTGTTGTTGC
>Ga0105244_10004097_pt1 | contig 10170 bp, 9 predicted proteins | sample KBSM44metaG_FD_80423 | JGI IMG/M metagenome (GOLD analysis project Ga0105244, IMG submission 80423) | Miscanthus rhizosphere microbial communities from Kellogg Biological Station, Michigan, USA - KBS M4-4 metaG | ecosystem: Host-associated > Plants > Roots > Rhizosphere > Soil | place: Michigan...
CCTTCCGTAATCACTCAGTGAGCCTCCGTTATACCAATTATGACATTTTTGCTAAAAGCAGAATAACTGTTAAGAATATGAGATATTTTCAAATACTGGTGTTTGATGATAATCCAATTCAGCTTCTTTTTTTAACGGCCAGCGAGCAGTGCGCAGCTGGCCTTATGAATGACGCGCTAGCGTCATGGAGGCGCCAGATGATGTCAGAGCAGGGTATAGTGGTCAGGCGGCGCCGTACGCCCGGCGAAGTCGGTTACGGCCTGATATATGGCGCTACCCAACCCCTTCCTGTTAAGCCAGACGGCCTCAAAGCGACGATAACGTTTATCTAATCCCGAAGCCCCGGTGAGCGGGCTGGACGGCGCAGAGCGACGTACAGGGCGTGATTTCCGGGGTCTTAGGTTTACTGTTCACTATGAACAGTAAAACTTAGAGGATTAGTTACACCATCCATTACAGCCACTCCTGTTCCGGCCCGAAGGGCCGGGGCGGGGGCGGCCTGTTAATGGGCACTCGGAGTTTCAGGATGGTCCGGGTTTTGGTTGAGAGGGGCTCGGGGTTTCTGGTCTGCTCTGATGCAGTTTTATGAAGTCTTATTGAGTGTTGTAACTATGCTGGAGCAGTATGCTCATAGATGGCTGTGACATGTCCCTGTCTTTGATATAACGAGCCGTTAGTAATGTTGGTTTGTTTACTTTCTCATTTTACTTTTATCTAGTCTGCTGCAAATTCAATCTCGTGCGTCCATGATGAAATCCATCGGCCACGTCAGGTTCGGGCACATCTTGGCGCAAAATTGAAAGCCAACCCTTTACGATGTCACCTGCGTTTTACGCTCAGTCCGTTAAGGTGGTAAATGCGGTATACCCAAATGTCACCCCCTAAAATCATGCTTTTTTACCTTTAAGTCATGATATAAAAGTCATACTATCCTTAGTCATAACCTAAAAGTCATTTGTGGGTAAAAAATGTACATCTTTGCTTATCTACGTGCTTCCACGCGAGAGCAGGACGCTGAACGCGCCAGAAATCGTCTTCAGCAGTTTGTCGGCGAACGTGGACACCGGATTGCCAGCTGGTACGTTGAGAATGTATCTGGCGCGTCACTAAGGCGACCTGAGCTGATGCGACTGCTTGAGAACGCAGCTCCGGGTGATGCAATACTGATTGAACAGGTTGATCGCTTATCCCGTCTTGATGATGATGGCTGGAAAACACTTAAAGAGCTTATAAGTAGTAAAAGCCTGTCGATTATCAGCCTAGATCTGCCCACAAGTTATGTCGCGCTTGAGAACCATCGCGGAGACGAATTCACTGCCGCAATGCTGCGTGCTATAAACGCAATGATGCTGGATATGCTTGCAGCTATCGCGCGCAAGGACTATCAGGACAGACGTCGCCGGCAGAGCGAAGGGATAGTAAAGGCAGTAGAAGGTGGTAAATTCAAAGGCCGTCAGCCGAATCTGCAGATGCATCAGAATGTCATTAAGCTTCGTTTACAGAACGGGATGAGTATCCGTGAGACAGCTTCAATATGTGGCATCTCAGAGCGTCAGGTAATACGGATTACGCAACGGCACCTTAGCAATTGTGATCCAGAAAGGTTGGAGGTAGACAATGAAGAACACGGCCTTTGAAAGAGGGACTAAAGCGGCTGATTTTTATAAAAACATTACTAAAACTGCCAAGGTTTTAAATGCTGCGTCAGTTGAATGGGCTGAAAGACATAGCTTGCCTACAATTTTGGGGCGATTACCCGTGCCAGCTGGCATCTTGGTTTTGTTAACGTTTGCACTTATAGCGGGTTTGGTAGTAGGTGGGATAATGCTTCTGAGCGCTGTTTTCCTCTATATGATTAGTAATATTGTTATCCAAAAAAACGAAGAAAAAACATCAGTTTTTGGTAAGCCAGAATCGTATGGTGGCGCTGTATATAAAAATGGCAGCAACGGATATGGTTACTATACGGAATCAAGTGACGGTAGCGTAACGTCATACAAAGTCGATCTAGAGGATGAAGACGATTAAATGAAATATCCTTTAATCGTCTTATCAAGGCACTAAAGCTTCACCGCGCCTTTAGCTGCATTTACAGCTTCTCCGCCACTTTTCTGCACGTCAGAAGTTCCATTTCGGAATGCTGCGTCCAATGCTCCTCCCACCCTGACACCTGCCCAAGACAAAGCCCCCATCCAGAACGCCGGCAGTACCAGAAACATCGATGCCATAACGAAGTTCATGATCAGATCATCCGAGCTGTTCTGAAAGCCGGCCATGTTGAAACTGCTGTGCGTGTCCGAGCTGTAGAGCGCCGTCAGCAGCCAGCTGTCCAGCCAGCGCGCCAGTTCCCACCAGAACGTCAGGAAGTTAAGGGCGAATACCACAAACGTCAGCGTGATAACCGTTTTAATCTCATACGCTGAAAAAGCCAGAATAAGCGGCAGTACCACTACCACGGCCATCAGCAGTACGGCCTGCACCATGGGCAGTGCCTGCCGCATGGCGTCGAATGCCGGAAACGCCGCGACGCTTCCCAGTGCGGTTCCGCCGATCGCCGCAACGCGCGACACCGAGTTATCCAGGGTGAAATCCGCATTGCCGCCGTAGCCGGCATAAACGTGGCCGCCCTGTGAAACCGTCAGGCTTTCAGGGCTCACAAGGCGACGTATTACGGCCTCCCGGTAGTCGGTCGCATTGCCGCCGATCATGGACATGGCCGCGGAAAGACGGGTCCATAATCCCGGATCAGCCTGGTCCACGACGCGGGCCTGCAGGCCGGTTTCGGCCTTGCTCCACCATTCGCTGCAGGTCGGATAGCCGCCCCGGCCAGTGTCCGGGCGCCCGCTGTCCCGGCTTTCGCTCCACGGAAACGCGGCGCGGGGCGTTTTTGACTGCAGGCTGCCGTAATAGCTGCCCAGAAACGTCTTGCTGCCAATCCACTCAATGTCGCGCAGGGTAGATTTATCCTTCGTCTGGCCCTGATCCTCGCGCTTCCACATGTACAGCGCCAGCGAATAGCAGTCGTTGGTGAAGTCCTGCAGCTCCTCGGCGAGCCCCTTGTTATTGATGCGCGTGTGCTGCACCTCAAAGCGGATCTGGCGCATGTCAGGACGGCAGGGGATGGTGGCGACTGACGCCTGGGTAATGCCCTTTGCCAGCTTGTGAATCAGATACCACCACACCGGCGCGGCGGCCGTCTGGTCGTTAAGGCTGGAGATCACGGGCGAATAGCCGGTGTCATCCGGCGCCTTTGGCGTCCAGGTGCCGCACGTCTGCGCGCGGGAGGCATCATATTTGATGGTGCTCATGTCCACGTTCATCAGCGGCATGCAGCAGGCAATCATGACCAGAAAGGAGGTGTAAATGGCGTGCTCCATCCGGGGAATGGACAGCGCACCCTTGTTTCCCTCATCCTCACCTTCCTCCCGGACCTTCAGCCAGATGCCGATAAGGCGAAAGGCCACCGGAGCGGCAAAAAGGCCGGTACTGAGCAGGATATTCCACAGGCCGTTATTGACGACCCAGCCGAGCAGGGTCAGGAAATACTCCAGGTAACTGTTGGTCAGCATTATGACGCTCCCGTGCCGCTGAGCAGCACCAGTTCACACACCACTGCAAAAATCACGCTCACGGCGGCGATCCGCATAAGCGGCTGCCGGTACTGCGAACTGAACCCCGGCGCGCGCAGGATTTTCACAAATCCCCACGTCAGGCCGCCATATATTGCTAGGCGCCACATCAGCCAGCCGTATTTTGCCTGCTCCATCCACTTGCTGAAGGCGGCCGCCTGGTCAGGGTTTTTGATCGCGTTGTCCGCAATAACCAGCGCGGCCAGCAGCAAAACGAGCAGCGTGCCGGTAATAATCAGCATGCGCTGCAGAACGGGATGACGACGGAAAAATGAGGCGCGGCGCGCCTCCTTTACAGGTTTCATGGTGCGGGCCTCGCTCATTTGCTTTCAGTCTCTGGCACCGCCAGGCGGTTCATGCGGCTGTCCGTGTTGTCATCGCTCTGGGTCTGCGGGTTGCTGTTTACGCGGCCATTTTCGCGCTCGATGATGGTCAGTACGGAGTTACGGGACAGCTCGCGCTTAAGCTCCATTTCGTTACGCAGCGCGGTAATCTCCCTGTCGATGGCCGTTACCCGCCGGTCGCCTTCCTCGATGGCGGCCGTCTGGGAGGCGGCGTTCGGCTCTGACATGCCGGTAACGATCATACGGCGCATGATCAGCGCCGTTTCCACCGTATCGGCCATTGCCAGCTCGCCCGCAAGCCGGGCGGTAAGGGCGGCATTGTCCGGATCACGCTGCAGCGCCCTGATGACGCCGGCGGTGATCGGCAGGCTGCCGGTTTTAAGCTTCGCCAGGTTAGCGGCGTTGGGCGGCTCGCTGCCGTTAACCAGCTTCACCAGCTGATCCGTGTTCTCTTTTGTCGTTTCCTCAAGAATGGGGGCAAAGCCGGTGCCGGCCTGTGTGGCCCCCGGCTGCTGTTCGTCATCGCCTCTGGTGCACTGGGATGCATCGCCGCAGGTGCGCAGGGAGCTGTCGCCAACCACCTGGACCACGGCTTTTGCCGCCTCTTCGGCGCTACCATATTTTGCGCACGCGCCGCCGTTGCAGCTGCTGTTGCTGACGGGCGTGGTGCTCAGCACGGGCAGGCTGTTCATCATGTTGTAGCCGGCGGCGGCCAGGTCGTGCGTGGGGCGAATGGCGGGCTGATTTTGTCCGCCGCGCTTCTGTCCGCCTATCCAGTTCTGGCCGGACTTGCCCTGCAGCTTTTCAGAGGCGTTGTTAACGCGTACCGCGTCGGCATCGCCACTGTTGACCAGCGACTTGTACTCGTCCATGACCGCGCTCTGGTTCCACTTATTGTTGCCGGCAAAGTTCATCATGCGTTTGGACATGTTCTGACAGTTGAGCTGCGCCTTATCAAAGGCCACGCTTCCCTGCAGCACGCCGTTGGTCAGCATGTCGTAAAGGCCCGGATTGGCGCGCTGTATCACCATGGCCGGCAGGCTGGCGACTGCGCCGGTGGCCCCCTGAATAACGTCGCTCATCAGGTTTTTATAGCCGCTGGTCACGCCGTTCAGCTGGTTGCCCACGGTGGTTTTCAGATCGAAGTTGCCGCACATCAGGTCGCTGCTCCAGCCGATATCCATTCCCAGCTTGCGCATGCTGCTGCGCGTGGCCGGCTGGGAAATAACGGAGCCGCCCCCGAGCGTGTAATACAGCTTGTCTGATACCGCGCCGCTGACGTTCTTGCCGTAGCCGATCGCGCTGTCGTTGACCGACGGCAGCGAAATGCCAAAGGCGCCGGATCGGTTTTCATCATCGGCCTGTGCCAGGCCAATTGATACGCTGACCAGGGCCGCCAGAAAAACCGGCCTCAGTGTGGTTGTTGTCATGGTTGCCTCTTAAAAATTGGTTGCATACAGGAAGGTCTGGCCGCGACGCTTGCAGCAGCTGTAGGGCTGCCACAGCGCGTACGCCTCGTTGCCGTCCTGCGCCGTGGGGTAGGCGCCGTCGGGGAATACGGCGCAGGTGGCCGAGAGCGTGGGGGACAGCCGCTGCCATTTATGGTTAGCCGTGCCGGTGTTTTCCTTCACCTCGCCCGGCGGCCAGTAGCCTCGCTTGCGGGTGCCCTTCAGCTGCTGATAAACGTGGATCTGCCCGGATCGGGTAATGATGTCGGCCACGCGCTGGGCGACGACGGCGGAAGCCTTGTCATCATCGGTCTGGCTGACAAAACCCGAGCGTGGATAGAGGTTGCCCCACATGTTGGCGCCGGCCTGGCTGCCCAGCTCGCGCTGTCCGGGGATAAGCGCCTCCGGATAAAGCGACTCCGGCAGGCCCGAACGCCACATAAGGGAGTCCAGCGTACTGAGGAAGTAAGGGTTAAATGCCCGGGCCGCCGTGTCGCAGGAGTAGCCGGCAATGCTGCCGCCAATCAGTGAGGTGGCCGGATGCCCGATGGCGTCCGCGTATTTGAACTTAATGTTTGACTGACGACGTCCCGCGTCCTTGATGTCGGCGGCATTCCCTCCGCCGGCGGCGGCGCCGCTGGTCAGCCCGCCGTCAACGACGCCGGCAGCTCCGCTCATAAAGGCCATTTCATGCCAGGGATTGCCGCCCGGTCCGGTGTAGGTCGATACCACCACTTCAGGGATGTAGTGCGTCACCTTAACCGAGGTTTTGACCGAGCAACCAAAGGGCGTACACATCAGCCAGTAGCAGACGCCGCTCACGCGCCAGCTGATGCAGTCCTGCGTCACCGCGCTGGCGATAATCCCGGCGGTATTGATGGCGGCGAGCGTGGCGGGAGCAGCGGCCACGGCCAGAACCGAGGCCGTGCCGGCGGCGCAGAGGTGTTTTCTGAATGATCCGGGCATCAGTCTGCCCCCTGCGTGCGGTGCAGGTTTGCCTGTGCCACGTCAGCGGTGCCGTATACCACATCCCGATCATCAAATACGACGGCGGGGTACTTGTGCAGGCCGATTTCCCAGGCATGGACCACCTGACGATAGGCGCCGGCAATCTGCGCCTTTTTCCGGGGCCAGTCGGGCGACTGAATGACCTGCTGAGCCTGCAGGGCTGCCTGCTGAGGATCTGACGACAAATCGCCGAATATGGCCTGCTGCAGACGGTCGGGACCGTCCAGCCAGACAACTTCAGAATCGGCGGTAAGGTTCAGGGGAGGGTGCTGAGCGTCGGTAAAAACGACGGTGCCTGCCATTACCTGGATCGGTATCAGTAGGGAAAAAAACAGGAGTGTCCTGATGCGCATTGCAAATCTCCGTCACGGGTATCAGGGTGTCAGCGTGACAGCGCGTGCTTAGGGATTCAGCAGTAAACTCTATTTCGGATTTTGAAAATTTGTCGGCATTGGCGGGAGCATTATGAAAAATGGAGCAGCGAATGTCCGCTTTGTGCCAGAAGCGGACGTTTCCAATATCTGCATGCATTAATCTTTCGAGAAGAGCTCTCACTGTATAGCCATGCAGATGCGCCGGAATCATCAGGGAGATTTTCAGGGTTTGCGCCGGGGAAAGTGCCGGAAACGCCTATCTGGCCGCAAAAGCGCGCTGAGGACGTTTTAGCGGGGCGGCAAAGTAGCCTTACGTTAAAAACGCTCTCGTGCATACATAGAATGGTGCATGCTTCATGTTACAAATTCACAGGTAGTGAATCTTATTGAATAAGGAATTTAGGACGTGATTGACTTCACCCGCTTTGTCGAGCGCTATGAGCAGTTTAACGCCTCATTATTCCCTTCTGATAACATCACCGAAAGCCGGATCAATGATTTATATATCCGAGTATACGGGCCAGAGGCGGATCTTGATGAGGTTCTTATTGTCTACCATGGTGGCGGTGTAAACTCTGACGCCGGTTACGACATTCTTGCGCGACAGTTGAGTTACGTTCTGCCCGTCTGTGTTTGTCTCGTTGATATCCGTGGGCACGGTCGTTCGCTTGGTGTCCGAGGGGAAGCTTCAAGTCCTGATCAAATTTGGCGGGATGTAGATACCGTTATTGATTATGTCCGAGCCTCTTTTCCTGATGCCAGAATTCACTTGCTTGGCCACTCCAGTGGTGGCGGCATGCTGATAAATTACTTTACTAGATACTCTCTATCGAGGATTGTTGAAAGCCTGATCTTGCTAGCCCCAGCATTAGGCCCTTTTTCACCGCCTGGTCTGAACCGCGACTTTTCTTCTCCCTTTGCATCTGTGAATCGTTTGAGATTCATAATTAATACTATGAGTGCTGGTTTTCTGTGCGGGTGCGGTGCGGCGATAAAGCTTAATTTCCCCTGCGAGGTTATCAATTCGAGGCCTGATTTTGTTCAGACCTACAGCGTTAATATGGCTAATGCCCTTACCCCTCGGAACCCCGAAAGACAACTTAAAGAGATCTCCATTCCAGTAACGGTCATGCTTGCTGAGCATGATGAACTGTTTGATGTAATCCGAATGGATGAGTTTTTCAGGAACTGCGGTAATCCTAATGTAAGCAGTCGAGTCGTGGAGGGTAGTACGCATCTCGATTGTATTTTCGGGTTAACAGATATGGTGAGGGAGCACTTTCGAGGCCTGACATCAAAATCGTAATAGGGATGTTATGTTTTATGTGATGAAACTTCAGTCGTTATCAGTAAATGTCCGCTTCTCGCTCAAAGCGGACATTATTTAACGTCGGTATTGTGCCAGAAGCGGACATTGCTATCTCTATTCAGCATTATTTATTGGGACAAAGCTATACAAAAAAACTTTGTAATTCAGGCGGTAGCAATGATTAGCAGTAGAGAAAATGTTCATATTTGCCATATGGATCATATGGTCATTAGTCACCTAGCAGTTTAGAGATAAAAGCATAAATTGATGCAAATGATCACTGAAAAAAGCAGGTCAAAAAAAGTACTGTGACATTTGCTTTTTTTTTGCACAACATTTGGAAGCACGTGAGCTAATTAAATCATATAGTTAAGAATGGATATCGGTTCCTCTTGAAAAGGAGACCAGCCATAGTAGTATTATTACAAATAGCGCAGTGTGACATCTTATGAAAGTCGATATCGAAGGACTGCTGTACACGCATGGCCCAATGGCTTCTTCGAAAATGAAAGAAATCCTGATCAAAAAGGGACTATCCGAGGAGGCTGCACGCCAGCGCATTTCCCGTGCTGGAGAAAACATCATGCGTTTTCCCCATATGCCCTTACCAAAGCGTGAGGCATTTCTGTATTTGAACAAAGATTACAATACTCGCAACTTCTGGAATGCACTGTTATCAGCCCATAGTGAGGCCCGTTCGGTTTATGCGAATACATTCTTCGCTTTGAGAGCCTATCAGGGCGTAATACCAGCTTATCTCCTTGCAAAAGTTTCAGGTGCGCCTGTCAAACTGACCAAACATGTGCCCGTTAAACTGCTTGAAGACCAGATGGTAAGGGGGGAACTCATAAGGCGTGATAAAGATGATGCCCTTGGCGCGTGCCTGATTTCTTACGTCCATTTGCATGAGGGCCATAAGTCGCCGCGAGATGTTCGCGGACAGTTACTTATCGAAGAAATCCTTATAAAGGGGGTGTCAGAATGGCTGCGCAAGAATGGTATGGCCAGTTTTAATAAAGTGCAGGTGCGAAATCCGGAAAAAATGCCTGATTTTTCTCACCATCACTGGGATATAACAGCCCCATCTTATATCCGTCCCATCTCAACTGTTGCCAATCAGGATACTCAGAACGGATTTGTGGTCGCAGATATTGTTTATGCCAATATTACAGAAGAAGGCATTCAAGCCTTTATTGCCAAGGTCAACCGATGCCGTAGTTTGCGAAACAGCAGACCTTTCATGGCAATGCTGATCGCAGCATCATTCGATAATGAATCCATTCTTTTGGCCCGAAATGCGGGAGTGGTGCTCACAACTGTGAATAATTTTCTCGGAACAGATATTGCGCACCTTCTCGACAGTCTTCTTAGTACTCTTGCTCGGGCAGCGCGTGTTGCTGCGGCAAATCCGGGGAAGATAAATGAACTGTTAAAGGGTATTAATCGCATTGAAGGCGCAGCAATCAACCTACGCGGCGTAATGTTTGAGATGCTGGCCTGCCATGTGGTTCTGAAGACTCAGAACGTTTCAAACGTTGATATGAATAAAGTTGTTACTCATGAAAATGAGAGCGCAGAGATAGACGTAATCGGCTTCAGGCATGAGGTTGAGATCAAATGTTATGAGTGTAAGGGATACGAGGTTCGCAGACACATTACCGTTGATATGGTCGAGAAATGGTTTGATCGAGTACAGCGCATACGCCGGTTTTATCAGAATAGCGAAGCTTACAGAGACCGGAAACTCACATTTGAATACTGGACCTCTTCCACCTTCACCCCGGAAGCAGAAGAAAAATTGAAAGCTTTTCGAGATAAAAATCAACGCATTTCGGTTGACTGGAAAGACGGTCAGCAGATTCTTCAGATTGCCCGTCAAGACCGCCTAAATACGATAGTTGATGCTCTGAATGAACATTATTTTAAGCATCCTCTCGGTAAAGATTGGAAGGAGGAGATTGAACCCTTTTAGTAAGACTTGGCTTGCTAAGACTGCTACAACCTCCCAATCTCCTTTTAAACACGCTTAAAGCTGTTAGCAATGTCTGCTCTTCGCTC
>Ga0105244_10004099_pt1 | contig 10166 bp, 10 predicted proteins | sample KBSM44metaG_FD_80423 | JGI IMG/M metagenome (GOLD analysis project Ga0105244, IMG submission 80423) | Miscanthus rhizosphere microbial communities from Kellogg Biological Station, Michigan, USA - KBS M4-4 metaG | ecosystem: Host-associated > Plants > Roots > Rhizosphere > Soil | place...
CGATGATGGCCGGGATCTTGTTATTCGGATTCAGCGACAGGAATTCCGCCGACATCTGATCATTGCTGTCGAAGCTGACCAAGTGCGGCTCGTAGGCCAGGCCGGTCTCCTCCAGCGCAATCGACACCTTCACGCCATTCGGCGTCGGCAGCGAGTACAGCTGGATGCGCTCAGGATGCTGGGCCGGCCACTTGCCGGTGATAGGGAAGGCAGACAAATCACTCATGGGATACTCTCAAAAGAAAACATCCGCCGATTATCTACGAACCGGGCGAAACGTGCTGGCGCCGCCCCAAAGCCGGAATCAGGCGGTTGGTGCGCGCCTTGTAGGCGGCGTACTCCTCGCTAAAGTGATCGAGCATCATCTGCTCTTCCTGCTCGATGCGGGCAAAGTACAGGATCGAGAACGTCAACAGGAAGGCCGGGCCGACCACGAAGTTGGCCAGCAACAGCAGCTGCGCGGTAGCGTTCAGGAAGACGGCGGTGTACATCGGATGACGCACCCGTTTGTAGACGCCCTCGGCCACCAGCGCATGCCCCTCCTGCATCTCCAGCTTGGGCGAAAACTGCCGTCCGAGGTCGTGGTGCGAGCGCCAGAACAGGTACACGCCCAGCACGGCAGCCACGCTGCCCAGCACACCCTGCAACAGGCTGCCCTGATAGTTGGCAAAGTCGAACCACGGCGTGGCCAGGTACAGCACCGGCATGGTCACCGAGCCGGTGAACACCAGCAGCAGATTAAAGCGCTCCTTGCCGCTGTCGCGCGACTCCACCGGCTTGAGCTTCTTGTTGCGATACTCCCACGGCCCGCGAATCAACAGGCACAGGACAATCATGGCGATAAAGATGTAATCGAACACTCCCAAGTGATGCATGAACGGCTCTCCTCTGGCTAGTCATAAACATCTTTGAAGGCAAGCATCTCCCTCAGGCGCTCTTCATTCTGCCGGGGGAAGCCACAGCGGTCAATAAATCCATCGGTGTCCTTGAAGGTGCCGAACATCCGGTCCCACAGGGTCAGGTCGCCGAAGTTGTACTTGTGGACGCCCAGTTGATGATGGATCGAGTGATGTTCCGGCCGCTGCAGGATCAGCCCCACCCACTTCGGCGTGCGGATATTCGAATGATAGAAATACTCGCCAGCGGCTCCAAAGAACGAAGTCCACGCACCGGCCAGCGCCGAACCGCCGAACACGCAGTAGATCAGGAAGCCGGTCAGAATGGAATCGGCGGCGATCTCCAGCGGGTGCTTGTAGAAGGAGGTCAGTACCTCGATGCGGCTGGGACTATGGTGAATCTGGTGAAACAGCAGCCAGAAGCCATTCGCATGGCGAAGGCGATGCCACCAGTAGAAAACGAAAGTGCCAACGAACCAGTAAAACGCGCCCTCGATCACCGGATACTTCCAATGTCCCAGTTGCAGAAGCGCGTGCTCGCGGAAGTAGCGGTTCCAGATCAGCCCGCCGACACCGATGAGCGTCAGCTGCATCACATTCATCAGCGTGGCGCGCAGATACCATCCACGCACATGGGGCAATTCCCTGCCCGGGCGGATGCGTTCAAGGCAAAAGAATGCCAGCGTCACGATGACGATCAACGATGCCGGCAGCAGCTGCTCAGAAAGCTGTGCCGGCCAGAGTGCGGGGTGATGATTCATTGGTCTCCGGCCTCAGCTCGCCCATGCGAACCGCACGGCGGCAAATGATACAGCGAACAGGTAACCGTACCAGAAGCGGTCAATGCGCAGCAGCGTTTGCCCGCGCCGCGCCCGCCACGCCCCAAGCAAGGCCATGCACGCGCCAGCGAGGAACGGCGTGAGCAGCAGATTGAGCCACCGCCCAGTTGCGCCAGCGACCATGTAGTGAGGAAGCAGCCAGAGTGACAAGCCGCCGAATGCGGCACCAAAGAGTGCATAACCCAGCGCCGCGATCCACGGATTGGACTGCTGACGGAACGGCTCCGCCAGGGAACGCAGGCCAAGCTCAAAGAGCACTTCGCCAACGATCTGGACGAGCAGCTCAAGCAGTATTTCGGCGATTATTTCCATGCAAAACACAGGTTCCAAAACATCAACATGCCAGATCTCAGCAGTTTGAGCAAGCATTAAGAGGGGCTGGAGTCGGTTTGACCGGATGCGCTTTCGCACGAGCGAGCAGCGCGACTACGGCGTGACGCGCGACTTCTTTATCGCGCTGGAACTACCGTTTCCGGCCGCAGCTGGCGCCGCAGAAATGCAAGAAGCTCAGCCAGGAATGGACCGGCACACCATAAGACTTTGCGCCAGCACAAAGCGATAAGCACCCACTTCGTAACAATGAATGGATTCCCATAAAGGAGCCACCCATGGAGTCCGTACCAAACGAATCACGCCCAGTTCCAGCGTATGATCATACCGAGTCCCGCCTGACAAAACTGGAGAAAACTGTGACGGATCTGCAGTGTGACAACGCGCTACTCAGGCAGCAGATGGAGAGTGGCTTCGCATCGGTTCACGCGCAGTTCGTGCTGACCGAAGAAAAGCTGCGGAGCGAGTTCCGCGAAGGCCTGCACGTCCTGGAGCAGCGCATGAGCGCAAAAATCGAGACAGAGTCCCAGCGGCTGGAAAGCAAGTTCAGCAGCGAGATTCACATCCTTGTGGCAAGGATGGATCGGCAGGATGCCAAACTCGACCAGCTCGCAAAATGGATGATCGGGGCGCAGGTGACCACCATGGCTTTCGTGGCCGGCATCGCCATCCAGCTGTTCTTGCGCTGAAAGCAAAAAGCCCAACCGCTAACGAAAGTGGCTGGGCTTCTCTATGTTCTTGCTCCCCGACCTAGGCTCGAACCGGGGGACCTACGGCTTAACGGTTCGACGTTCTTACAAGTCAATCAAAAAGAATGCACTCTCTTACTAACATCAGCCAGGATTGCTCACTCCGTCGAATTCCTTACTAGCATCATGTCTCTGATCTATTAACGAGCGCTCTGGCCTGACTGAATTCGTACGGTCAGTCTGAAAGATCTTTGAGCTCCCATCTTACATAAGCGGATAAGCATAGTTCTATAGGCCAACCATTCGGTTCCAGTCATTCACGTACATCTCGATACGCTGAAACTCTGCCGGAAGCAAATAGCGATTATGTGCAATAAAATTTCGCGCGCGCTCTAATTCATCTAACCGTTGCTTTAGCCAATGTTGTGAGCTGATTAAATCAGAAAAATCATCCCAATTCTCGATGATGATGTCTGATAAATGACCAAATTGCACAAAGCTTAGTGGATCCTTTGTATGCCCTTCCAACCAAGAATTATCTTTTGCATCCTTTTGTCTCGTAGCGGCAAAGTCTTTGACTTTGCGCGGAACTGTCTTCCCCCACCAATCTTCCCCATGCCGCTCTCGAAGCCTCTCAGTCACCAACTCTCTTACCGAATTTTCGAAGCAATATAACAAGGCATAAAGCCTTGCCATTCTTAAAGACTCGCCACGTAAATCTACGCCAAATGGTGCAAGTTGATCTGCAAAAAGTCTTCGCTCTGATGCCTCTGTGTCAGCACCAACGCGAATACCCGCCGAGCGAAATCGATCAGCTTCCGCCTCGAACATTAAGCCTCGAAAGAGCCAGTCACGGAGGTCGCGAGGGTTAATCATTCAGTAAATGCTCCCGAAGTGACTTGAAGATTGCATTGTAGACCTCGATATCCTTCGTTGCAGGAAGGTGGACCTCTATGTTGTACCGGAGTCCAGCAAAACCATACGCCGCGGCTGGCATATGACGCGGGTTTGAAGGATCGGAGTCCGGCGCACTTGGGGTAGTTGGAGCAACGGCATCAACTTGTTTGGTGGTATGTTTAGCCACGCCGCTGACATCAGCAAGCTTTAGTAGCGCAAAAAAAGTTGCAGCTTGGCGTTCAGCGACGAGCTCAGTAGCGTTGTGAGTAGACTTGAACCGTCCTACAATTACTGACCGGTCACCTTCCGATGGATGTTCATTTATATGAAAAATATCCTCATACGCTTCTCTAAGGGCCTCTCCAAGCACTTTCCGAGATTGTGATTTATCACGATATTGGTGATAACGTTTCGTAGGAGTCCCATCGGCGGCCAAGAACTTCAAGTCTTTCAGCACCGGGATCGCAGCTTGATCGTTGCTACTAGTAAATCCGATACCTATCAAATGCGCCATGGTGAACTTGTCCGGCGCAGCCCCATCAATAATCTTTTGAAAGATTGCAGGCAGATTTTTGTTGCTAACCATATAACGAGCTGTAAGCATCATTTCTCCCTAATTTATTCCTGCCACGCAAGTCATCGCGGCTATCTTTTTCCATTATCTTTTTGAAAATGTAAGATGCTACATAACTTAAGTGGTAGCAACTATTAGTGAGCCGAATCAGCAACATGATCCGGCTCAGAACCAAAGCGGAATGTTATCGATAGTCGTATACAGACAGTCCCCGCCGTGTTACCTGACTCCATCTCGCATAAAGTGTAAGTTCAGTCGCCCAGCCTCACGTCAAGGTTAGCCATCGACCGGCTTGCGGAGCGCCCGGTGTGCAGCGCGACACCAGCCTAAGGGGCGGTTCATCCCCACGCGCGAACGGCCTCGCCTCGGGCCACTATGCGCAAATAAACGGCTCTTAAAACGCAAAAACCCAACCGGGTTAGGGCTGGGTTCTTGGCATGCTACGGTATTCTGGCTCCCCGACCTGGACTCGAACCAGGGACCTGCGGATTAACAGTCCGTCGCTCTACCGACTGAGCTATCAGGGAAAAGAGGCCGCATTATATACGGCCCTTTTTCAGCTGTCTAGGCTGAATGGCGATTAATTAAAAACCGCCGCGGAACTGCACGCCAAACTGGCGCGGCTCATTGACGAAACCGGTACGGTTGTTGAAGTCAATGCCGCCGATGATGCGCTGGGTGTTGGTGATGTTGCGGCCAAACGCAGCCACTTCATACTTGCCGCCATCCCAGTTGTAGCCAACGCGCAGGCCGCCTTCCAGCAGGGCCTTGCCGGTAAACTCCTTCGATTCGTACAGGAAGAAGTTGATCTTGCTGCGGTACGACCAGTCGGTCAGCACGAACAGGTTGCCGTTCGCCAGCGGCCAGTTGTAGCGTGCGCTGGCGTTGACGATGTACTTGGCCGCTTGCGGCAGCGGGTTGCCGTTGATCGAGGCCAGGCCGTTGACGATCGGATCGGTCACGGTGCACACCGACGGTACGCAGGTCGCCGCGTACAGGCTAGGATCCTTGATCTCGGTGAAGTTGTACGAACCGCTCAGGCTGACTTTGAAGTCCGGGGTCACGAAGCCTTCGATCTCGGCTTCCACACCACGGCCAGCGGTCTTGGCAGCGTTGATCAGCTTGGTCACGTTGGAGGTGCCGCCCACCACGGTCAGCTGCTGGTTCTTGACGTCGTAGTCGTACACGCTCACCGACGCGCGGGCGCGGCGGTTGAACAGGTCGGCCTTGATGCCGGCTTCGAACGAGGTGATGGTCTCGGCATCGGCCACGGTGATCGGCACCGAAGCCGAAGCAGCGGCGATCGACGGTGCGCGGAAGCCGGTCGCGACGCGGCCGTAGGCGCTGATGTCCTTGTTGATCTTGTAGGTGCCGCTCAGGTCCCAGTTCGCCTTGTTCTTGCTCACGTCCACCGACTTCGGACCGATCTGGGTCACATTCCACGCGTTCACGGTGCGGAAGTCTTTCTGGTCGTGGGTGTAGCGCAGGCCGCCGCGCAGGGTGAAGTCGCTCGACACGTCATAGGTCACCGAGCCGAACACCGCGTAGGCGGTATTGTTCTGGTGGCTGGTCAGGTCCGAGGTCTGCGCCTGGGAGGTGCTGTCGAAGTTGTCGCTGAAGCCGGTACCGCTTTCCTTGAAGTAGTACACGCCGGTCTGCCAGTTCAGCGGGCCTGCGTTTTTCGACTCAACACGGAATTCCTGGCTGTACTGCTTCAGGTCGGTGATGCCGCCGGCGGTCTGCACCGGGAAGCGTGGCGGGTTGGCTGGCGAGCCGCCGTCGATGTCGCCGCGGGTGTAGTAGTTGTCCACGCCTTCGTAGCCGGTGATCGAGAACAGCTTGACCGAACCCAGGTCCCAGGTCAGGCGGGCGTTGGCGCCGTTGGTGCGCAGGTTCTGGAAGTTCAGGCCGTCGGTCGAGATCTTGGTGAAGTCGTAACCGTCTGCGAAGTCGTTGGTGCCCTTCTGGATCAGGTTGCCGCGGAACAGGCGCGCGCTGCCGGTGGTGCTGCGGGCGTGCACGTTGAACAGGGCGTTGAAGGCAGCGTTCGGCTTGTACAGGAACTGCACGCGCTCGGCGTGTTCGTTGTAGCCTTCCAGCGCATCGTTCTGCTTGGTGTAGGTGTTGTCGACGAAGTCGTCGCGGTGCTGGCGCAGGGTCGATACGCGCATTGCCCATTCGCTCGACAGCGGCACGTTGGCGGCAGCTTCAACCGAGCTGGTTTTGTGGGTGGCGATCGAGGCGCTGTAGTAGCCTTCGATCTTGTCCAGGTTCGGCTTGGCCGATTCAAACTTGACCACGCCGGCCGGGGTGTTGCGGCCGAACAGGGTGCCTTGCGGGCCGCGCAGCACTTCCACGCCAGCCACGTCAAAGACCGGGAAGCCTTTCAGGATGCCGTTCTCTTGCACTACGTCGTCGTACACCAGCGACACTGGCTGCGAAGCGAAGGTCGAGAAGTCGGTGTTGCCGTAGCCGCGGATGTAGAAGCGCGGGAAGGTACGGCCGTTCGACGATTCCACGTTCAGCGACGGCACTTTGCCTGCCAGGAAACGGATGTCCTGGCCGCCGGACAGCAGCACGTCCAGTTTTTCATCCTTCAGCATGGTGACGGACACTGGCACGTCCTTGATGTTTTCCGCGCGGCGCTGGGCGGTCACGGTCACGGTTTCCAGCTGTGGCTCGGCGGTTTGCGCGATGGCGGTACCGATAGGCAATACGGCGCTTAGCGCCAGAACGCGCTTGTGCATCTTCGACAGTTTGATCATTCCAATTTCCCGATTAGGTAGTGTGCAAAGAGTTAAAAACAGTGTCTCCTGCTCTCTCTTTTTTGTGCGTGCAGCGCTTGTAGCAACTATCAATAATGCACTGACTTTTTTGAAAGGCGATATTGTCTTAGATTGATACCATGTATTGCAAGCCGAATATATCTGAAAGCCGGTTAACGGTTAGAAATTCGGTTTTACCTAGGTAAGAGCTGAATATTCAGTGGCGCAGGGGCGGATGGGAGAGGCGGCAATTGTAGGAAAATTGCCACAAAAACAGCGCGGCCAGCGCGAGGCTGGCCGTGGGATGGCGGGCTTACATGCCCAGGGATTTCAGCAATTCGTCGGCATCGGTATCGAACGACGATGGCGGCGGAGCCATGCCGCTCCCCTGATGCGCGGCGCGCTGCTGCTCGAGCAGCGCATCGGGATCGGTGATTTCGCTGGCATCGAAATCGCGCAGGCGGATGAACTCGGTGCGGTCGATGGCCAGTTCCAGGTAGAACACATTGCCGGTCTCCGTGTAGAAGCTGACGCGGCGCATTTCCGGACGGTCCAGCGGGGTGTCGACGCTGAGCACGATCTGCTTGTTCAGCACCAGCATCTTCGGCTGATTCTGGGTGATGTTGGTTTGCAGCTCGCGCCGCACCTTGCCGGTGAAGTCGCCGACGATCTGGTTCATCAGCTCGCCCATGATATTGGCCACTTCGTCCGAGGTGTGCGAGCTGGCCAGTTCCGATTTTGGCATGCCCATGTTCAGCATGTAGCGCTCGTAAATTTCCATCGCCGTGCTGGCCGCGAAGTTCAGCACTACCAGGCCGGTGAAACCGCCATCAAACAGCACAAAACAGCCGATGTCGGGCTTGAGGCCGATCTTGGTAATGCGTTGCACCATGCCGGCGTAATTGACCGGACTCGCGGTGGCGGCGTTCAACACCTTGGTCACCGAATTGCACAGGCTTTCCAGCAAGTCCTCGGTACCGTAGACCACCGCTTTGTTTTCGCTGCTCATAATCTACCTCTACTTATTTTTCTAAAAGATGAAACGTGGTTTCCCATGATTCAGAATACCGAGTGGCAAGATTCTCGTCCATAGGAATCGCGTTATTCCGTGAGATTTCGGCGCAAAATGCGCACTGAGCCCCCTCACCCCACAGGAGACGTCATGACACACGGATTTTTCTCTGGCAACCCGCAGACTGAATGGCTGACCAACGCCGCCGGCAAGGATCGGGACATGCAATTGCTGCAGGAGTTTTCGTACACCGACCCCGATGCAAAAAAATGGCTCGCTCCCAAGGGCGTGATCATCAACGGCGCCAGCATTCCGGAATTCCTCTGGTCCACCGTGGGCAGCCCCTATACGGACGACTATCGCCGCGCATCGATTGTCCACGACGTCGCGTGCGGCGACCCTGCCATTGCGCGCAAGGACGCCGACACCATGTTTTACCACGCCTGCCGCGCGGGCGGCTGCGGCATCGCACAGGCCCGGGTTTTGTACACCGGGGTACGCCTGGGCGCCTGGGCCTCAACCGCCTGGCCAAGCCCCGCACTGCCCCTCGAGCTGAAAATGGCGCGCCCGTTGCTGGCGAGCCCGGAGCCGGAGGAGCTGTTCCTGCGCAGCAAACTCTCCGCCATCGCGGCCGAACTGCAGGCACTGGACGCCACCGACACGGTGGATGCAGTGGACGCCATCATCGCCAGGCACGTCACCATCCAGGAATAGCCCAAGGGGGCGGCCTACTGCCCTAGGCAGATGATCTTGGTCGCGTACTCGTGCGCCGCGCTTTTCTTCCTGGTGGCCCAGGCAATGGCCTCCTCAGCTTGCGCGAGCGTCATTACCGTGGCTTTTTCCTTGTTCTTGATAAAGGAAACGCCTTCAAACACGCCCTCTTTGCTGCGCATCACCCTGGCGAACACGGGCGGCTTGCTGCTGTCGCTGATTTTGTTTTGCTGCACCAGATAACGCTGATCGTTGTTTTCCATTTTCGGCTCCTCAAACGCAAAAAGCCCAGCCATTGAAGGCTGGGCTCTCTGCTTAACAATTCTGGCTCCCCGACCTGGACTCGAACCAGGGACCTGCGGATTAACAGTCCGTCGCTCTACCGACTGAGCTATCAGGGAAGTGAGGCCAGAATTATAGCCGCTCAAATTGGATTTGGCTAATCTTTTTACGCCCCCGATAAAAAGATCGCGCTTGACGCCCTTCGCTGGAAAAGTGACAATCGAATGGTTGCGCTATTCATTTTATAAAAAATCTGATGGTATTACCATCAAGGGACGCCGCGGAGACAAGATGACCCAAACCCCAACCAGCCCATCGGGCAAGCTTTCCCCTCTGGAAAAGATCGGCTACAGCCTGGGCGACCTGGCCGCCAACCTGATCTTCCAGACCCTGCTGACCTTCATCGCCTTCTTCTACACGGACGTCTACAAGATTCCGGCCACCGCCGCCGCCACCATTATCTTCATCGGCGGCCTGGCGGGCGCCTGCTTCAACCCCATCATGGGCCTGATCGCCGACCGCACCGTCACCCGCTGGGGCAAGTTCCGCCCATGGCTGCTGTGGACCGCCATCCCGTTCGGCCTGATCGCCATCCTCGCCTTCAGCACCCCGGACCTGGGCGAGAATGGCAAGATCATCTACGCCACCCTGACCTACCTGGCGCTGCTGCTGATCTACTCGGCCAACAACCTACCCTACTCGGCCCTGAGCGGCGTGCTGACCGGCAGCATGCAGGAGCGTAACAGCCTGTCGTCCTACCGCTTCGTGGCGGTGATGGTGGCCCAGCTGATCATCCAGGTGCTGCTGCTGCCGCTGGTGCTGATCCTCGGCGGCGGCGACAAGGTGGTCGGCTTCCGCAACACCATGATGCTGTTTGCCGTCGCCGGCACCATCTGCTTCCTGATCGCCTTTGCCACCACCCGCGAGCGCATCGTGCCGACCGCCGAGCAGCGCTCCAGCATTGGCCAGGACGTGCTCGACCTGCTGCGCAACAAGCCGTGGGTAGTAATGCTGCTGCTGACCATCATGGTGTTCATCACGCTGGCCCTCAAAGGCGGCCTGTACATCTACTACTTCAAGAACTACCTGAGCGAAGCCGCGCTGTCCGCCTTCCTCAAGGACATCGGCTTCATCAGCTTCATTGACCATCTGAACGCGGCGCTCAACAGCG
>Ga0105244_10004102_pt1 | contig 10165 bp, 7 predicted proteins | sample KBSM44metaG_FD_80423 | JGI IMG/M metagenome (GOLD analysis project Ga0105244, IMG submission 80423) | Miscanthus rhizosphere microbial communities from Kellogg Biological Station, Michigan, USA - KBS M4-4 metaG | ecosystem: Host-associated > Plants > Roots > Rhizosphere > Soil | place: Michigan...
CACCAGATCCTGAGAGGGGATCTCGATCCGCACATCACCAAAACGCAGTAACAGGCTGTTCTCCTCGGGCACACAGTCAAAACACCATGCGTAATTTGGCTTTGAGGGATCGAGATCGAATTTGTCTTTCATCCATTGTCCGCCCCAAACTCCTGGGTCGAAGAACGGCACCACGCGGAAAGGTTGCTGCGCAGTTTGTTGCAGGCCATGGCGTAGCGCTTCACCGCTGACCATCGCCGGTTGCTCTGGATTATTAGTATCGAGCAGGAAGTCTGCCCGTTTTAGCAGAGGTGTTTTATGGCGGTCGAACACGCGCCACTCAATAAAAAAGGCACGCTTGTAGCGGCGCAGAATATCTTCTTCGGTATTGTTCGCGCCCCAGTTTCCCAGTTCGCCACGGCGAAAACGCTGCTGGATTTCCCAGCGGGCGAGGTCGGCGTAAACCAGAACATCGCCCCGATGAACCAGAGCCGCACCTGGGCCGTAAATCACCACCAGGCCATGCGTTGTTTCTGCCACTTCCTGTTGCAATGCCGCCAGTTTTTCCTCGCAGAAAAACTCGTTTAATTCGTGACAGGAAAGCACGCCAAACACGCGGTCATCGGTGAGGTTATGCGCCAGCAAGTCATGCAGGTGCTGCTCGCTCAACCGTGCAGATTCTGCATTGATAACACGTTCAGGGTTCAGTTGCGTAATCAGTTGGGTGTGTAACTTGTCGAGTTGAACACCGGGGTAGCAATCAATCACCAGCACCGTTTTTGCGCTGCGGGTAAGATGCTCGCTGATCGTTTGCTTGATAGCAGGCCAGCCTTGCCATGCCTGATGGTCAAACCCTGAAACCCTGACTTCGGGATACTTATCGTATGATGCCGGATGCATAAAATTCTCCCTGTTTCTGATAGATAAAGATTAATCGATTAACCCATTTTGAACAGTGTGGTAAACGCGATTAACCCGCCATTTTTCACAAGGTGTCGCTTAAATCTGAGTTATCTGTGATGGCTTTCACAGGGTTTTGAGCAAATATTGGGTTATTCGATTAATCTATTGGGAAATGCTTAATTGTGAGGAGTGCCGATGAGCACCGTTACCCTTGCCCAAGTGGCAAAACAGGCGGCAGTTTCAACCGCGACCGTCTCGATGGTGTTGCGTAATCGAGGCCGAATTTCCGATGCTACCCGCAAGCGTGTGCTGAAAGCGCTGGATGATTTGGGCTACGTTTACAATCAAACGGCGGCGAATTTACGCAACCGCACTAGCAACCAGGTTGGTCTGTTATTACACGACATCACTAACCCGTTTTATGGCGAAATGACGGCCGGTTTGAGCCAGGAAATGGAGCGCCACGACTTGCTGCTATTTCTCGCCAATAGCGAGGAGTCGGGTGAACGTCAGCAAAAGTTTGTTGATTCTCTGATGCGTAATAACGCCTGCGGCATGGTGTTATGCGCGGCACGGGAAACGCCACCACTGTTCTTTGAAACGCTGAAGCGGCGCAACATTCCGGCGATTATGGTGGTGCGCCCGATGGACGACGTCGATTTCGATTTTGTCGGCACAGACAATTTCCTTGGGACTCAGCTCGCGACGCAACATTTGTTGCGTATGGGGCATCGCCATATTGCGTTTATTGGCGGCAGTGAAAACTCCATCAGCCGCGCGCAGCGTATTGGTGGTTACAGCAGTAAATTGCTGGAGCATCGCATCCAGCCGAAAAGCGAGTGGGTGGTTTCATCGCTCGCAAGCCAAAGTGACGGCGCGCGAGTGGCTGAAGAGCTGTTTAGCCGTTATCCGGAAATCACCGCAGCAGTTTGTTATCAGGACATCGTGGCATTGGGCGTGATGCAGACACTACGGAAAATGGGTCGCCAGCCAGGGAAAGACTTTGCGCTAGTCGGTTTTGACGACATTACCGAGGCGTCTCTGGTACAGCCCGCATTGACTACGGTTTCCGTCGCGGCCAAAGAGATTGGCCGCAAAGCCGGAGAGTTGTTGTTTAGCCGCATTCAGGGCAATGACGAACCACCAAAACGGATTATTCTCCCGCCTACATTGGTCGTGCGGGAGTCTTGCGGATACCCGTCATACTTCAAGCCGCAGGTGCGTTGACTGCACCCGCGCGTCCCAGTCACATAGTTATCTATGCTTACGGCCTGGTCGCGTTACTCGGCAAAGCCTCGCCCTTTCAGGGCCAGCGCAAACGCTGTTCAAAAGGCTAAAGCCTTTTGTCCTGCAACTCGAATTATTTAGGGTATAAAAGGGTTAAGCGCCTGACCAACGCCATCTCGCTGTGGCGGAACGGAATGCCGTACTCGTCGATAACATCGTGGAACCACAGGTGCGCGTAATCCACACCGCTTTTGCGCACCGACGGCCAGGGGAGGGTGGTTTGCGTTTTGCCACGCACCAGCCCCCACTGGTAACAGCCGACGTTCAGGGCAGCAAACAGCGGCAGTTGTTCTTCTATCACGCTGCCAACATGGCGTGCCAGCCATTCGGTACACAACACGGGCCTGTCGAACTGTCGCCAGAAACGTAATACCTGAAGCATTTTCGGGGTAGCGAGATAGGCATGGAAACTGATCACATCCGAAAGTTCGGCGGCTACTTTATCGATTGGGTGCGCGAAATACTCCGCCTCCGGTTGATCAGGATCTTGCGATATATGCCACGCGCACACGGTTAGCGGCTGCACGGGATCTTCATCCCGCGCCCACTCGAAAACGTGATGCAGCAATTCCAGTGCAAACACTTCCAGCTTTTCATCGAAGAACGTTTCTTCAAGCCCCGTGGCAAATGTCCCACGACTGCCTGGCTCGTTGTACAAATCCCAGATGGCAATACGCGCATCGTTTCTGAAATGGCGCACACCATCACGCACATAGCGCTCAAGCTCCGGCCATTTATCGCGATTGCTCACCGTTTCACGGCCTGGGCTTGCAGCCGCCTGGCTGTTATGTTTGCCGGGTTCAGGCGCTTTTTGTGGCCCCAAAAAAGGCTCGTCACCGGAAAAACCACAGTCGTCCATCAGCGTGAGCATCACTTTTATACCGTGACGTTCTGCAATGCCGAGAAACGCTTCAATCCTCGCCAGTAGCCCGTCGCGATCGTGCTGCCAGACAATAAACGGCAGGTTGATTCGCAGCTGGTTATAGCCAATGTCCTGCGCCCAACTCAGTTCCTGTTCGATGGTTTTGGCATCAAACGTTTCGCGTTGCCACAGTTCTGTCCAGTTAACGGCGGTTCTCGGCAGGTAGTTAAAGCCGCAAATCCAGCCCTGATTATTGTGCCATTCTGCGGCCTGCTGTTTGCTCCATTGTGTTCGCATGCTCTGGCTCCTTTACGGTGAATCCGGCGTTAACGATGGCGCAGTTTTTCGTCCAGGCGTATTGCCCCAGACTTTGTCGTATTCGTAGCCGGTCAGGTCTTTGATCACTTTGCGGGTTTCCATGTCGCAATCTTCCAGATTGCCGCCTAGTTTCAGGCGTGCCACCTCTTTGATTAGCGTCTTGTGGGACTCACGCGTGAGCTTGAATTTGAACGTCATATAGAAGCTGATTGCGAGTAAGGCGGCGGTGGCAAAGACCATCAACCCAACAATGGCGTGCAGGGCTTCAATCGGTTGCTCGCCCTGGCCTTTGACAAAGCCACTCTCTTCCAGCACGACGCCAATAAGCATAATGGCTAAGGCAACAGTACTTTTTCGGGTTAATACCATCACGCCGGCAAAAATACCCTCGCGGCGTTTTTTGGTGACGATTTCATCAACATCGGGAATAAAGCTGTAAATATTCCATGGGATAAAATAAAGACCTGCGCGGGAAATACCCAGGATTACAAATACCGCAGAGAATAAGAAAACGGAGACGTTAAGGTTAGTGATGTAGGCATAAAACAAGAAAGCTAATACCGCAAAAATACAGCTATAAGATAAACGCAATGCACTGGAAGGTGAGAAGTCAAATTTGCTGAGTAGCATCATGAATACAAATGTTCCCGGAACAGAAACAAATGCGGCGACGCTTAAATAGCCCGATACCGCAGCGGTATCCTGATGCAGGCCGTAAACGACGTAATAAGTAAAGACTGAGCCGAACACATCCATCGCCGTAAACGAGGCAATGTAGATAATAATATGCTGGCGGAACATCTTAATTTTAAAAGATGAGAACAGATCTAAAACCAGATTTTTTAAATGGTGCCACAGGTTGCCGCTGTTTGCGCCTTCCGCTTCGGGTTCAAACTCCTCGCGGACATCTTTAGCTTCCCAGGTACACATCCAGGTGGTGAATACGGCGAGGCAAAAAATAACCGAGAAAATCAGGCCGGTGTAGGTGTACGTCATCGAGTTATCTTTGCCGGTAAACTGCATAATGACGCCAGGCACCGAGACCGCCAGAAAACCACCAAGCTGTGAGCAAATCATACGCACACCGGATAAGCGGGCGCGTTCGGCGTAACGGTTAGTCATTTCCGCGGCTAATGTTTCCCAGGGAACCAGTACCATTGCCGAGAGCAGTTCAATAGAAAGATAGGTGCCGAGATAATACCAGTAGCCCATATCCGTCACCCATAGCAGGGCGTATAAAAACATCAGCGGGGCGCTTAACAGTAAAAAGAAGCGGCGGCGTCCAAAGCGTTTACCCAACCAGGTGTTGGCGAAGTTATCGGTGATATAACCCATTATTGGGCTTAATACGGCGTCAATGACACGGGCAATGGCAAATATCGAACCGGCTTCCAGTACCGATAGTCCACAATAAGTGGTGTAGAAAAATAACAGCCAGGTGCCAATAATGGCAAAGGCTCCACCGCCAAATAAATCTGTAACTCCATAGCCTATGGCTGTTCCATAGCCAACTCTGCGTTCAGTAGGTTTCATATTATTATTCCATTTCTTTACCCGTCATACTTCAAGTTATATCCTGAATTATTTGGGGTTTATGTAGGGGCAAAAGGGCAAGTTTTTATTCTGATATCTCAATCCAATTTCGGGTAATCGAAGACTGATAAATAGCCTCAACCATACGCAACGATATTTCTGCCTGGTGAATATCGACATAATTGTGGGTGTTTGCGTTTGTCAAAGAATAATAAAAATTATTAATGGCCTGTTGATGACTGCTTCCCCAATAACATTTTTGCGCAGCACCGGGTGCTTCATCACTGATCAGTAATTCTTTGTCTTCACCTGAAATAAACCACAAACTATTGTGATGAAGTTGCAGTAAACCGTTTTCGCAGTGGATCTCCAACAGCAGCGGCGAGTCAGTGGTATTGCAGTTGGTGGCGTAAAAAATCCCCCGCGCGCCATTTGCCAGTTCCATATTGGCCATGGCCGTATCTTCAGCCTCTGTTGCGTGGCTGAGAAAACTGCTATCCACCACACCTTTTATCGATTTCACGCCACCGGCAAACCATTGCATTAAATCCAGTGAATGAATCGCCTGGTTGATCAACAGGCTGCCGCCTTCGCTGGCCCAGTTCCCACGCCACGGGCTTTGGGTGTAATAGTCGTGGGTACGGCTCCAGGTCAGCACCGCTTTAATACTCAGCACTTTTCCGTAGCGGTGGTTTTCCAGCAGCGCTTTTATCTTCTGGCTGCTGGGGTTCAGGCGATTCTGGTAGCAAACGCCAAGCTGGGCAGTGGTGTTTGCCAGCGTGTTTTTGATCTCTTGTATTTCGGCGGGGTTAAGCGCCACCGGCTTTTCGCTAAAAACGTGTTTCCCGGCGGCGAGAGCGGCGATGATGACCGCTTTGTGCGTCGCGTGCGGTGTGCAAACGTGCACCACATCAATCTCGCTATCGCACAGCATTTCGCGGTAATCGGCATAATATTGGCAGCCGTAGCGTTCAGCGAGCGCCTGACCTTTGACAGGATCGATATCGACAATCGCCCGTAAATGGCTGGCGGGATTGGACTGAATTGCCTCCACGTGCAAGGTGTGGATGGCTCCACACCCGACGACAGCGGCCTGTGTCGTCTTCATCATTATTTCACCCCGTTAGCCAGCATTTGCGCCTGAACACACAACTCGGCAGCTTTAAAGGCATGCTCTTGAGTCATCGCATTCTCGGTACGATTCAGACAGTCCAGAATCAACTCGCCGAAGAATGGAAAACCCACTTTCCCGGCGACCGGATAGCGGAATTCCCCTTCTTTATTCACCAGATAGACCACATCTTGTTCCTGGCGGGTGATATCGACGTATTTGCGGATTTCGATATAGCCATCGGTACCGAGCAGGGTAAGGCGCCCGTCACCCCAGGAACTTAGCCCTTGTGGCGTAAACCAGTCACAACGGAAATAGCCGCTAGCGCCGTTTTCTCCCTTGAGCATGGCATCGCCGAAATCTTCAAATTCAGGGTATTGAGGATGGGCAAAGTTGTTTGTTTGCGCCGCCACAACCTGAGCGTCTCTGTTACCGGTATAGAACAGGAATTGTTCGATTTGATGGCTGCCGATATCGCAAAGAATGCCGCCGAAACGCTTTTTAAAGTAGAACCAATCCGGACGCCCCTGGCCTTCGCGATGCGGCCCCATGCCCAGGGTTTGGATTACCCGACCAATCGCGCCATCGCGCACCAGTTGCCCGGCAAACACTGCGCTTTCAACGTGTAACCGTTCGCTGTAATACACCGCATATTTACGCCCGGTTTTCGCCACTTTGGCTTTGGCCTCCACCAGTTGAGCGAGGGTAGTGAGTGGCGCTTTGTCGGTAAAATAGTCCTTTCCGGCATCCAACACTTTCAGGCCAAGTGCACAACGCTCATCAGGGATAGCCGCTGCGGCCACCATTTTCACGCTGTCATCGTTAAGAATCACATCTAGCGAAGGGGCGACTTTTACCTGCGGATATTGCTTAACAAACTGCTGCACTTTTTGTGGATCAGGGTCGTAGACCCATTTAAGTGTCGCGCCCGCTTCAATCAAGCCGTTGGACATGCCGTAGATATGGCCGTGATCGAGTGCGGCGGCGGCAAAAATAAAATCTCCCGGTTGAACCACTGGCTGCGGTTTGCCTTTAGGCGCGTAATTCATTCCGTCTTTGATGCTCATGAACCTGCCTCCATATTTTTACCCAGTGGAATGGCGTCTTCGTTGGCAAAATTCTCCACCGAGGATGATTTTTCAAAGAAGTGAGGGGCGAGTTTCAGCAGCCCGCCAGTCTGGTAATACGGGTCGCTGCTATCAATCGGCAATGAGACGATGCTGCGGGTGATGGCGGATTTATAGATTGCAGTGATGAGTTCCAGCGAGCGCTTGCCTTGTGAGCCATCCACTAGCGGCGCTGAACTGCTTTGAAGAGCATGCAGGAAGTTATCAATTTGGCCAGTATGGAGCGTCCAGCTCAGGCGTGGCACCGACTGGTAACTATCTTCAAGCAGGTTTTCCAGCGGAGTATCTCGATTTTCAATCGGGAAACCATTGGGGGCGGCGATACTGGCGAACTTGTCCCACGGCGCTGAAATACGGGCTTTTTCACCCTGAATAACGATTTTCTGATCTTCGCCGTGATGCACGACGGAGGCTGTCAGTTGCGTCAGAGCGCCACTGTCATATTTAAAAATCGCTGCGCTGAGATCTTCCACTTCTGCGTTGTCGTGGGAAACGTTGGTGGTAATGGCGACCACTTCCGTCGGGAAGCCAAGCATCCACTGAATCGCATCGATATGGTGTACCGCATGGTTTAGCGTGCAACCGCCACCCTCTTTTTCCCAGGTGCCGCGCCACCAGAGGTCATAATAGGAGTGACCCCGCCACCAAAATGAATCCACCTGCGCATGGCAAACTTTGCCGATTTGGTCACTTTCGAGCACTTTTTTCAAGCGCCAGAACGCGTCGGTAAAACGGTTTTGCGCAATGATAGACAGAGTTTTTCCGCTCGTTTCGGCGGCGGCTATCATCGCATCGCATTCCTGCAGTGAAGCGGCCATCGGTTTTTCACACAGGACGTGTTTCCCCGCATTCAGCGCATCAATAGAAATAGCCGCATGCACATAAGGCGGGGTGCAGATATCAAACACATCAATGGTGGGATCATTCAGAATATCTTTATGGTCGCTGTAAACTTTTGCTTCTGTCAGCCCGTATTGCTTTTTCTTTGCCTCGGCTTTTTCCGGGTAGATATCTACCAGTGCGACAATCTGGCAGCGATCCGGAAATTCCAGATAGCCCTGGATATGGTTGTGGGAAATATTACCCGTTCCAATAATAGCGATTCTTTGCATTAGGCTCTCACTTATCAAACTCAGGATTAAAGACGGACAATAAAAGTTACGGTTTATTTTCATCCAGAATCATTTTTTGAGAGCATAGTTATGGTTTTTTTTGCACACAACCGCTATTTATGACAGGAATTGCACGGCATAAATAGCGCTGTGGCGAATCAAGAAAAATTCATGTGATGAGAAAGAGTTAGTCATGAAAATAATGTCAAAACGCTAATGAGGCATCGATCACAAAATGACGGGGAAGCTGAAAATCAAAGAGATAGCCGGGCTGACAGGACTTTCACCCAGCACGGTCTCAAGGGTGCTGGCAGGTAAAAATAATGTCAGTCCGCAGGCAAAAGAAAAAGTTTTTTACCACGCACGTTATATGGGAATTTTACGTGATATCCCCGCCAGCCGTTTACTGATGAATTCATTATTAGTCTGTGCTCCGGCCGCTGCTTTTTCATCTCATGGCGATCATTATTATTACGAAGTGATTCAGGGGATTATTTCAGAAATTTCACATTACGATATTCATGTTAAAAAGTGCTCGCTGGATATTAACGAAGCGGACACAACTTTATTTATGAAGCATATAAACCAGGAAGATGTCGATGGCGTAATAATCATTGGTATTGATGATGAGTCTTTGTATCGCCTGGCGGCAGAAAGTAATAAACCGGTCGTGACCATTAATGGCAGAGATAAAAAAATGAGGCTTGATTGTGTTTCGCCAGATCATTCTTCCATTGGTTATAGTGCGGCAAAACATCTGTTAGAAAAAGGCCATCGGCAGGTGCTGTTATTTACCGATCTGCGCCGGGAAACCATGATCCAGCGCCTGGAAGGGTTTAAACGGGCCTGCCAGGATCACCATCTTGTTTTTGATGAGTCCGAGCATTTGCTGGTCACGAAAGGTTACGGCGAGCCAGAAGCGCGGGCGAATTTCAAAAAATACCTTGAGCAACGTTCCAGAGAACAACTGCCTTCGGCCATTTTATGTGGCGGAGGAGCGATCGCGCGAGCTGTGCTCAGTGAACTGAAAAACCTCCAGCTCCAGGTACCAGAAGATATTTCCGTCATGAGTTGTGCTTATTCACATGAAATGGACGAAATAAAATCATTGGGACTAACCGCCGCTTTTCAGCCGTGCCGCGAGTTGGGGAGTGAGGCCGTGTGTATTCTGCAAAGTCGCTTAACACGCAACATCAACTCCCGATTTAATTTATTGCTTCAGGGTTCCATCCAGACGGGGAGTTCGGTCGCCGATGTGAACTGGCGGCGCAGAGAACTGTATCAATCCCATACAATTCCATGATTCTTTTATGGGAATAATGTCTTTTACTGATAATTCCTCCGTTTTGTCATAAATTTCTTATTATCGGTGTTTTCGAGTGGCGGCCCTGAGCAGGGCTGGTTAACCTGAGAATGTTTTAAATACAGATTAATTAATAAAGAGAGTGAATATGGATGAGTCACAAGTCCGTGTAGCAATCGCGGGTGCGGGTGGTCGCATGGGGCGACAACTGATTCAGGCTGCAATACAGATGGATGGCGTACAACTGGGTGCAGCGCTTGAACGCACGGGTTCATCCTTAGTGGGAAGTGATGCGGGTGAATTAGCTGGCGTAGCCAAAACAGGTGTCGTGGTTAGCGATAACCTGGATGCGGTAGTGAACGATTTCGATGTGTTTATCGATTTCACTCGTCCTGAAGGCACGTTGAATCATCTGGCTTTTTGCCGCCAACACGTCAAAGGCATGGTTATTGGTACCACCGGTTTTGATGATGCGGGTAAGCAGGCGATAACGGATGCAGCCGCTGAGGTTCCGATTGTCTTCGCGGCAAACTTTAGCGTGGGCGTGAACGTGATGCTCAAGCTGCTGGAAAAAGCGGCCAAAGTGATGGGTGACTATACTGACATCGAAATCATTGAAGCCCACCATCG
>Ga0105244_10004104_pt1 | contig 10164 bp, 7 predicted proteins | sample KBSM44metaG_FD_80423 | JGI IMG/M metagenome (GOLD analysis project Ga0105244, IMG submission 80423) | Miscanthus rhizosphere microbial communities from Kellogg Biological Station, Michigan, USA - KBS M4-4 metaG | ecosystem: Host-associated > Plants > Roots > Rhizosphere > Soil | place: Michigan...
CAAAGACGAGAGATCTTTAATGATGGAAATTCTGCGTGGTTCGCCCGCTCTGTCGGCATTTCGTGTAAACAAACTGCTGACCCGCTTTCAGGACGCTCACCTTTCAGTGAGTGATATTTACGCCGAGTACGTCCATTTTGCCGATGTGAGCGCACCGCTCAGTGCGGATGAGCAAGCCCGCCTGCAACGTCTGCTTAAATACGGTCCTTCTCTCGCCGAACATGCGCCACAAGGGCGTCTGTTGCTGGTAACGCCGCGTCCCGGCACCATTTCACCCTGGTCATCGAAAGCCACCGACATCGCCCACAACTGCGATCTGCCACAGGTTTTGCGCCTTGAGCGCGGCATGGCCTTTTATGTGCAAGCGCCCACGCTGACGGAAGCACAGTGGCAGCAACTGGCCAGCCTGCTGCATGATCGCATGATGGAAACTGTATTCACTGACCTCAGCGATGCGCAGCAGCTGTTTGCTCACCATCAGCCACAGCCGCTTTCAACTATCGACGTGCTGGGCGCAGGTCGCAGCGCGCTGGATCAGGCCAACACCACGCTGGGCCTGGCGCTGGCCGACGATGAGATCGATTATCTGCTCGACGCCTTTACCAAGCTGGGCCGCAATCCGAACGACATCGAGCTCTACATGTTTGCGCAAGCAAACTCCGAGCACTGCCGTCACAAGATCTTCAATGCCGACTGGATAATCGACGGCGAAAAGCAGCCGAAGTCGCTGTTTAAAATGATTAAAAACACCTTTGAACACAATCCTGAGCATGTGCTGTCTGCTTATAAAGACAACGCTGCGGTCATGGAAGGTTCCGAGGTTGGCCGCTTCTACGCCGATGCACAGAAGGGCGAATACGCATTCCATCAGGAAGAAGCGCACATCCTGATGAAAGTCGAAACCCATAACCACCCAACCGCCATTTCGCCGTGGCCGGGTGCGGCGACCGGTTCCGGTGGCGAAATCCGTGATGAAGGTGCCACCGGACGTGGCGCGAAGCCCAAAGCCGGTCTGGTCGGATTCTCGGTATCGAACCTGCGTATTCCGGGCTTCGAACAGCCGTGGGAAGAGGATTTCGGCAAGCCGGATCGCATTGTTACTGCACTGGATATCATGACCGAAGGCCCGCTAGGCGGCGCGGCGTTCAACAATGAATTTGGTCGTCCGGCCCTGAACGGCTATTTCCGTACCTATGAAGAGCGCGTCAACAGTCACAATGGCGTGGAACTGCGCGGCTATCACAAGCCGATCATGCTGGCGGGCGGCATCGGTAACATCCGTGCCGATCACGTGCAGAAAGGCGAGATTGTCGTGGGCGCCAAGCTGATCGTGCTGGGCGGTCCGGCCATGAACATCGGTTTGGGCGGTGGCGCGGCATCGTCAATGGCTTCTGGCCAGTCAGATGCCGATCTCGATTTTGCATCTGTCCAGCGCGACAACCCCGAAATGGAACGTCGTTGCCAGGAAGTGATCGACCGCTGCTGGCAGCTGGGCGAAGCCAACCCGATTCTGTTCATCCACGATGTGGGCGCAGGCGGTCTTTCGAACGCCATGCCAGAACTGGTGAGCGACGGTAATCGTGGTGGTAATTTCAATCTGCGCGATATCCTCAGCGATGAACCAGGCATGAGCCCGCTGGAAGTCTGGTGTAACGAATCGCAGGAACGTTATGTGCTGGCAGTAGCGCCGGAGAAACTGGCGCTGTTTGATGAGCTGTGCCTGCGTGAACGCGCGCCGTATGCGGTGATTGGTGAAGCCACTGAAGAGCTGCACCTGAACCTCGCCGACAGCCACTTCGACAATAAGCCCATCGACATGCCGCTCGACGTGCTGCTGGGCAAAACGCCGAAGATGACGCGTGATGTTGCCAGTCAGCAAGCCAAAGGCGATGCGCTTCAGCGCGATGGGATTACCGTTGCGGATGCAGTGAATCGTGTGCTGCACTTGCCGACCGTAGCGGAAAAAACCTTCCTGATTACTATTGGCGATCGCAGCGTAACCGGCATGGTCGCGCGCGATCAGATGGTGGGGCCGTGGCAGATTCCGGTGGCGAACTGCGCCGTCACCACCGCCAGCCTCGATAGCTATCACGGTGAAGCCTTCTCCCTCGGCGAACGTGCGCCAGTCGCCTTGCTCGACTTCGCGGCTTCAGGTCGTCTGGCAGTCGGTGAGGCGCTGACCAACATCGCAGCAACCTCAATTGGTTCGCTGCAACGCGTGAAGCTCTCCGCGAACTGGATGGCCGCTGCCGGTCACCCGGGCGAAGACGCCGGTTTGTACGCTGCCGTTAAAGCGGTCGGCGAAGAGTTGTGTCCCGCGTTGGGCATCACCATTCCAGTGGGCAAAGACTCCATGTCGATGAAAACCCGCTGGCAGCAAGGTACCGAGCAGCGCGAAATGACTTCGCCGCTGTCGCTGGTCATCACTGCATTTGCGCGTATTGAAGATGTGCGTCGCACGGTGACGCCGCAGCTGCAAGCCGATCAAGATAACTTGCTGCTGCTGGTGGATCTGGGTAACGGTGCTAACACCTTGGGTGCAACCGCGCTGTCGCAGGTTTATCGTCAACTGGGCGACAAACCTGCCGACGTGCGTGACGCCACCCAACTGGCGGGCTTCTTTAACGCCATTCAGGCGCTGGTAGCTGAGCAGAAACTGCTGGCCTATCACGACCGTTCTGACGGCGGCCTGCTGGTCACGCTGGCGGAGATGGCCTTTACCGGTCACTGCGGAATCGAAGCCGATATCGCCGCTCTGGGCAGCGATGCGTTAGCTGCATTGTTCACCGAAGAGCTGGGCGCGGTGCTGCAGATTAACGCAGCGGATCGTGCAGCTGTTGAGAAGGTGTTTGCTGACCACGGCCTGAGCGCGAGCCTGCATGTGATAGGTAAAGCGTTGCCGGGCGATCGCTTCGTGATCCGTTCTGGCGATAGTGTGGTGTACAGCGAAAGCCGCACCACGTTGCGTACCTGGTGGGCAGAAACCACCTGGCAGATGCAGCGTCTGCGTGATAACCCAGCCTGCGCCGATCAGGAGCATGAAGCGAAGAAAGACGATAACGACCCAGGTCTGAACGTCCATTTGACCTTTAAGCCAGAAGAGGATGTTGCAGCCCCGATGATTGCAACGGGCGCACGTCCGCGTGTGGCGGTATTGCGTGAGCAGGGCGTCAACTCCCACGTAGAAATGGCAGCCGCCTTCCACCGTGCTGGCTTTACTGCAGTTGACGTGCACATGAGCGATCTGTTGGCTGGTCGTCGCGGTCTGGAAGAGTTCCAGGCACTGGTCGCCTGCGGTGGCTTCTCTTACGGTGATGTGCTGGGCGCGGGTGAAGGCTGGGCGAAATCCATCCTGTTCAATGGCCGCGTGCGTGATGAGTTTGAGAACTTCTTCCATCGTCCACAAACGCTGGCACTCGGCGTGTGTAACGGTTGCCAGATGATGTCGAACCTGCGTGAACTGATTCCAGGCAGCGAACTGTGGCCACGCTTTGTGCGTAACCAGTCCGAGCGTTTCGAAGCACGTTTCAGCCTGGTCGAGGTAGCGGCGAGTCCGTCGCTGCTGCTGGATGGCATGGTTGGATCGCATATGCCAATCGCGGTATCGCACGGTGAAGGTTTTGTTGAAGTACGCGACGGTACGCATTTGGCACAGCTGGAGAGCAAAGGATTGGTGGCGCTGCGCTTCGTCGACAACTTCGGCAAAGTGACGGAAAGCTACCCGGCGAACCCGAACGGCTCACCAAACGGCATCACCGCGGTAACCAACGAAAGCGGCCGCGTCACCATTATGATGCCGCACCCAGAGCGTGTGTTCCGTACCGTGAGCAACTCCTGGCATCCGGCAGAGTGGGGCGAAGATAGCCCGTGGATGCGTATCTTCCGCAACGCACGTAAGCAGTTGGGTTAAGCGTTCATCCTGCATGTTATCAGTGCCCATTAATGGGCACCCTATAAAGGCCGCGCAAAAGCGGCCTTTATTTTTTCGTAGGGTCGCCATTCATAGCGACCTGTCTGAAATCGGCATTGATTACGAACTGTCGGAAATTGGCGACATTACGCCTGTGGTGGTGTCGTCAAAAGGTGACATTTAACCCATTGATTTATATGATCTGGAAATACATGCTCTAAACCTGTTGCTAATCAGCGACATTTTTCCCAGACCGTCCGGTCCGCTTTTCAGGCGAAGAACGCTTCCCATCTGGCATTCCTCTGATAATAAACACTATTTATTTATTGGCACGATACTTGCTATACTCCCTGTGTGGCTCATTCACCTGTTTATGATTGCCCCGCTTTAGCGGCTGAGCTCATAAAAACCGAATGACGCACCAAACGGAGCCTGTCGTCCACCTCACCGATAATCGTTTGCTTTGCAACGTTATCAAGCATCGGACGCAACGTTGAGTTAGGCTCCACCTTTTTAGCAAGCGATGCTGCGGCGTCGCTCTCACGGCAGGCCAAAAGGCCTGCCGTTTTCATATCTGGCCTTTCTTCCATTTTGATACTTCGCTAGCATGCCTGCAGCTCACATTTAAGGAAGCGCGGTTGTGAATAAATGGCGTCTGTTTCCCCGATCCCTGCGGCAGTTGGTGTTAATGGCCTTCCTGCTGGTATTGTTGCCGCTGCTGGTATTGGCGTGGCAAGCGTGGGAAAGCCTCTCGGCGTTAAGCAACCAGGCGGCGGATACCAACCGCAACACTTTTACCGATGTGCGTCGTAGCGAAGCGATGGCGCGAACCGCGCTGGAGCTGGAGCGCAGCTACCGTCAATATTGCGTACTTGGCGATGCGTCGCTGGCGAAGCTGTATCAAACGCAATGGACGCGTTACGGCCAAATGCTCAGCAGTCACGCCGCCAGTTTGCCCGATCTGCCTTCATTCAAAGTACTGCAAACGACCCTACCGCAGCTGCAGCAGATGCAGTGCGATAACGGCAATCCTGAAGCGCAAGCCGCCAATGCGCTGGAGCGTTTCTCCGATACCAATACAAAAATGGTGCAGGCCACGCGTGAAGTGGTGTTTTCGCGCGGCTTACAGCTGCAGCGTGAAATTGCCGATCGCGGCCAGTTTTTTGGCTGGCAGGCGCTAATCCTGTTCCTGATCAGCCTGGTGCTGGTCTTACTGTTCACTGGGATGATCATCGGTCCGGTGAAGCGGGTTGAGCGCATGATCAATCGGCTGGGTGAAGGCAAAACTTTAGGCGATAGCGGCAGCTTTCGCGGTCCACGTGAGATCCGATCTCTGGGCCAGCGCATCGTCTGGCTGAGTGAGCGTTTAAGCTGGCTGGAGGAGCAGCGCCACGAATTTCTGCGGCATCTGTCGCATGAGCTGAAAACGCCGCTCGCCAGCCTGCGTGAAGGTACTGAACTGCTGGCGGATCAAGTCGCCGGTCCACTGAATGCCGAGCAGCAGGAAGTGGTGGCGATTCTCGATACCAGCAGCCGCCATTTACAGCGTCTCATCGAGCAGTTACTCGATTACAACCGCAAGCTAGCCGATAGCCCAATGGCTCTGGAGCCCGTTGCGCTAAATGAAATCATAGATGCGGTAGTAAAAGTGCACTCGTTGCCAGCCAGTGCACGTGAAATGACGACGCACATTGATCTGCAAGTGCATCACTGTCTTGCGGAAGCGACGCTGCTGCAACGTGTGATTGATAACCTCTACTCGAACGCCGTGAACTACGGCAGCGAATCCGGTAACATCTGGCTGCAGAGCCAGCAGAAGGGCAACCAGGTGTGGATTGAGGTGGCGAACACCGGCACACCGATTCCGGCTGAAGAGCAGGCGATGATTTTTGAGCCCTTTTATCAGGGCAGCCAACAGCGTAAAGGGCCGGTTAAAGGCAGTGGGCTGGGCTTAAGCATCGCCAAAGATTGTCTGCGCAGGATGCACGGCGATCTGCAGTTGGTAACACGCAAGGATGCGGATGTCTGTTTTCGTATCATTTTGACGACCAGCGCCGGGAATGCCTGATTAATGAAATTCACCCTATCTAAATTTGTGACCTGTGCAGTGCTGGCGTTAAGCCTCAGTGCCTGTCAGACACCGTCACAAGATCGTGCGCAGCATAATGGCGTCAGCGTGCCTGAACCGGACGTGCGTCTGCCGGATTACCTCGCGACCGATTGCCAAAATGTGTGGCAAATCGAAACGCCCGCCGCCTCAGGCAATCCGCTGTACTGGCAGCGCGCCATTGATTGCGCCGAGCATTTATCGCCGGCTGAAGCGCGTGCTGAAGCACGTCGTTGGCCGGTGCAAGGTTGGGCGCGTGCCTTTAAACAAGGCATCTTACTCGCGAACGGTAACGTCACGCCGGTCGAACGCCGTGATTACGTCACCACATTGGACGGTTATAGCGCCTCTTATCCGGCGGCAGTGCGTCCGCTGCTGCAGCTGTGGCGCAGCAACCAGGCGGCGCAACTTGAGTTGAGTGAAGCGCGAGGACGTTACGCGGCGCTGCAGCAAAGTAATGATGCTGAAATGGATAACCTGCGCCAGCAGCAAACCAAAATGCGCCAGTCACTGGCCGATACCCAACGCAAGTTAGAGCGTTTAACTGATATTGAACGCCAGTTGTCATCGCGCAAGGTGCCGGACAGCAGCGACGCAGCGCACGGCGGCAGCGATGTGCAGAGTGAGGATCAGTAATCATGAAACAGGCCGCACGTTTATTGCTGGTGGATGACGATCCGGGCTTACTAAAACTGCTCGGGATGCGTCTGAGTAGCGAAGGCTATCAGGTAGCGACGGCCGCCAGCGGGCCGGAAGCGCTGCGTCATCTGCAGAAAGAGAAGGTCGATTTGGTGATCAGCGACCTGCGCATGGATGAAATGGATGGTCTGGCGCTGTTCGGCGAAGTGCAGAAACGCCATGCGGGTTTACCGGTAATTATTCTCACTGCGCACGGTTCGATCCCCGAAGCCGTTTCCGCCACCCAACAAGGCGTGTTCAGCTTTCTGACCAAACCCGTCGATCGTGATGCCTTGTACAAAGCGATAGATGAAGCGCTGGCCCAACGCGCGCCGATCAGCGATGACCGCTGGCGCGAAGCGATTGTGACACGGAATCCGCAGATGCTGCGCTTGCTGGAACAATCGCACATGGTGGCACAATCTGACGTAAGCGTTCTGATCAATGGCCAAAGCGGCACCGGCAAAGAAGTATTGGCGCAGGCGATCCATGCAGCCAGCCCGCGCGGTACTAAGCCATTCATCGCTATCAACTGCGGTGCGCTGCCGGAACAACTCTTAGAGTCCGAACTGTTTGGTCACGCTAAAGGGGCTTTCACCGGCGCAGTCAGCGCGCGTGAGGGGCTGTTCCAGGCGGCAGAAGGCGGCACGCTGTTCCTGGATGAAATTGGTGATATGCCGCAAGCGTTGCAAGTGAAACTGCTGCGCGTGCTGCAGGAGCGTAAAGTTCGGCCGTTAGGCAGCAACCGCGATCTGGATATTAACGTGCGCATTATTTCAGCCACTCACCGCGATTTGCCGAAAGCGATGGAGAAGAAGAGCTTCCGCGAGGATCTCTACTATCGTCTTAACGTGGTGAACCTGAAAATTCCAGCGCTGCACGAGCGTGCCGAAGATATTCCGCTGCTGGCGAATCATCTGCTGCGGCAGTCCGCCGATCGTCATAAACCCTTTGTGCGTAGCTTCTCGGTGGATGCGATGAAGCGATTGGTCAGCGCCGCATGGCCGGGCAATGTGCGTCAACTGGTCAACGTGATTGAGCAGTGTGTCGCCTTAAGTACCGCGCCGGTCATCGGAGATGCTTTAGTAGAGCAGGCGCTGGCAGGCGAAAATACCGCGTTGCCCACTTTCGTTGAAGCGCGTAATCAGTTTGAGCTGAACTATCTGCGTAAATTGCTGCAGATGACCAAAGGAAATGTCACTAACGCTGCGCGTCTGGCTGGACGTAACCGCACTGAATTCTATAAGCTGCTGTCGCGCCATGAACTGGACGCCAGCGAATTTAAAGAGTAGCTTGCTGCGGCGGTGTCAGGAACACTTATACTAACGGTATCCGTCCATCATGGAGGGAGTAAAAAAGGATCTGTCATGAAAAAGATCGATGCAATTATTAAACCATTCAAACTCGATGATGTACGTGAAGCGTTAGCGGAAGTGGGCATCACCGGGATGACGGTCAGTGAAGTGAAAGGTTTTGGTCGTCAGAAAGGCCACACTGAGCTGTATCGCGGCGCAGAGTACATGGTTGATTTTCTGCCAAAAGTGAAAATCGAAATGGTGGTAGGTGACGATATCGTCGATACCTGCGTAGAAACCATTATGAAAACTGCGCAGACCGGCAAAATCGGCGATGGCAAAATCTTTGTCTTTGACGTGGCGCGCGTTGTGCGTATCCGTACCGGTGAAGAGGACGAAGAGGCGATTTAAGCCCCTTCGCGCATTGCCTGAAAAAGCCTGCCTTGTGCAGGCTTTTTTGTTTTACAGCACTTTGTGAGGACCAAACACTTCGTAGTGAATGCGGTCGGCGCTTACGCCTGCATCGACGAGCTGACGCGCGACAAACTGCATAAACGGCAGCGGTCCGCAGATCCAAAACTGTCGATCGGCTTGGTTTAATGCGGAGGATACACTCGCCAAATCCATCAAGCCCTGCGCGTCGTAACGTCCGGCATCGGCACTTTCTGGCTGGCGATACCAAACGTGACTGGTGAAGTTTGGCAGGCGTGCGCCCAGAGATTTCACTTCTTCAGCGAAGGCATGCTGAGATCCTGCTTCAACGGCATGTAACCAGTTGACCGCCGCTGCATGTTGCTGCTCTACCAGATTGGCTAGCATCGCTAACATTGGGGTTTGCCCCACGCCAGCAGAAATCAGCGTAATTGGCGTGGCTGCTTCGGTCTGCAGGAAGAAATCACCCGCTGGTGCAGCGCACTGCACGATATCACCCACCTGCGCATTATTGTGCAGCCAGCCCGACACGCTACCCAGTTCTTCGCGTTTAACCGCGATGCGATAAAACGTCCCGTTTGGCTGGTGGGTCAGCGAATACTGACGATGCTGAATATGTTCGTTGCCTGTCGGCTGCAAACTGATGGCCAGATACTGACCTGGTAGGAAGGTTGCCACCGGCTGACCGTCGTTGGGCACCAGCTCAAAACTCTTGATAACCGAACTTTCCTGATTGATGGCGCGAATACGGAAATCACGCGCGCCGCGCCAGCCACCCGTCTTCTCTTCGGAGGCAGAATAGATGGCTTCTTCCCGCTGAATAAACACATCGGCCAGCACGCCATACGCTTTGCCCCACGCGGTTAGCACTTCATCACCCGGATGCAGCAGCTCATCAATCGTCGCCAGCAGGTTTTCGCCCACAATCGCGTACTGCTCGGGCTGAATGTTCAGGCTGGTATGCTTCTGCGCAATTTTCTCCACCGCCGGCAACAGCACGGCCAAATTTTCCAGGTTGCTGCCATAAGCCACAATGGCGTTGAACAACGCTTCCCGCTGATTGCCGCTGCGCTGGTTGTTCATGTTGAACACGTTCTTCAGTTCAGGATGTTGCGTCAGTAAACGCTGGTAGAAATGACCGGTAAGCTGCGGACCGATCTGGGCAATGGCGGGCAAGGTGGATTTGATGGTAACGATAGTTTGCGCGTCGAGCATGGTGACATCCTCAGAGTGAATTTAAACATGTATTTTAAATGCATCTTATGGGTAATCGAAGCGCCTGTAAATCCCCTGTTGTGATTAAGGATTAGGCAAAAAAGGTGCGTGCTGGCCCGCAAAGCTGAAATTTTCTCCGGTTGAATGTGAGGAAATATCGTCATTTTCAGGCTTGCAAAAAAGCGTAAAAAACCCGTTCCAGCGCCATGCCAATCGTTTGCGCAAAAAGAGGGGATTGACGCTACCGTCACCTGTCAAAACCGTTTACACTGTTCGCCTTCGCCCCCTTGCCGGGGCCTAAACTGCCGTTAAAAAGTTAGCTGAGTCAGGAGAGTCCGGATGTTAAAGCGTGATATGAACATTGCCGATTATGATGCCGCGTTGTGGCAGGCTATGGAGCAAGAGAAAGTGCGTCAGGAAGAGCACATTGAACTGATTGCTTCTGAAAACTACACCAGCCCACGCGTAATGCAGGCCCAAGGTTCACAGCTCACCAACAAATATGCCGAAGGCTATCCGGGCAAACG
>Ga0105244_10004107_pt1 | contig 10160 bp, 9 predicted proteins | sample KBSM44metaG_FD_80423 | JGI IMG/M metagenome (GOLD analysis project Ga0105244, IMG submission 80423) | Miscanthus rhizosphere microbial communities from Kellogg Biological Station, Michigan, USA - KBS M4-4 metaG | ecosystem: Host-associated > Plants > Roots > Rhizosphere > Soil | place: Michigan...
CTGCTTCTGATGCTCTTTCACGGTCTTCAGCGAAATTACCTGAACCACCACGATGGTTTGCCATTTCTAACCTCCAGATTGGTGAAATAGTTAAGTCATCATATTGCATTCAGTCAAAGAGTAATCTTTCACCGCGCGGCTTCAAATGGACAACGTATTACCTGCCGCGTGGGGATAAGCTTAGTGCAGACTGGGTAATTCACCAGTTAACCGTAATATTTTGCAACATGTCATCGCCGGAATGGGTGATTTTTCAGCCGCTCAATCCATAAGATATTCTTATTTTTAATGAAATAGTCACCATATGAAAATGTGACGTAATGCGACATTCCTCCCGTTTGCATCGCAGATTGTTAAAGATCAACTAATTGGCACTCCGGTTTGCAGTTCCTGTCACAGCACATATCTTTAATTCAGTGCAGCAAACGCTGCGTCAAGACAGGAGTGATGCGAAATGGCTAAAGTTCTGGTGCTTTATTATTCAATGTATGGACACATCGAAACCATGGCACAAGCAGTGGCAGAGGGGGCGCAGAAAGTTGATGGTGCGGAAGTGACGGTAAAACGCGTCCCGGAAACCATGTCAGGAGAGGCTTTCTTAAAGGCTGGGGGTAAAACGCAACATGCTCCGCAAGCCACCCCACAAGAGCTTGCCGATTACGATGCTATCATTTTTGGCACCCCTACCCGCTTTGGCAATATGTCCGGCCAGATGCGCACCTTCCTCGATCAGACCGGCGGCCTTTGGGCATCAGGGGGTCTGCACGGCAAGCTTGCCAGCGTATTTAGCTCGACTGGCACCGGCGGCGGCCAGGAACACACCATTTCATCCACATGGACAACTCTTGCGCATCACGGGATGGTGATTGTCCCAATCGGTTACGCTGCGCAAGAATTGTTTGATGTTTCGCAGGTTCGCGGCGGTACGCCATATGGTGCCACAACGATTGCCGGTGCTGACGGTTCGCGCCAGCCAAGCCAGGAAGAGCTGTCGATTGCGCGTTACCAGGGCGAATACGTGGCAGGTTTAGCAGTTAAATTAAATGGTTAATGGAGGAGAACATGCAGAATCAACAATCCAAAGTTCATCATGTAGGTGAATGGGCCAGTTTGAGAAACACATCTCCTGAAATAGCAGAGGCTATTTTCGAAGTGGCAAAATACGACGAAAAAATGGCTGAGAAAATTTGGGAAAATGGTAGCGACGAGGTGCTGTCGCTGGCATTTGAAAGAACAGATAAAGACTCGCTGTTTTGGGGCGAGCAAACCATCGAGCGCAAGAACGTGTAGCCAGATTCCCCCGCTGGTGCGGGGGAGTTTATCCCTGATCTATTTCACCTGATTGACACTCTGCGCCAACACCTCAGTAAATTTATCCCACGGGCAAAAACCATTCGCATCCGTCGGGCAACCATTGAGTTGCAGCGTCACACGCTGTGGCGGTTGTTGCAGGCTTAACACATCGGCTTTGCGTAATTGCTCGCTACTTTGATACACGTATTCCACCTTCATCAAATCACGATTGGTGTTGGCATCGTGCCAACGCTGGAACATGATTTTCCCACCAATAGGCGTGCGTTCATATTGTCCAGGCAATTGATAAGGTTTGAAATCCAGTGCCGTAAGCATGGAGGCAATATTAGAGTCATGCCCCACCAGCAAGGTGATTTTTGGCCCTTTTTCCGCCGAACCGGTGAAGGCTTTCTCGATATATTTAATCAACGGTGCCGCCACGTTGCGCGCGACTTGTGGTGAGGTAAACAAAGTATCCTGATAGCCATTTTTCAGCTGTGATAATACTCGCCATTGTTCAGCCGTTTTAATTTGCCCCCAGGCAACGTTATCCAGCGGGAAGCCTTCGTAATATTGCAGGGTAAAGGCATCAACTAGTGAATTACCCACTTTTAGCGGGCCACTCACACCCGGCTCTTCCTTCACATTGGCGCTAAATTTATCTTTCTCGGCGGTCAAATCGCACTGCTGTTTTTCTTTACAAGCCGGAGAGTCTTTGAAGCCGACGATCTGCTCAAGAAGCTGATAGCTGTCGTTAAGTTTGTAGTGCTCGCGTTGGGTTTCCATCGCCTGCAAGGCGGCTTGTTTAAATTCCGGCGAATCATTGGTAATGACAGGATTAAAGGTCGGGTCCATGGTGCCCATTTTTTCCTGATGATGGACAGGAATATCACAACCAGGAAACGCCCCCGTGATAAAGAACTGCGCAGTAGCAACAGTACGCTGCAAGCTGTTAGCGTAAGCGTAGACGCTTTGTGGCGTTGGGCATTCGCCGCTTTTCACGAGTTCCTGCTCCGCCAGCCACTCGCGCATGTAATGCCCCATATACACTTCCAGCACGCCGCCTTTGGTGGTCAGCTGGCCGCCAGGAACATCCCATTGCGGCCAGGATTGCGCGGTGGACTGCTCCAGTACGCTGCCATTATTCGCCAGCGGTGCCCGCAAGTTATGGCGGCTCATTAATAACACTTGCTGGAGTTGGTAACCCTGCGGGGGCGTTTCGGCTTGCGCCAACGCAGGAGCGAAATAAGCCATTGCCAGTAAAACCGCTATCGTTTTTTTATTCATCCCTTAATCCTCAAGATGTTATTACACAAAAGCGCAGCATTCATTTTGGCAGAAAAAACCCAAATCGCCTTATGAGCCGATCGCAAAATGGGCAATGAAGAAAGGAAAACTACTCAGCCCAGAAAATAGGTTTTATAATAAAACTATCTGGCTGTTTGCCAATGGAGGATTTATGAAACGCAAAAGTATGGAAGGCAGTATCTGTCCGGTTGCCCGCTCGCTGGATATTATTGGCGACTGGTGGTCGCTGCTTATCGTGCGCGATGCTTTAAATGGCCTGACACGTTTTGGTGAGTTCCAGAAAAACCTCGGTATCGCCAAAAATATGCTCACCCAACGGCTTAAACAACTCGTGGAGCAGGATATTTTGACCGTGCGCCCGGCCGCTGACGGCAGCGCGTGGCATGAATATGTGTTGACGGAAAAGGGCCGTGCGCTGCAAACCGTGCTGGTCGCTCTGGCGCAATGGGGTGGCGATTATCTGTTTGATAGCCACGAAAAATGCAGTGTCCTGGTTGATGATGAACTCCATCAACCGCTGCGCAAATTGATGCTGCAAGCGCAGGATGGCCGTGTGCTGACACCCGCCGAGGTGGTTGCCCAGCGCCCGGATGTTGCGGTAGAGCCAACATAATGTCGAAAGACGCGGCATTTATCCGACCTGCCTGGGATGGATTAGCGTAAGCGACATCCACCCCTTCCCTTTTATTATCAATCTCTTAATCCTCCTGTAAGCATTCAATCTAATGCAGAAATAAAAAAAGACACATAATTTGGTTGCATTATGAAACCACTCAAACTATTTTTAATGTAGTTTCATTATGAAACCAACTTACTTTCACCGACGAGGATTTACCATGAGCACTTCACCTTCTGTTGCAGTTATTACCGGCGCATCTTCTGGCATTGGCGCGGTTTATGCAGAGCGCTTCGCCGCTCGCGGATACGATCTGTTGTTGGTTGCGCGCCGCGAAGATCGCTTGCGTGAACTGGCCAGCAAACTGGAAGCGTTGCATGGGATTTCCGTTCAAACACTCCCCGCAGATCTTGCAGATGAAAGCGGTATTCAGGCAGTGGAAGAAGCGTTACGCAGTAACGAACGCATAGAAATATTGGTTAATAATGCCGGAACCGCGCATATCGCGCCGTTTACCGCCGGCAGCGCCGAGTTACATCAGGCGGACATTATGTTGAATATCACCGCGTTGACCCGCCTGAGCCTCGCCGCACTCGCCCGTTTTCAGGCACAAGATAGCGGCACCATTATTAACGTCGCGTCGGTGGTTTCATTGCATGCTCGCGCGGGTAGCGCGGTGTATAGCGGCACCAAAGGTTATGTGTTGAATTTCACCCGTGCTTTGCAAGAAGAAGTCGCTGGAAGTAACGTGCGTGTTCAGGCCATGTTGCCAGCAATAACCGCAACGGAAATTTGGGATGTCTCTGGTGTATCAATGGAAGACCTGCCACCTGCTGCCATCATGACCGGCGAAAACCTGGTTGATGCTGCGTTAGTGGGGCTGGATAAAGGTGAAGCGGTGACGATCCCTGCGCTACACGATTTAACTCTTTGGGAAACTTACGAAAAAGCTCGTCTGGCTATTTTCGAAAGCTGTCTGACCGGCGTTCCCGCTCCGCGTTATCAGGAAAAATAAGCCCAAACGGCGGGATTCGTCCCGCTGTTTTGCCTACCTGATGTTTTGAATAATTGTGTAAAAGTCAGCTCGTTTAATTGAGGTTCAACAGCGATTGATATAATTAGTAACAACATTCACTGTTGCCAAAAAATGTCATGAAAATGTTTAATTACTCTGCTATCGCTGCACTGATGCTGATCCTGATGTTTTGGGGCGCACTCCTGCTTGATACCAACAACATTCTCCATCACCTTTCGGAAACGGTGCATTTGATCGAGAACATACTGAAAGTAGACCTGGATTAATCCCCCTCGACGTAAACGTTTTACTTCAGCATCTTGCTAACTCCCTTCTCGCTTTTCTCAATTCAATGGCTATTGCGTTTTTTATTAAATGAATTAGTTGCAGCAAGCGACTCTCTTTTTGATGAAAATACCTCCCTGCCAAAACGGAAATATCAATTTTTGCATTTTGAATCCCCGTACTGGCGCGATTCACCGATATTGAGGATTTACCATGAAAAAATCTCTATGGATGCTGCTTGCGTGTACCACTCTGATGACCGCTATTCCTGCACAGGCAACCGAGCAGGCCGGCCAACGCCGTGACGCGCGTGATTTGCGCCAGGACGTTCGCCAGGAATCACGCGAAGTTAAACAAGATTGCCGTAATGGTGTGTTCGGTAATGCCGATTGCCGCCAGGACCACCGCGAGAATAAGCAAGATGGCCGTGATGCCGCTCGCGATGTGAAGTACTGATTTCCTACCCGCACCGATTGAGTATTTATCGCAATGGCTAAGGTTTAGCCATTGCGAGTTCACAACTCCATAACACTTCGATTACCCTCCCAATTTCACCATGCTAGTCTGCGCCGATGTGCCTCTTTTATCGGACTCCGCAGCAAATTGTATGAAACGCAGATTACCTTTTCAGGTGAAACTCTTTTTATCTCTGGTGGGGTTTTCATGCCTGCTGTTAGCCATGTTGGGCGCCATCTTATTTCATGTTATTGACCGCCAACAGCATCGCGACCTTGGGCAGCGCGCCCGCGTTCAGGCCAGCGAAATTGCGTTGATGCCTGGGCTTGCGGATAAAGTTGCCGTTCGTGATGTCGCAGGCATTGCGCGTTTGATTCAGCCGTTACGCAATCAAAGTGATGCCAGTTATATCGTGATTGGCGATGTCCGTGAGAACCATCTGTATCACTCAGAATCACCGGAGCGCCTGCATCTGCCGATGATTGGCGGTGATAACGCCGAGGTTTTACAGGGGAAAACCATTATTTCGATGCGCAAGGGCGGCATCGGTGTCTCTTTGCGCAGTAAAGCCCCGATTCTGGATGCCAATAATCAAGTAATTGGCATTGTTTCAGTCGGCTATCTCACCTCTTATATCGCTAATATTAATGCGCGCTTGCTGTGGCAAGCGGGGTTATATGGCCTGTTGCTGTTAATCCTGTTGTTTATTTTTTCATGGATATTTAGCCGCAATGTGAAGCGGCAAATGTTCTGGCTTGAACCGAAAGATATTGCACAACTGGTGCTACAACAAAAAGCCCTGCTGGAAGCAATGTATGAAGGAATATTTGCGGTTAACGCCGAGAAACAGCTGATCTTAATTAACCGTGCCGCCAGGGAATTACTGGATATTCGCCAGCCGGAAAAAGATCTTATCGGCAAACCGCTTGAAGACATTTTGCAAACGCCGCCCACCTTTTTCGCACAAAGCGACAGGGCAGGAAACGGCAGTTTCCATGACCAAATCATCGTGTTAAATCAGCGCCAGGTGATAGTCAACCGGGTGCCTATTGAACTGGAACCCGGTACTGAAAGTGGTTGGGTGTTTAGTTTTCGCGACAAAAACGACATCAATACGTTAAGCAGCCAGTTGAGTCAGGTAAAGCGTTACGCCGACAACCTGCGCATCATGCGCCATGAACAACTGAACTGGACCGCAACACTGGCGGGTCTGTTGCAAATGCAGCGTTATGACGATGCGATGCGCTACATTCAGGCGCAATCGGAAGGCGCACAAGCAGTGCTGGATTTTGTCTCGGCACGCTTCACCTCCCCGGCTTTGTGTGGCCTGTTATTGGGCAAATTCGTCAGCGCGCGGGAAAAAGGGATTGAGCTGGCGTTTGACCCGGCTTGCCAGTTAAGCCGCATTCCCGCCAGCATTAACGAAACGGCATTGATGTCAGTGATTGGCAATTTGCTGGATAACGCCGTGGATGCCACGTTGAAAGCACAAAACAATTCCGCGCCGGTAGAGCTTTATATTTCGGACCGTAATCAGGAATTAGTGATTGAAGTGGCCGATCAGGGCGTCGGCGTGGATGACGCGCTCAAGCCGCATATCTTTGAGCAAGGTATTTCCAGCAAACCGTCCAATCTGCATGAAATGGCAGGTTCCGATCATGGCATCGGTTTGTATCTGGTGGCGGGATACGTTCATCAGGCCTGCGGCAGTATCGAAGTCACAGACAATTCACCGCAAGGTACGATATTTTCAGTGTTTATCCCGTTCCCGGCTACTGTTTCCCCAGGACAGCACCATGAATAACCACAGCGCGTTTGATGTCGTGATTGTCGAAGACGAACCGTATCTCGCCGGTTTGCATCGTGATTTTATCGAGCAAAACTTTCGGCTGAGCGTCGTGGGAATCGCCGCGACGCTTGAGCAAGCACGCAGTCTATTGGAGTTACATCAACCGCGATTAGTGCTGCTCGATAACTATTTGCCCGATGGCCAGGGCGTGGAGTTAATGGATAGCCCGCTGCTGAAAAGTTTCGATTGTTCAGTAATTTTCATCACCGCCGCCAGCGATATGCAGACCTGTAGCCACGCGATGCGCAGCGGTGCGTTTGACTACATTATCAAGCCGGTTTCATTTCACCGTTTGCGCAGTTCGCTCGAGCGTTTTATGCAGCTGGTCGAGACACTGCGCCATGTGAAAGTCGTGGATCAAACCGCGCTGGACAGGCTTTTTAACCTGCCCACCATCAATACCCCGTCGGCTCCGTCAACCAAAGGGATTGAGCCAAGTACGCTGGAGCGGGTGCAGCGTATTTTTACCGCAAAGCCGGATATGACATGGGCTGTAGAACAGGTGGTTGAAGAAGTGGGGATCAGCAAGACAACCTGCCGCCGTTATCTGGAGTATTGCGTGGAGATGGGGTTTATTGAGGTTGAGATGCAGTACGGGAATATCGGCCATCCACGGCGGTTGTACCGCAAGGCGTAAACCCTGTTTCGTGGTTTTAATGGTGTTAATTGCCTAAAAAAAGCCCCGAATCACAATTCGGTAAGATAAAAAAATCCCCCTATTGCCTGTGATTTGCTTTGCGATATGTTGGCCTCTAGTTTCTCAAATGTAACTAGAAGGTTAAAAATAATGTCGAATAAATTACGCATCTCTCTGATTACTGCCGCTGTACTCATGTCTTCCTCTGCCATGTCTGCGTTACCTCAAGGCTACCCGGCTGACTACCAAAAAGTGGTCGATGCGGCGACTAAAGAAGGGAAAGTGGTTATCTATTCCACCACTGATACGAAAGCCGCAGGCCCGCTGATTCAGGGGTTTGAAGCCGCTTATCCAGGGATTAAAGTTGAATATAACGATATGAACAGTACCGAACTGTACAACCGTTATATCAGTGAACAGGCTGCGGGTGGCACCAGTGGTGACGTGGTCTGGAGCTCTTCAATGGATACCGCGCTGAAACTGGCAGTCGACTACGCGCAGGAATATAAATCCCCTGAGCAGGGCCAGTTGCCGAAATGGGCCATGTGGAAAGACAAAGCCTACGGCACCACTTATGAGCCGGTGGTATTTATCTATAACAAACGCCAGATCCCGGCAAATGAAGTTCCAGATTCCCATACCGCACTGGCGAAACTGATTGCCAGCCAGCCCGACAAGTTCAGCAAAAAAGTCACCACCTACGATATCGAGAAGTCTGGCCTCGGCTTTATGCTTTCGGTTCAGGATTCCAAAGCCGATGCGAATTATTTCAAAACGCTGGCTGATGTCGCCAAAGGTGGCTTAGCGGTTCAGTCATCTACCGGCACCATGATGGAACGCGTGTCTTCCGGCGAAAACTTGATTGGTTTTAACATCCTCGGTTCTTATGCCGAAGCCCGCGCTAAAACCGACCCATCGCTGGGTATCTCTTATCCAAAGGATTACACCCTGGTACTGTCGCGCGTTTCGTTCATCAGCCAGCAGGCGCAAAACAGCAATGCCGCGAAACTGTGGCTGGACTATGTGCTGTCTGAGAAAGGACAGAGCATTCTGGCAAATCAGGCTGATATCCCGTCAATTCGCAATGATATCGAAGGCAAAAACGACATTGATGGTATGACCAAAATGTTAGGTAAAGCGCTCAAACCCATCCCGGTTGACGAAAGCCTGCTTGAGTATCTGCAACCTAAAAAACGCCTGGATTACATCAAAGAGTGGCGTACCGCAGCGGCCAAATAATAGACAAGTGGTGGATGGCGCTTTGCTTATTCACCCTACAACGGCCAGTCGTAGGTCGGATTAGCGTTAGCGACATCCGACATTCATGCTAAGGGAAGTCATATGAGTACATTGCTCAGAAAATGGCAGAGCCTGCCGCGCGGTGTTGTCGTGTTGCTGACCGCGCTGGTTATCTACATTCCGCTGTCGTTTATCGTTATCCAGAGCTTTCTTTCCGCGCCGTTCTTTGCGCCATCTAAAGAGTGGAGCCTCGAATCCTTCGGCTTTATTTTCACCGATCCGGATTTCTATAAAGCGCTAAAAAGCGGTTTTATTCTGGCATTCGGGCTGGTGATTATTGCCATTCCGCTGGGCGGTATTCTGGCGTTCCTGATGGTGCGTACCGATTTACCCGGCAGACGCTTGATTGAGCCACTGATCCTGGTGCCGATTTTTGTCTCGCCGATGGTGCTGGGATTTGGCTATGTCGTTGCCGCCGGTCCGGTGGGTTTCTTTTCGCTGTGGGCGCAGTCGATTCTCGGTTTCGTGCCGTGGAATATCTACGATATGTCGAGCATCGTGGTTATCGCGGGCCTGACGCACGTTCCGCACGCCTATTTATATATCTCCTCGGCACTGCGCAGTGTGGGTTCAGATGTGGAAGAAGCCGCACGCATAGCAGGCGCATCGCCATTGCAGGTGATGACGGCAGTCAGCTTGCCGATGGTGCGCCCTTCTATTCTCTATGCTTCGGTGTTGCTGTTCTTCCTCGGTCTGGAAGTGTTCGGCCTGATGCTGGTGCTGGGCGACCCGGAAGGCAATATGGTGCTGGCGACCTATCTGTACCAGTTGACCAATAAACTTGGCACCCCGTCATATCACTTGATGGCCGCCGTTGCGGTGGTGCTGATTTGCATCACCATCCCGCTGGTGATGTTGCAACGCCGCCTGATGCGCACCGCCAACCGTTTCGTCACCGTGAAAGGTAAGGCGTCCCAGGCTCGGGCATTGCCGTTGGGTAAATGGCGCTGGGTGGCGGGTGCGGTGGTGGCATTCTGGCTGACCGTCACCATTGGCGTTCCGTTGCTTGGCGTAGTACTGCGCGCCTTTATATCTAACTGGGGCGTCGGTGTTTCCATTTGGGATGAGTTGTCACTCAACACGTTCCGCAGTATCTGGGAGCAACCGAATCTGCTGCGAGCCATCGTCAACTCGATGGCGATTGGTGTGATCGGCGGCGCGTTAGCGGTGGGATGTTATCTGTTTATCGGCATCGCCATGCACCGCAAACCAGACAACATCACACGTTTTCTGGATTACAGCGTGCTGGTGCCACGTGCGGTTCCGGGGTTGTTGGCGGGGCTGGCATTCCTGTGGGTGTTCCTGTTCTTGCCGATGTGGCTCGATAACGCGCTGAAATCTGGCTGGCTTTCCGGCATGCCGTGGTCGCAATGGCTGCGCGATAACCTGGTAGTTTGGTTAC
>Ga0105244_10004109_pt1 | contig 10159 bp, 8 predicted proteins | sample KBSM44metaG_FD_80423 | JGI IMG/M metagenome (GOLD analysis project Ga0105244, IMG submission 80423) | Miscanthus rhizosphere microbial communities from Kellogg Biological Station, Michigan, USA - KBS M4-4 metaG | ecosystem: Host-associated > Plants > Roots > Rhizosphere > Soil | place: Michigan...
CATTGGACCTGAGCGCCACGCTGGTCCAGGCGCAGCAAGGTGATCACGCTTTCGTGGATCTCTGCGCCGTCGTACACGCCGCAGCCGGAAAGGATCACTGCAATCTTTTTGCTCATGGGCATTTCTCCTGGGGTCATGGCGTTAAATGTCTACTAATTTGTCATCTGTTGCCAATGGGATCTCGCGCCGCTGCACCTAATCTTGATGTAACAAAAATAGACCGGACCAGACCATGGACTTCGTGCCTTACGCGGTACCGTTTTTCATCGCCTTGATCGTGGTGGAGCTGCTTGTCGACCATTGGCGCGGTGAGCGCAACTACCGGGTGGCGGACGCCATCAACAGCCTCAGCACCGGCGTGCTGTCCACCACCACGGGTTTGTTGACCAAAGGGGTAGGGATTCTGACCTACGCCTTCGCGCTCAAGCACCTGGCGCTCTTCGAATTGCCAGCCCAAAGCGTGTGGACCTGGGTGTTCGCCTTTGTGTTCTACGACTTCTGCTACTACTGGCTGCACCGCATGGGCCATGAGCGCAATATCCTGTGGGCCGCGCACTCGGTGCATCACCAGAGTGAGGACTACAACCTCAGCACCGCACTGCGCCAGACCAGCACCGGCTTTCTGCTGAGCTGGATCTTCTACCTGCCGCTGGCCGTGGTCGGCGTGCCACTGGTGGTGTTTATCAGCGTCGCGTCGCTCAACCTGCTGTACCAATTCTGGGTACACACCCGTCACGTGCCCAAACTCGGTTGGTACGAGTGGTTCTTCGTCACGCCGTCCAATCATCGGGCCCACCATGCACAGAACGCTCTCTACATGGATCGCAACTACGGCGGGGTGTTCATTATTTGGGACCGGCTGTTCGGTTCCTTCCAGGAAGAGGACGACAACGAGCCGGTGATTTTCGGCGTGACCACGCCCCTGGCCAGCTGGAACCCGCTGTGGGCCAACCTGCAGTTTTATGCACAGCTGTGGAGTGACGCGCGGCGTACAGAAAGTGGGTGGGACAAACTGCGCATCTGGTTCATGCGCACCGGCTGGCGCCCGGCGGATGTGAAGGCCAAGTACCCGATGGCCAAGCCGGACCTGAGTCAGTTCCGCAAATTCGAGGTGCCGCTGGATGTGCGCCAACAGGTGTACATCGCCCTGCAATTTGCCGCGTATGTGGGGTTTGGCAGCTATCTGATGAATTTTGGCGAGGGGTTGCCCACTGCGGCGCTGATCCTGGGTTGGAGCGCGATGGCGTTGGGGCTGTTTACCCTGGGCGTGGCGCTGGAGAATCGCCCCTGGGCCCTGAAGGCCGAGCTGGTGCGCCTGGCACTGAATGTACCGCTGGTATGGCTGGCGCCGCTGGTGGGGCTATGGCCGGCCAGCAACCTGGGCTGGCTGGGCCTGGTGAGCTACAGCCTGCTCAGTGTGATCGGCCTCTACTGCTGCAGAAGCCGACTTACTCGACTGGCGTCTTAGGCGCTTCTACCGAGGCCTGCCCGGCCGCGAGCCGGGCCTTGGCGTCGGCACAGGCCTCGCGGGCGATGCGCGCGTTCTTGACCCGGCGGCGCAGCCACAGGCCGAAGCCCAGTACCAGCAACGCGCCGAGCACCCACAGCTCGTATTTCTTGATGCTGCCCAGCATCCCTTCCAGCACGGCGCCGAAGTGATACGCCGCAGCCCCCAATGCCACCGCCCAGATCGCGGCGCCAATGCCGTTGAGGATCAGGTAGCGCAGCGGCGGATAGCCGGAAAGGCCGATCGCCACGGGCATGACCGTGCGCAATCCGTAGACGAAGCGAAAGCTCAGCACCCAGATATCCGGGTGCTTGCGGATATGCTCCAAGGCCTTGTCACCCATCAATTGCCAGCGCGGCTTGCGCGCCAGCAGCTTGCGGCCGTGTTTGCGGCCCATGTAATACCAAAGCTGATCGCCGGCGTAGCTGCCGAAAAAGGCAACGACCACCACCAGGTTGATATCCATGTAGCCACGGAACGCCAGGAAGCCTGCGAGAACCAGGATGGTCTCGCCTTCAAAGAAGGTGCCCAGGAAGAGCGCAAAGTAGCCGAAGTCATGCAGAAATTGTTGAAGCATGGTCTGGGGTGCTGGCGAAATGAACGCGCAGCCTACGCCTTCGTGAACATTCATGAAAGTATCGAGATGTGTCACGAAGTGAACAATTCCTACATAAACGACGAATGCGACTACAGGTCGCATCGATAAGCACAACTGTCATTCCTTCGTCATAATGGCCGCTTATAACTGCAACGCTCGCCCGTAAACGCGGGCTCAGGAGTCTGTCGTGAGCTTTACCCCTGCCAATCGCCTGTTCCCCGCCACCCGTCTGCGCCGCAATCGTCGTGATGATTTTTCTCGCCGCCTCGTACGTGAAAATGTACTGACGACGAATGATCTGATCCTGCCGGTGTTTTGCTCGACGGTGAAAACCGGCGTGAAGCGGTGGCCTCGATGCCGGGTGTGGAGCGCTTGACCATCGATCAATTGCTGATCGAGGCGGCCGGTTGGGTCGCACTGGGGATTCCAGCGCTGGCACTGTTCCCGGTGACGCCGTCTGAACTCAAATCACTCGATGCCGCTGAAGCCTGGAACCCTGAGGGTATTGCCCAGCGCGCCACCCGCGCCCTGCGCGAGCGTTTTCCGGAGCTGGGGGTGATCACCGACGTGGCGCTGGACCCGTTCACCACCCACGGCCAGGATGGCATTCTTGACGAAGACGGCTATGTTCAGAACGACATCACCGTCGACGCGCTGGTCAAGCAAGCCTTGTCCCATGCCGCTGCAGGCGCCCAGGTGGTTGCACCGTCGGACATGATGGACGGCCGCATCCAGGCGATTCGCGAAGCCCTGGAACTGGCCGGCCACGTCAATGTGCGGATCATGGCCTATTCGGCCAAGTACGCCAGCGCCTATTACGGCCCGTTCCGCGATGCGGTGGGCTCGGCGCTGAACCTGGGCAAGGCCAACAAGGCCTCGTACCAGATGGACCCGGCCAACAGCCAGGAAGCCCTGCACGAAGTGGCGGCCGATTTGGCCGAAGGCGCCGACATGGTGATGGTCAAGCCCGGGATGCCCTACCTGGACATCCTTTACCGGGTCAAAGAGGAATTCAAAGTGCCGACCTTTGTCTATCAGGTCAGCGGTGAATACGCCATGCACATGGCCGCGATCCAGAATGGTTGGTTGAGTGAAGGGGTGATCCTCGAATCCCTGACTGCCTTTAAACGTGCTGGCGCTGATGGCATTCTGACCTACTTCGCCGCCCGCGCTGCCCAATTGCTTAGAGAGCAACAATAGCCCTCACAGGAACACTCGATGAATACCGAAGGACTCTCCGAAGTTGCTGTAAAAGACGCTCACCCGGTGGTTGAACAAGTCACCGAGACCCCGCCGGAACTGGAGCCCGCACCGCCCGCCGTGGTGGCCGAGCCGCCTGTGCCGGCCCCGGTGGCCGCCGTCACCAACCTGGATGACAGCAGCCTGTACATCCACCGCGAGCTGTCACAACTGCAATTCAACATCCGCGTGCTGGAACAGGCGCTGGATGAGTCCTACCCGTTGCTGGAACGGCTGAAGTTCCTGCTGATCTTCTCCAGCAACCTGGACGAGTTCTTCGAGATCCGCGTGGCCGGCCTCAAGAAGCAGATCACCTTCGCCCGTGAACAAGCCGGCGCAGACGGCCTGCAACCCCACCAGGCGCTGGCGCGCATCAGCGAGCTGGTGCACGGCCATGTGGACCGCCAGTACGCGATCCTCAACGACATCCTGCTGCCGGAACTGGAAAAACATCAGGTCCGCTTCATCCGTCGCCGCCACTGGACCACCAAGATCAAGACGTGGGTGCGCCGCTACTTCCGCGACGAGATCGCACCGATCATCACCCCGATCGGCCTCGACCCGACGCACCCGTTCCCGTTGCTGGTGAACAAGAGCCTCAACTTCATCGTCGAGCTGGAAGGTATCGACGCCTTCGGCCGCGATTCCGGCCTGGCGATCATACCGGCGCCACGCTTGCTGCCACGGATCATCAAGGTACCTGAAGAGGTGGGTGGCCCTGGCGACAACTATGTATTCCTGTCGTCGATGATCCATGCACACGCCGATGACCTGTTCCAAGGCATGAAGGTCAAGGGCTGCTACCAGTTCCGCCTGACCCGTAACGCCGACCTGGCGCTGGACTCCGAAGATGTCGAAGACTTGGCCCGGGCCCTGCGCGGCGAGCTGTTCTCGCGCCGTTACGGCGATGCGGTGCGCCTGGAAGTGGCGGACACCTGCCCGAAACACCTCTCGGACTACCTGCTCAAGCAGTTCAACCTGGGCGAGACCGAGCTGTACCAGGTCAATGGCCCGGTGAACCTGACGCGCCTGTTCAGCATCACCGGCCTGGACAGCCACCCCGAGCTGCAGTACACCCCGTTCACCCCGCAGATCCCGAAACTGCTGCAAAACAGCGAGAACATCTTCAGCGTGGTGAGCAAGCAGGACATCTTGCTGTTGCACCCATTCGAGTCCTTCACCCCGGTGGTCGACCTGCTGCGCCAGGCTGCCAAGGACCCGCACGTGTTGGCCGTACGCCAGACCCTGTACCGCTCCGGTGCCAACTCGGAAATCGTCGATGCCTTGGTTGACGCTGCGCGTAACGGCAAGGAAGTCACCGCGGTGATCGAACTGCGTGCGCGGTTCGACGAAGAGTCCAACCTGCAATTGGCCAGCCGCCTGCAAGCGGCGGGTGCGGTGGTGATCTACGGTGTGGTCGGCTTCAAGACCCACGCCAAGATGATGCTGATTCTGCGTCGCGAAGCCGGCGAGATCGTGCGTTACGCCCACTTGGGTACCGGCAACTATCACGCCGGCAACGCCAAGCTCTACACCGACTACAGCCTGCTGACTTCCGACGACGCCTTGTGCGAAGACGTCGGCAAGTTGTTCAGCCAGCTGATCGGCATGGGCAAGACCTTGCGCATGAAGAAGCTGCTGCACGCGCCGTTCACCCTCAAGAAGGGCATGCTCGACATGATTGCCCGCGAAACCCAGTTCGCCCTCGACGGCAAGCCGGCGCACATCATTGCCAAGTTCAACTCGCTGACCGATCCGAAGATCATCCGCGCGCTGTACAAGGCCAGCCAGTCCGGCGTGCGCATTGACCTGGTGGTGCGTGGCATGTGCTGCCTGCGCCCGGGCATCGTCGGTGTGTCGCACAACATCCATGTGCGTTCCATCATCGGCCGCTTCCTGGAGCACACGCGAGTGTTCTACTTCCTCAACGGTGGCGAAGAGCAGATGTTCCTCTCCAGCGCCGACTGGATGGAGCGCAACCTCGATAAGCGGGTAGAGACCTGCTTCCCGGTGGAGGGCAAGAAGCTGATCATGCGCGTCAAGAAGGAGCTGGAAAGCTACCTCACCGACAACACCCACAGTTGGAGCCTGCAGTCGGACGGCCGCTACGTGCGCAACACGCCAACCGGCAACCAGAACCCGCGCAGTGCGCAGGCGACGTTGCTGGAGAAGTTGGGTAGCCCGATTCTGTCGGTGAACTGACAGCAGGCCTTTGTAGTGAGCGGGCTTGCCCCGCGCTGGGCCCTGAAACCCGACGCCGCGGTTGTTCTCAAACACCGCGGCGTTTTGTTTGGGGCGGCTTCGCCACCCAACGCGGGGCAAGCCCGCTCACAACAGGTCGGTGTGGTTAACGCAGGTTCAGGCTGAAACCCACCCGCGTCAGCCACTCGGCTTCCTGGGCGAAGTCCGCCTGGGTCAGCTGGTTTTCATCCAGCCAGCCTTTGGGGAACACCACGTCCAGGCTGTCGCCGTCGGCGCGCAGGGTCACCTGGGGCATTTCCTGGGTGCCACGGATGTGGTGGAACAGGATCGCAAAGCGCAGCAGCACGCACAGGCGAATCAGCTTGATGCCTTCGTCGCCGAACTCGGCGAACTTGTCCCGGGGAATGTTGCGACGGTGGCCACGCACCAGCAGCGCGAGCATCTGTTGGTCTTCGCGGGAGAAACCGGCGAGGTCGGAGTGCTCGATCAGGTAGGCGCCGTGCTTGTGGTAATGGTAGTGGGCGATGTCCAGGCCCACTTCATGGACCTTGGCGGCCCAGCCGAGCAGCTCGCGCCAGACACCGTCTTCCAGGTCCCAGTCTTCGGCCACCTGGTCGAAGGCGTGCAGGGCCTTGCGTTCCACGCGCGCAGCCTGTTCCAGGTCGACGTGATAACGCTCCATCAGCGACGTGAGGGTGCGCTCTCGCACGTCTTCATGATGATGGCGGCCCAGAAGGTCATAGAGCACGCCTTCGCGCAGGGCGCCGTCACAGTGGTCCATGCGTTGCAGTTCGAGGGCATCGAAGATGGCTTCGAGAATCGCCAGGCCCGCCGGGAAGATGGTACGGCGGTCGGGCTTGATGCCATCGAAGTCGATCTTTTCGGCATCCCCCAGCTTGAACAGCTTGCGCTTGAGCCATGCCAGGCCTTCGGCGTTGACCTCGCCGGTGCCATGGCCGCCGGCTTTCAGGGCCAGGCCGATGGCGCGGATGGTGCCGGATGAGCCGATGGCTTCATCCCAGGTCAGGCGATGCAGGGCATGCTCGATGCTCATGATCTCCAGTCGCGCCGCTGTGTAGGCCTGGGCGTAGCGCGCCGGGGTGATCTTGCCGTCTTTGAAATAGCGTTGGGTGTAGCTGACGCAGCCCATCTGCAGGCTTTCGCGCAGCAGCGGCTCAAAACGCTGGCCGATGATGAATTCGGTACTGCCGCCGCCGATGTCGGCGACCAGGCGTTTGCCGGGTGTATCAGCCAGGGTGTGGGACACGCCGAGGTAGATGAGGCGGGCCTCTTCACGGCCGGAGATGACTTCTACCGGGTGCCCCAGGATCTCTTCGGCGCGGCGGATGAATTCGCCGCGGTTGCGCGCTTCACGCAGGGCGTTGGTGCCGACGATCCGTACGGCGCCCAGGGGCATGCCGTTGATCAGTTGGGCAAAACGCTTGAGGCAATCGAGGCCGCGTTGCATGGATTCTTCGTTGAGCTGGCGCTCGTCGTCGATCCCGGCAGCCAGCTGCACTTTCTCGCCGAGCCGCTCAAGGATGCGGATTTCGCCATTCTGGGCCTTGGCCACGACCATGTGAAAGCTGTTGGAGCCCAGGTCGATGGCGGCGATCAGGGACAGATTCTTGGCTTGGGATTGCGGCATGGTTTGGGGGTCTCGGTCGATAACCTTGCCATCGTGCCACGATCGACCGCTGACGCCAACGCGTAGTGCTGCGGGAATTTGTCTGAGGGTGCTTGCGGGAAGTCGCTGTAGGAAATGTAGGTTGCCTTTTCAGGCATCAGCCGAGAGATGCTGCAACTCTGTAGGATTTTTTAACTCTCGTGTGTTGTTCTTCAGAATTCGACTCGGCCTACAGGTTAGATGCTTTGGGCTGCATCGTGATTTTAGTTGAGACTACTGTTTGATCAGGTACAGATGACAGATTGTTTTAACCGCTCCCACGAGAATCAAGGTGTGGTCTTATTTCTAAGTTAAGTGTCAAAGCGACAGACTCTCACTTGGCGATTTTGCCGTGGTGTTATTTATTTATGGTTTTGTATTGGCAGGGCAAAAATAAATACACCTGATAACTTTTAGTGACAGGTCGAACATGAAGAAAATAGTTGGATCAGCGATCGGTATTGCATGCCTGGCGGCGGCGGTAAGTGCCCAGGCCACCACTAGCGCTCAACTGGTGGTGAGGGGAACGATTACCCCCGCCTCCTGCAACCTCAGCCTGGTCGGGAGTGGCATTATCGATTATCGCGTCATACGTTCCGGTGAGTTGTCCCAGACTGCGTTCAACCCGCGTGAGGAGCGTAGCACTTCCCTGGCGGTTAGCTGTGGCGCCACACCCGCGATGTTTGGCTTGACCTTCACTGACCTGCAGGCTGGCAGCAAGGTGACCGGTATCCTGGGGGCTGGCTTCACCGAACAGCAGAACTTCGGCCTTGGCGCCGTAGGCACCCGGCGCACCGGTGGCTACTCGATCACGCTCAAAGACCTGAAGTCTTCGAACCTGGTACTCAACCCGATCGTGCGCACTGGCACCGGCGGCTGGCAGAACAGTGATGGCAAAGTCGCGCAAGCACCCAGCCAGTACTCATGGCGCAGCGGCACGGCGGTTACGCCGGCATCGATCTCCCTGTTGACCGGCACCATCGCCGTTAAGGCCGTGATCAATAAAGCGCAGGATCTTGACCTGAGTCGCGATGTGTCCATCGATGGGCGCGCCACGTTGGTACTGAGCTACCTCTAAGTTGCTTTTGGCAGCCAATAAAAAGTCAAACTTTTTATTGGCTGTTTTTGTATGGCTGTTTGATTTTTTTACGTTAACGGAAACACCTGCGGGGAAGCGAAGTGCGCGGTCTTTTAATAATGATTAAGTCGCTGGTTTTAAGTGTGGCGATAAGTACCTGCTTTTCGATTAACGCGCTGGCAGACGGTATGCGGCCTGAAACCACGCTGGTCGTTCTATACGAGGAAGAGGGTGAGGCCACCCTTAATGTGAAGAATACCGATGAGGGACCGGCGCTGCTTCATTCGGTGGTGGAGGACCTGCCTGAAGACCTGGAGCCCTTGCTTGTCGTCACCCCGCCCATCACCCGGGTAGAGGCGGGCGACACTCAATTGGTGCGTTTCATCAGTACGCTGAAGGAACCCCTGAAGACCCAGCGCTTGAAGCGCATTTCCTTCGAAGGCATTCCCCAGGCCCGAGCAACGGGCGGTGCGACCATTGGTATCACCCTGCGACAGAACCTGCCGCTGATCCTGCACCCAAAGGGATTGCCTCGGCACGCTACGCCCTGGGAATTGCTGAAGTGGAGGCACGATGGCGGGCGCCTGACCGTCCACAACCCAAGTGCCTACGTGGTGCGCCTGGCCCCCGATGTAAAGCTGTTGCCGCAAAATGCGCCAGGCACATTGCCGCGCACCTACATCCTGCCGGGAGAGGCCCTGACGGCAACGTTCGAGGGGCGCCTTGAGGGCGCGACGAGCGTTGAAATCCAGCCGGCCACCGTCTATGGATTTGCGGCGGACAGCTACCAGGCCCCTCTCGACGCCACCGAGGGATGATGGGCTCATGCCGAATACAACAAAGCGGGCCGGCAATGGTAGGGCCGCGCTCCGGCTGGGCCGTCCCCCGTTGCTCCTGGGGCTGGCGACACTGTGTGGGCTGCCTGGCTTCGTGACTGCAGTGGAGCTGGGCGAGGGGTTCGACCTCGCAGCACTGACCACCCATGGCATTGACCCGAAGGTGTCGGATTACTTTCGCAGCGCAGCGCGTTTTCGCGAAGGTGTCCAGGTAGTGGGGCTGCGGGTCAATGGTAACCCTCTGGGGTTGGTGGATGCGCGGTTCGATTCGCAAGGGCAGCTGTGTTTTACCCCGGGGCTGCTGGAGAAGGCAGGGGTGGTGAAACCGCCCCGGGTAATCCGTGAAGGCTCGACGCCGGGGCAGGCCTGTCATGATTTTCTGGGTGCCTTTCCGACGACCATGGTGCGATTGCGCCCTGGCAGTGACGAAGTGGTGTTGGTGGTGCCGACCCAATCCTTGCGTGAGCCTGAATGGGAGGCCGGGCATTTTTCCTCCGGCGGTGGTGCGGCCGTGTTCAATTATGACGTGCTGGGTTTCGACAGCCGCACAGGGGGGGAGCCGAGCCGGTTTGTATCCGCCTACACCGAGGCTGGCTTCAATTTGGGCGACTGGATTGTGCGCAGTCGCCAGTTCTATGTCTCCGACAACAGTGAGTCGCGCACCGAGCACCTTTACGCATACGCGCAACGGGACCTTGTCGCGTTGCAATCAACCTTTCAGGTGGGTCAATTGTCGAGCAACAACCCGGTATTCGGTGGTGTGCAGTTTTCAGGTTTTCAGTTATCTCCCGATGGATTGTCCCGAACCCAGGCAGGCGCCGCCAATGTGGTGGTGGAGGGCCTTGCCCAGAGCCAGTCACGTATTGAAGTCCGCCAGTCCGGGGTGTTGATTCACAGCACCCTGGTGCCTGAGGGGCCTTACCGCCTCACCGGCCTGCAGGTCCCCTCTGGCACCAGGGTGCTGTGTGTCACCCCGCCGGACTGGCGGGCTTCAAAACGCGACTGGCCCTCGGCAAGGCCCCCCCCCCCCACA
>Ga0105244_10004111_pt1 | contig 10156 bp, 18 predicted proteins | sample KBSM44metaG_FD_80423 | JGI IMG/M metagenome (GOLD analysis project Ga0105244, IMG submission 80423) | Miscanthus rhizosphere microbial communities from Kellogg Biological Station, Michigan, USA - KBS M4-4 metaG | ecosystem: Host-associated > Plants > Roots > Rhizosphere > Soil | place...
ATTTTATGGATGGTTATGTTAAAGAAAATACAATAGATCGTACATGGTTAGAATTAATCCCTGATTTTATTAATCTTAGACAGTTTGGTGTAGTTTCCGCGATTTATAGAAGTTATAATTTTGATAACTATAACAACTGGAGTGATTGGGACAAGGAAGCGTTGAAATTCTATCTGAATAATATCGAGCATGATATCCCGTATATTGATATGGATTTTAGCAGGTAGTTTAATGTGGCATGGACTAAGCTTGTTTATAAATGCAGGACGTTTACTGAAGAAATCAACACTTAGAATGAATGAAGAGAAGAGGATCAAATGATGAGCTATAAATCCATTTTAACAGATCAAATATCGGCATGTTATAACGATAAGAGCTGGTTTATTCCGCTGGAGGACATATTGAAAGATGTAACAATGGAAGAAGCATTGACTGAGGATGATAATAAACAAACCATTTGGTCCATCGTGAATCACCTTATTTATTGGAATGAGAAATGGCTTGAGCGTTATAAGGCTGGAGAATTTGTATTAAATCATGGGATCAACAATGATGAAACTTTTGTTTTGAATGAAGATCAATTGAATGATGCTGGCTGGAAGGAAACATTAAATAGACTTGAGCATGTTTTTATCAGTTGGAGAGTAGTTTTAGAAGAAACAGATGAATCTAAACTTACGAAGCAACTTCCAGAATATTTTAATGCTCCTTGGTGGGGAGTTGTTTCTAATCTAAGTATTCATAGTGCATATCATATTGGACAAATTATGTTATTAAAAAAACAAATTCGAGGTAGATAATATCAGATTAGACTACTATCCATTCATGGGAGTGAATACAATGTTGTTTTTTGAGAATCTGGCTATTTACAATTTCAACTTAACAACTGAAGAAGAAGCAACAATTTTAAGTCAGTTTATAGATGCAGACCATGACTTGTTATTTCCTTATTTTGAATGTAATTTTCGGGCATTTCCTGAGGATCGGGCATATATTGAAGAGCGAACAATAATAAGGAGCAAAGAGAAAGTTTTTGAAATGAATTATTCATTTATCGAGAATGAATTAGTTTATTGGTATAAGCCTCATGATCGAGACGATTTAATACATATTATTAATAGGGACAGGATTACTTATCGAAGCATAGTAGTACCAAAGAATGGGGGGCTGAATGACTGTAGATTCAAACTTTTTACATATGAGCATGCTATCTACAATGAAGAAGAAACTAGGGTGCTTTGGATAGAAGAGGCCATTGAAAATGACTATATCGAAAATATTTGTCCTATAATAATAAGTCAAACAAATGAATAATTAAAAAGGATAGGTGAGATGACATAAAATTACTGTTTATTTGCAGCCGGAATAAATGGCGTAGCTTAACTGCTGAGAAAATTTTTGAAGGGTACAACGGATATGAAGTAAGGTCGGCTGGAACCGAAACTGGAGCAAGAATCAAGGTTACGGGAGGGCACATTGGATGGTCAGAATTAATTTTTGTTATGGAGAAAAAACATGTGAGAAGATTGAAGGAAAAATTTCCAACAAGTCTAAAAGATAAACGTTTAATCTGTCTGGATATTCCAGATGATTATCAATTCATGGATGAAGAATTAATAGAAATTTTGAAAGCAAGAGTGTCCGAATATATTGAAGTGCCCATCTAAATAAGGAGTTGATTATTTTGGACATCGAATCAGCTATATCTCTCGCGTTACAAGCTCATAAAGGGCAGCTTGATAAAGGTGGGCAACCGTATATTTTACATCCGTTAGCTGTTATGAACAGAGTGGAAAGCATGGAAGAGAAGATCGTGGCTGTTCTCCATGATGCCATTGAAGATTCAGAAGTCACACTTGAAGAGTTAAGAGGTTTGGGATTTTCGGAAGAAATTTTAACAGCCATTCAGTTGTTGACGAGATCTACAGAGGATAGTTACGAAGAATTTATTGAGAAGACAACAACGAATCGAACTGCAAGAAATGTAAAGATCGCAGATATTAAAGAGAATATGAACATATCAAGAATAAAAAATCCGACGCAGGAAGACTATAATCGACTTGATAAATATAGAAAGGCGTTGGAAAGATTAGAGCGTGAATAACATGTGAAAGAAACTAAAAAAAGGTACGTTATGTCCCAGACAATTACAATTCCTAGAATACAGATAAAATTTCAAAGTGCTGTGTGGACAGCAGTAGTCTTAAGACAGAAGGATATAAATATCAAAGTAAAAGAAGAGCTGGGTCATCTACTCTTAGTAGATGCTAAGGACTGTCCTGAAATGTTTCTATTAGCCAGTTTATTTCAGCACGCCATGTATACTCACGACATTATTTATTTTGCGAGAGAAGATGATTCAAGTTGTGATCTCTTGGTATTTAACGGTGCGATAACTCCAATAAATCAAAGAGATTTAAAAAATCTAAAAACAGTGATAAAGCATATACAGCCAGGAACTTATACAATTCCGTTGATAGATTCTCACGATGAATCAATGTGGAAGACTTGGCAACATTGGAAATACGATGAACAATTGAGAGTTATGGCGAACAAAGATTTAGCCATCATTAATGCATCTCAGCTGGGATACGAACTATTGATTCATCAATGTGCATACTTAGCAAGCTCGTATTCAGGGCATTCACATTTTGATCAGTATTCAACCAAGAAATCTATAGAACTGATTATACGTAATATGAAGCGAAATAATTAAATGAGGTATGTTATATGAGTGAACCAGTGTAGTTTTTTTTATAATGATGATCTTATAGGAGTGTGGTCATCTGAAGCGTTTTTCTATGATGCATTTGAAGATACACAGTTAGAATTTCATGCGGATGGCACGGGATGTCATGCCTATTTAAGACCTGATGGTCAAGAGATTACCTTATTCCGATGGACGTTAATTAAGGATCGAATTGAATTTGAGGAATATTTCACGGTATCCATTGAAGTGAGTGAGGTTACGGGAGAAGAAATTTGCTCTACAGATCGATTTGAAAATAAATATTCAGCAAGGTTTTTCAAAGCGAAGGGATTAAATGTAGCTAATGAAGAGATTAATGTGATCGTATTCTATTCCCCTTTGATTGAAGGGATCAATTCACAATCATTTGGAAAGATTTCAAAAGCATTGGATAGATCACTTATTGATGCAGCCATGAGACATGAGCAGGACATCTAATAGATCATGGAAGCTAGGCTGCTCAGAGTAATCTGTACAAATACTCAATGATTGGAGTCCAGGATGAGTAAATTAATTCCTATATTGATAGGTATCCTTCTACTTATAACAGGTTGCAGTACTACACATAAGATCCATACCGATTCAACCAAAGAATTAATAAAAGAGCTGAAGGAACTTTTTCCGTCGATTGAAAAAGTTCATTTTACGTTTACCCGTCCAAATCTCTCTTGCAGAATAGACATGAGCAAAGAACCGAGTAAAGAAGAACTGGAAGCAATTCTTACAGTAATCAAGAGATTTACTACAGTGGATAACATGAATGAGATTGCTCGTAGCGTTAAATGGGGACTGGAAATATCCAAAATTTATCTTGATATGAATACGGATGAGGATACGAAAACCATTGAACATGCTTATTATGCGAGATATTTCAAAACATCCAACGCTAGCGACTATTCCGAAACAAACATTGAGGGTTATAGAATTTGGTATGAAATAAATGAGAAATAGTGGCGACTGTACCTATTAAATTCTCAGATTAGCAATTAAACGCTACCCTAACCATTGAGAGTCTTATAAAGAATAGGAGTGCAATGAGTTGATTACTTTTAAGGGAGTTTTAGAACGTGTTACTTTCAAAACGTTTGGCACTATAATGGATCAATAGTTCTTTTAGAATGAAATAGCCCAGTCACTGGACTATTTTTTATTATTTATGGATTCAAAAATGGAACAAGTTGGGTTATATTAATTACAGTTGGGATTAGGAGGGAGAAAATTAGTATAAAAAATGTGACATTTTAGCTCGAATTCAATTTTACATGAGTATAAGGAGAGAAAATGAAGAAAAATATTGGAATCATTGTATTAACGGTTGGTCTGATTATAAGTTTGTTTTATAACTTTCAATTGAAAGGATATAAGGAATTTCAAGAGAGAGATTACAATCTAAAATTAAATCACGGTTTTCAAATTGGAATAAAAGAATCCATTAACAATCTGGATGTTATCATAAAAACGTTGAAGGATGAATCTCCAAAGGAACAGGTTATTCAATCATTAGCAGAATTATTAGTTTCATTAAAAGTAGGCGAAGAAGCCTTTACCTTTCTAAATACGGATTTTCAGGAAGATGGACAAGCATCAAGTTACCTTATTTATAATACCTTCAGAGATTTTTATGTATATGCAAAAGTAGAATTAATGGGTGACATCGCTTCAAATCGGCTCTCACTTGATCCAGATTCCAGGAATCAATTGGCTAATGATATAGGTATTCTCAAAAAGGATCTGGAGTATATAGATAGTCAATTCAACGAGGAGGTTCTGAAAGATCAGAGCCCTAAGTGGATTGAGGATAAATGGAAAGAGTTAGTTACAGAGCTTCTAAACCAACATCCTGATTTCAAATTATATGAGAGAATGAAAATGAAATATAATTTGTAAACTGAGGAGCGAATGAATGGCATTTTGTATTGATTTTAAATTAATTTGTGTAAATGACGGTACTGCAACGTATGCTTACGGAGACTGCTCTGAGAATCTTGAAGGCCGGTTTGAATTAAATATAGAACGCCTGCTCACAGGCGAAATGAGCATGGATACAGATATGAGAGAAGTTGTTAAGGTAACCAAGCCGTGTTTAAGTGATGGAGAACATCAACATAAAGCAAACCGGGCATTCAGTAAGATCTATAAACATTATAAAGTTACGGCTTCGTATCTAAAAGAAGGAGGGTACTATGCCTGATTTTACTATATAAGATGGAGTCATTGAAGCTAGCCGTTAGGATCATGGCTGCTTCTTTTTTTATTTTTCCACTTCGCAAATGGAACATTGTGGGTTATATTGGATATGATTTGATCCTGTAGTAAACGATTGGAGCGGTGTTAAATATGGACTTAGATGAAAAGATACGTTTTCCGATTGGACACTTTGAGCCCCGATTTGAATTTACTGATGAGAATCGAAAACACATATTGGATCAAATTCCCGAGATTGCAAAGACCTTGAGGGAGATCACACAAGATCTTAATGATGAGCAACTTCGTACTCCTTATCTTACAGGCGGCTGGACGATCATCCAGATTGTACACCATCTTGCAGACAATGATATGAACGCGTACATAAGGTTCAAAAGAGCATTAACTGAAGAGGAACCACTAGCAAGCTCGTATCGCGAGGATTTATGGGCAGCGTTACAGGAGTATAAAGATTTGCCAATGGAAGATTCAATCATGTTGCTTGAAATACTGCACAAACGATTTCTCACACTACTACGTGGTTTACAACCTGAGCAATTCAAGCGGAAGCTTCGAACAGAGGTATTAGGTACCATTTCGCTGGATGTTGCCATTCAACGATTGGTCTGGCATGGACAGCATCATATTGCTCAGATTAAATCTTTAAAAAGTGTCACAAAAATAGGAGTGTTTAACCAAGAAGAAATTTACCCTTATTGTCCCATGAAAATAAGAGTCATTGAAGTTGGGGGAGTAAGCAAACCGCAGCTTAAAGATAAATTACAGCAGTGTTCAATTCGAATGAATGAATACGGAAATAAACTGTTTGATGATGAGAAATTTGTCATTTCTCCCACCAAGAGGCGGCTAGAGACGGTCGAGTTATCAGTTAGAAATCTAGGATTTTTGGATGGAGCTACGGCCTTACAACTCTTTCAAATGGCGGATACTCTTGGTTTGCAGTTATGTCCTATTGATTTGGGTCCCTTTCTTAGAACTCAGTATTTGGATCAACCTGAGACATGTACATCAAGCACTGAAAAAGGAAACCAAGCACCATCAGGTTCTATTACAATAGCTTCTAAACCTCTTACTGAGGATGATTATTTTCCAAAAGGCTTTTATCTCAGAAATATAGAAGAACAGTTGTGGTTAAGAGGTTACATTGCGGATGATCTGCATGTGTGGAACCCTCATGACCGTTTTATCTTTTGCAGAACTTGACTGTGTTTGATAGGAGACTTGCATATGTACCATTACCGAAAGGGGCAAACGAAAGATCTTACCCACATTATTGAACTCTCTATACTTTGGCAGAAAGAAGACATTACAGTAGGCTATGAGAATGTGGCCTGGACCCCAGAAAAATTAGAAAAGAAGCTGAATGATTACTTTTATATTGTGGAGTTACAGGGTGTGGTTATCGGTTATGCCTTCGGAGAGATTAGGTGTGGAAACGCAGAGCCGGTCATTCCTCAAGCTGATGGTTATTTGGAAATTCATGAAGTGTATATCCATCCTGAACATAGGAGTAAAGGGGTCGGCAAAGAACTTGTTAGGTGTTTAATCGAGAAGGCAAGTGAGCACCAGATTGAGAGGACTCTGGTTGGATCGTCCAATCGAAAATGGAAAGATACGGCGTCATTTTATGAAGAATTGGGTTTCCATATGTGGTATATCCAAATGTATAAGTAGGTGAGGACAACATGATCCCAACAATTTACGTAATTTCAGGACCCGCTGGGGTAGGAAAATCGACAACATCGCAACAGCTTGTTAAGACATTGAGCAAAAGTGCGTATATTTCGGGAGACGCTATCAGTCATATTCCAGTGAATGGACGAGGTAAACCATGGTTATGCAAAGACACGTTTGATCTGACATGGAAAAATATATTGAGCTTAACCCGGAATCTGTTAGAACAGAATTATGATATTGTCATTGACTACGTTACTTTCCCTTCAGAAATAGAATGGCTTGTGCAGCAGTTAACGGATTTTCAATTCAGGATCGTCTATGTTGTCTTGTTGGTAGATCGAAGTACCTTGATCGCCAGGGATCAATTGAGACCCTCAGAAGCACAGATGGGTGAGCGCAGTTTGGATTTACTAGAGGAATTTGAAACATGCTCAGAATTAAAAGAACAATATAAACTCTATACGCAGCTGTACAGGCGAGAACAAGTATCTGAAATTGTTGAGGAGTTACGAAACAATCTGAGGTTTATCTGGAAAGGAGGTCACTCGAGTTGAAGGCACTACCCAAAATTTTTTCGTTCATTCTCATTATTGTTGGAATCAGTATAGTGACACTTACCAAAACGATTGAACAGGTCATACCAAAATTGGGATATGCCGCGTTTCAGTCCGCAGGAGCAGGAAGTTACAGCCCGATTAACTATGAGATGAATTTGGACTTGAACTACTTGGTGGGAGGCATCTGCATCTTGGTGGGAGCAATGTACTTCATTCGTCACATCGCTTTCTTTCAACATTCGATCACCGAAATGAAAAAGAGAAACAAAGAGTTTGAGGATAAATATAAATAATATCGGGTAATTGTACGCTGAAGTTAATTATATTAATTTTCAGGTGGGTGATCGGTATGGATGATCAAAATCTCTTGGATTTTTATTTACATATGAGGGAGAAGGAAGCCTATCAGTGGAATCTCTCGCCTGCGAGTTTGTATTTGGAATTGGAAACCAGAGACTTTCTAGCAAAATACTTTGACGTGTTCAGTGGCATGAATACGCTTAACGTTGGCATTGGAGTAGGAGAATGGGACGATTATATCGGTTACTTGTTGAACGGTGCGGGTTGTTTAACAAGTATTGATATTAACAAGGATATATGTGAAATATTCAAATACCGACAAAAAAAGGAGGGCCATCCCAATGCTTCTACTGTTATATGTGAGGACTTCTTAGCATGCGAATTGCCTCAAACTTATGATCTGGTCACCATGATTGGCTCTGCTCTTCAAGAGACCGGCAAATACCGCAAAGGTTTGCAGAAAATATCAGAGGTGTTAAAACCGGATGCTCAATTCATGTATATGGATTTTAATAGATACCACAAAAAAGAAAATCTATTCGAACTCTTAAATCAATTGAAGTTTGAGCTAATACATATCGAAGAATATAATCGATTTTCAAATGTCAGTTTTTATTGCATGAAGATCAAAAAGGCGGGGGTTTTATGAATCGAACTCTCATGATGTTAGGCATTGATAGTGGATGCCCTTTGGAATGCGTATTGGTTCATGCTGTAAAATATTTATAAATTCTTATTTTAGCAAAGGGAGATATCATAATGGATAGAGGCAAAATTATTTTTTTGAATGGTGTAACGAGTTCGGGGAAAACGTCTATAGTCGAGGCGATGCAGTCATATGACGATCCGTTCTTTTATGTTGTGGCGAACGATTTATTTGAGAATACAATCGGAGATAAACATCTACAGACCGATTACTGGAAATACCTAAGCGAAGCCATCATCATGATGTATCACACAGCAAAGGTATTCTCAGACCATGGCAAGCATGTGCTGATCGATGGGATTTTGGTGGAGAGACCGGAGCTTGCACCGCATTATGAACAAGTGAAAAAGATATTTGAAGGATATCCACTAGAGATTGTGGAGCTACATTGCCCTCTCGATATCTGTCGTCAGCGTAACCTTGAACGGGGAGACCGCAGAGAAGACCAGTCTGAAGAGCAACATCGTATGATGGCGTCCGACATTCAGTATACGTACTCGGTTGATACGAGTCAGCATACACCTGAAGAATGCGCCGAGATGATTACCAACACGTTATTCAAAAGTGAATAAGGTTTCTTCTGTGGCATGAAACGAGGAGAATAAAAATGAAGCTGGGACGTCTAAAGCAAGATGGTCCAGCTTCTTGACTATTTCAGCACAATAGCAGGAAGAAGGAGCAAACAGATATGCAGTTTGGGAAACATAAAGAGCACTCAAATCAAGAAAGAATACTTCTTCAATTCATAACTTTGCGCTGGGAGAAGGAAGTGAGAGGGGCCCCTTTTTCCACTGCACGAAATGATATGGAGAAAGCCTTCCGTTTATCGGATACGCTGTTCAGTTACGACACGTCCTATGGTCTGCCTTACCACCGAATGCTCATTTTGCAGAACAAGAACGGTTTTGAGAAGATTCAAGATAGAAGTGTCATTCTGAAACCTACTGCAAAGAATTTCAAATTGGGTTGTGTTTTGATTGATAGTAAGGAGCCCGAATCTGAAACTTCCGAATATGATGTAACCTTCACCTACTTCCCAGAGTGTGGGAAACCAATCCGATATGACAAGCGATATCAGCCTTTGACAGAGCGGGCATTTGGATTGACTTCAAACGAATATGGAAGAGTGGTGTACAACGGAAGGCATATCTATCAGGATACCGGAGAATGGTACTACGAGTTAAATATATTGAATATGTTACTTACCGAGCAGAAAGACCCGGATGTGTTGATTGATCAGGAGCCGCTGAACGTATACAACCAGATTGAGATTTTATATTAATGTAATTTAGATACGAATGATTGATATAAAATGAGCGTTAGGAGTGGGACACATAATGATGAATCCTCAAGAGATTTTACCGTTAGTCAAACGTATAGAAGCGAATCATATTGCATATTCACTGGGTGGAAGTGCGATGTTGTGTTTTCTTGGCTTGGTTGATTCCGTGAACGATTGGGATCTGATGGTCGATTGTCCAAAACTCAAATTTATAGAAGCGATTGCTGGATATGAGTGGATCGAGAAGGAGAGCGGCGACAAACCTTTTTCAAGTGAATATAGAATGGAGGTTGAGTCGTTAAACGTGGACGTCATTGGCGGATTTGCTTTTGATGTAGATGGAAGACGACTGGAGTTACCTATATCGCCTATTCGAAATGTAAAATGGCACGGAATGCATGTTTCAAGTCCTGAAGTGTGGTACGTCGCTTATCAGATGATGGGTAGACATGAGAAAGCGGATTTGATTTTAGATTATTTGCAAACAAGCAATGAGTATGTGAATCAGGATCTGATTAAGAGCTTGTTAGCGAACGACATTTTAACGTATGGGATTAGAAAAGGATTGAACACACTGCTTGAGACTTAACTTCATCGAACAGAGGTGTATCAAATGCTATATCATTTCAATGAAGAATCTGATATTCATATCTTTATACCAAGAGCGAAGCAGAATCGGC
>Ga0105244_10004113_pt1 | contig 10155 bp, 6 predicted proteins | sample KBSM44metaG_FD_80423 | JGI IMG/M metagenome (GOLD analysis project Ga0105244, IMG submission 80423) | Miscanthus rhizosphere microbial communities from Kellogg Biological Station, Michigan, USA - KBS M4-4 metaG | ecosystem: Host-associated > Plants > Roots > Rhizosphere > Soil | place: Michigan...
AATGTTCCGTGGCCATGGCGACACCGATACTGACATCAACGGCCACCTCGACGTCGCCTATGTTGATGGGGCGCAGTACTTCCGCGCGCATTCGTTCGGCGATCAAGTGCGCTTCGCCCACCTCGGCATCGGGCGCAAGCAACGCGAATTCATCGCCGCCCAAGCGACAGAGAATATCGGTTTCTCTTTTGACCGCGCTAAGACGGTCGCCGACCGTTCGCAACACGAGATCGCCGGCCTGGTGACCATGGGTGTCATTGACGGGTTTGAACTTATCCAGATCCAGCACCAGCACCGCGAACGTTCTGCCCGCATCGCGCTTCAGCCTGGCGAAGCTCGCTTCCAGTTCTTCGTTAAAGCGCCAGCGATTGGCCAAGCCGGTCAGGTCATCATGCGATGCTAAAAACAGCGTACGCTCATCGCGTTCACGTTGCACAGTGATATCCCGCGCCACGGCATAGAGGAAGTGAGATCCAGAGGCCGGTGCCGGTGTGGTCCAGTTCAACCAGCGATATTCGCCATTCTTGTGTCGGTAGCGATTGTCAAAGCTGATCGTGTCGATGCCCGTCCGCAGCTTTTGCACTTCTTGCTGGGTCTTTTCAACATCGTCAGGATGCACCAATTCAAAGAAGTTTCGCGATAACAATTCACCTTGCGCATACCCGAGCGTGCGCTCGAATGCCTGATTGATTCGATGAAAATGTCCGCTGGTCGTGGCGATGCACAGCATGTCCAATGACAGGCTGAAGAAAGCTTCGCGTTCCTCTATTACTTGCTGAACCAACTGCAAATCATGCTTTAAAGAGTCCGCCAGATGGTGATGCTGTTCGACTTCCTGCTTGAGGGATGACACCAGCTTATCGAGCAACTCCAGATTTTCGGCACGACAGCGTAAGTTCTCGACCAGGTCATGCAGCGAGGACTGGTCTACTGGATGATGGACAGCTTGTGTCATGGTCATGACCTCTCTGAAAACTTGGCAGTTATAGGATGTATTTTTTGCCGCGCTGAAGGTTCTCAGACAAGCCCTGCCGAAGTCTATTCTGTTTCCAACCTGGCATTCATGTAACCGCAGGATTGCCTAAATCGCCACCACATATGACCCGATATTGACTTTCAATACGGTACCACGCCGGCTTCGTTCCATCAATTACTCTGGTGAAAACTGCCGGTCGACGAGGTCTGCCGGGTCCACTCTGTCGCATCCGGCAATCGCTGTCCGTTAACATCGGAGTGCCGGCTGGAGTTTTGCAGATGAGCAAGCTGCTATCCCGAATGCCGGCTGCCGCGTTCGGCCAGCAGCGGGCATTCCTTCGTCATTACAATCCAGCCAGAATTGTTGATCATTAATAGGCGACGTCTTCCAGCCGATAGCGGAATCTTCTGCGCTCCGGCAAATCCCAGCCGGGTTCGCGGTCGGTGTCGCGCGGTGTGGCGCCAACTGGCCGCGGGGCCTGCGGGGCGGGGGAGGTTGCCGTTGATGCGACCGCCGGCGGCGGGACCGCGGTAGGAACAGGCGGGATCGTACCGGCTGGCGTTGCGGAGGCTGGCTTCGACGCCGCGATCAGTTCATCGCGCAGTCGGCATGCTATTTTGAAGGTCTTGTCGCCGGGGCGGCGGATGAACAAATCCTGCCACGCATTGCGCGTCGAGCGCGCGAACGATTGTGCGAACTGGTTCGGCGACACCGCGCGGCCATTGTGGATGATCTGGTCGCCTTTAACGCGCGCGTAGTTGTTTTCGCCGTAGCTCCATGATTTCAACACGGTGCCTTCGGGAAGGAACAGTGATTTCCATTGATAGCCGTGCATGTCCTCGGGGTCCGCGCCCGGCGCGAATCTGGCCGGGTCTTCCAGCCAGCATTCGATGGCCTTCGTGATGGCTTCCGAAATATCTTGCGAGCCGCCACGGCGGCGCAGTTTTTCTATTAGCCGGAGCAGGGTGTCGGTGGGCATCTGCACGGTTACTGTGGTATTCATGCGATTTTCTCCCCTATTTTGTTCTGCTTTCCCATATTTAGACCGGGCGGCGCGGCGATAGTTCAATCCTTGGAAAAATAGGGGAAAACAGGGTGTGGAATCGGGCTTTTGCTACATGGAGCGGGACGGCCCACCCGGCCGTCGCCATCAATGGCAGCCTTGTTGCACAGTGCCGGATTGACAGCGGATGTCGATGCATCGCGGTCGGTGGACGACAAAACACCAGCCGAGCCGCCGAGGTTTGAATGATTTCAGCAACGTAAAAAAGGGAAGCCCGTGGGCTTCCCTTTTTTGCTGTGGGGGCGCGACGCCAGGCGCCGCGCCGTTCACCGGCTTATCGTCAGATGCTTTCCAGCGCCGCGTTGAAGCTGGCGCTAGGACGCATGATCGCTTCGGTCTTGGCTGGGTCCGGATAGTAGTAGCCGCCGATGTCCATCGGCTTGCCCTGTACATCCTTGAGCTCGCCGACGATCTTGCCTTCGTTCTCGGCCAGCGCCTTGGCCAGCGGCGCGAAGTGCGCCTGCAGCTCGACGTCGTCGGTCTGCGCGGCCAGCGCCTGCGCCCAGTAAAGCGCCAGGTAGAAGTGGCTGCCACGGTTGTCGAGCTCACCGGTGCGCGACGACGGCGATTTGCTGTTGTCGAGCAGCTTGCCGGTGGCGACGTCGAGCGTTTGCGCCAGGATCTTGGCCTTGGCGTTGCCTTCCTTGATACCCGGCTCCTCCAGCGAGACGGCCAGCGCCAGGAACTCGCCCAGCGAATCCCAGCGCAGGTGGTTTTCCTCCACCAGCTGCTTGACGTGCTTCGGCGCCGAACCGCCGGCGCCGGTTTCGTACATGCCGCCACCGGCCATCAGCGGCACGATCGACAGCATCTTGGCGCTAGTGCCCAGTTCCAGGATCGGGAACAGGTCGGTCAGGTAGTCGCGCAGGATGTTACCGGTCACCGAGATGGTGTCGAGGCCGCGCGAGACGCGTTCCAGCGTGTAGCGCATGGCGCGCGTCTGCGACATGATGTGGATGTCCAGGCCGCTGGTGTCGTGGTCCTTGAGGTAAAGCTGGACTTTCTTGATCACTTCGGCTTCGTGCGGACGGTAGGTGTCGAGCCAGAACACGGCCGGCATGCCGGACTGGCGCGCGCGGGTGACGGCCAGCTTGACCCAGTCGCGGATCGGCGCGTCCTTGACCTGGCACATGCGCCAGATGTCGCCCGCTTCCACGGTTTGGGTCAGCAGCACTTCGCCCGTGTCGAGGTCGGTGATGTTGGCGATGCCGCCTTCGGCCACTTCGAACGTCTTGTCGTGCGAGCCGTATTCCTCGGCCTGCTGGGCCATCAGGCCGACGTTGGGCACGGTGCCCATGGTGGTCGGGTCGAAGTTGCCGTGCCATTTGCAGAAGTTGATCATCTCCTGGTAGATGCGGGCGAAGGTCGATTCCGGCATGACCGCCTTGACGTCGGCGGTGCGGCCGTCGGCCCCCCACATCTTGCCGCCGATGCGGATCATGGCCGGCATCGAGGCGTCGACGATCACATCGTTGGGCGAATGGAAGTTGGTGATGCCCTTGGCCGAGTCGACCATGGCCAGCTTGGGACGGTGCTCCAGGCAGGCGTGCAGGTCCTTCATGATCTCTTCCTTCTGCGACGACGGCAGCTTCTCGATCTTGTCGTACAGGTTGACCATGCCGTTGTTGACGTTCACGCCCAGTTCCTCGAACAGCTTGGCGTGCTTCTCGAACGCGTCCTTGTAGAAGATGCGCACGCAGTGGCCGAACACGATCGGGTGCGACACCTTCATCATCGTCGCCTTGACGTGCAGCGAGAACATCACGCCGGTCTTGTAGGCGTCGTCGATTTCCTTCTCGTAGAATTCGAGCAGGGCTTTCTTGCTCATGAACATGGAGTCGATGATCTCGCCAGCCTGCAGCGCGACCTTCGGCTTGAGCACGATGGCCTTGCCCGACGCGGTCAGCAGTTCCATCTTGACGTTGCGGGCCTTGTCCAGGGTCAGCGATTTTTCACCGTGGTAGAAGTCGCCGCCGTGCATGTGCGACACGTGGGTGCGCGACGCCTGGCTCCATTCGCCCATCGAGTGCGGGTGCTTGCGGGCGTATTCCTTGACGGCCTTGGGGGCGCGGCGGTCGGAGTTGCCTTCGCGCAGGACCGGGTTCACGGCCGAGCCGGTGCACTTGCTGTAGCGCGCCTTGAGGGCTTTTTCCTCGTCGGTTTTCGGGTCTTCCGGGAAGTCGGGCAGGGCGTAGCCCTTTTCCTGCAGTTCGCGGATGGCGGCCTGCAGCTGGGCCACCGAGGCCGAGATGTTGGGCAGCTTGATGATGTTGGCTTCGGGCTTGAGGGTCAGCGCGCCCAGTTCGGCCAGGTTGTTCGGCACTTTTTGCGCGTCGGTGAGGAATTCCGGGAACTCGGCCAGCACGCGGGCGGCGACGGAAATATCCTTGGCGACAACATCGACGCCGGCCGGCGCGGTGAACTTCTTGATAATCGGTAGCAGGGAATACGTCGCCAGCAACGGCGCCTCGTCAGTCAGTGTGTAGATGATTTTTGACTTTTGTGTTGACATTGTCATTCCCTTGTATACGGTAGTGTAGTTAATGTTTCCGCAACGGGGGCAGGATCGTCTGCCTGGAACCCGGTGCGGATGGTGCGCTGGCGCGGTCGCCATTCCCACTCAAGTGCTTATTTTAGGACAATACGGGCCGGCTTGGGCGGAAACCCCTTCATCGGGCGGGGTGGCGGGCCGGTTTTTTGCCGTTTCCGGGGCGTGGGCGGGGCCGGCGGGGCCGAATGTGTTATCCTGAGGCACGGTCCTCGTTCACCGTCCCCGCAGCCCGCCTAGTTGACGACTGGAAAAACAAGTTTCTCCATGCGTCTCAACGACCCCAATCAAAACCACCTGCTCGCCGCCCTGCTGGAGTCCGATTTCGCGCGCCTGTCGCCGCACCTCGAACCGATCATGATGCGGCTGGGGGACGTGCTGTACGAGTCCGGCGGCCAGCTCCAACATGTCTATTTCCCAACATCGGCGATTGTTTCCCTGCACTATGTGCTGGAGAACGGCGGCTCGTCCGAGATCGCCGGCGTCGGCAACGAGGGCATCCTCGGCATCTCGCTGTTTATGGGCGGAAATACAACGCCCAGCCGCGCGGTGGTCCAGACGGCCGGCCACGGCTACCGCTTGAAGTCGCACATCCTGATGGAGGAGTTCAACCGCGCCGGCCCCGTCATGCGGCTGCTGCTGCGCTACACGCAGGCGCTGCTGACGCAGATGTCGCAGACGGCCGTCTGCAACCGCCACCACACCGTCGAGCAGCAATTGTGCCGCTGGCTGCTGCTCACGCTCGACCGCTTGCCCGGCAACGAACTGACGATGACGCAGGAATTGATCGCCAACATGCTCGGCGTGCGCCGCGAGGGCGTCACCGTGGCCGCCGGCAAGTTGCAGGAGAACGGCTACATCAGCTACCGCCGCGGCCATATCACCGTGCTCGACCGGGTCGGCCTGGAGGCCGAGGTGTGCGAGTGCTACGACGTCGTCAAAAAAGAATTCGCGCGGCTGATGTCAGACGTGCGGCAACGCCAGGGATCCCAATGAGCCAGAACAAGACCGACGCGCCGCTGCTCAAGGCCGACGCCCTGCAGCAGGCCATCTTCAAGAGCGCCAATTTTTCCTGCATCGCCACCGACGCCCAGGGCGTCATCCAGCTGTTCAACGTCGGCGCCGAGCGCATGCTCGGCTATAGCGCCGGCGAGGTCGTCAACCTGATCACGCCGGCCGGCATTTCCGACGCCCAGGAGATGATCGAGCGGGCCGAGGCGCTGAGCCTGGAGTTGGGCACCCCGATCCGCCCCGGCTTCGAGGCGCTGGCGTTCAAGGCCTCGCGCGGCATCGAGGACATGTACGAGCTGACCTATGTGCGCAAGGACGGCAGCCGTTTCCCCGCCATCGTGTCGGTCAGCCCGCTGCGCGACGGCGACGACAAGATCATCGGTTATCTGCTGATCGGCACCGACAACACGGCCCGCAAGCAGGTCGAGGACGCGCAGGCGGTGCTCGACGCCCGGCTGCGCGAGCAACAACTGGCGCTGCAGGAGACCAACGTCGAACTGGAGGCCGCGCGCGCCGCGGCGGACAAGGCCAACCGGGCCAAATCGGAGTTCCTGTCGAGCATGAGCCACGAGCTGCGCACGCCGCTCAACGCCGTGCTCGGCTTCGCGCAGCTGCTGGCGTCGGACAAGCCGCCGCCGACCCCTTCGCAACTGCGCTCGATCGACCAGATCCTCAAGGGCGGCTGGTATCTGCTGCAACTGATTAACGAAATCCTCGACCTGGCCATGATCGAATCGGGCAAGGTGACGATGTCGCAGGAATCGATGGGGCTGTCCGACGTGCTCAAGGATTGCCAGGCGATGGTCGGGCCGCAGGCGCAAAAGCGCGGCATCCGGCTCGTGTTCAACCCGATGGCGCGGCCGTTCTTCGTCCACGCCGACCGCACCCGCGTCAAGCAGGTGATGATCAACCTGCTGTCGAACGCGATCAAGTACAACCGCGTCGGTGGCAGCGTGACGGTGACCTGCGGCGAGGGCAGCGACGGCATGGTGCGCGTCAGCGTGGCCGACACCGGCGCCGGCCTGAGCGACGAGCAGATCGCCCACCTGTTCGAACCGTTCAACCGCCTCGGCCAGGAGGAGGGCGGCGAGGAGGGCACCGGTATCGGCCTGGTCGTCACCAAGCAATTGGTGGAACTGATGCACGGTTCCATCGGCGTCGACAGCGACGTCGGTGCCGGCACCACGTTCTGGGTCGAACTGGCCGCCAGCGACGAACCGGTGCTCGAGATGGCCGCCTTCGACACCAGCACCTACATCGATCAACAGGTCGACGCCGCGCCGCGCACGCTGCTGTATGTCGAGGACAATCCGGCCAACCTGAACCTGGTCGAACAACTGATCACGCGCCGGCCCGACCTCAAGCTGCTGACGGCGATCGACGGCTACGCCGGCATCCAGCTGGCGCGCACCTACCAGCCGGACGTGATCCTGATGGACATCAACCTGCCCGGCGTCAGCGGCTTCGGCTGCCTCAAGATCCTGCAGGAGGACGCGACCACCGCCCACATCCCGGTCATGGCGCTGTCGGCCAACGCCATGCCGCGCGACATAGAAAAAGGCGAGGAGGCCGGCTTCTTCCGCTATCTGACCAAACCCATCAACGTGGCCCAGTTCATGGACGCATTGGACCTGGCGCTGGCGTTCGCCGCCGCCCATAAGGAAGTGCACCATGATTGACGCCACCCAGCTGTTAAATGCCAGCATCCTGATCGTCGACGACCAGGAGGCGAACGTCATGCTGCTCGAGCGCATGCTCAGCAACGCCGGCTACACGCAGGTCACCAGCACGATGGACCCGTTCGCCGTCGGCGCGCTGCACCTGGCCAACCACTACGACCTGATCCTGCTCGACCTGCAAATGCCCGGCATGGACGGCTTCGAGGTGCTCGAGGCGCTCAAGCTGATCGAGCCCGACGGCTACGTGCCGGTGCTGGTCGTGACCGCCCAGCCCGGACACAAGCTGCGCGCTTTGCAGGCCGGCGCCAAGGACTTCGTCGCCAAGCCGTTCGAGCTGGTCGAGGTCGAGACGCGCATCCACAACATGCTCGAAGTGCGCCTGCTGCACCGCCAGCTGAACCGCTACAACCAGCAACTGGAGCACCAGGTGATGGAACGCACGGCCGAATTGCGCGCCAGCGAGGCGCGCTTCCAGCGCTACGCAGAGCTGTCGAGCGACTGGTACTGGGAGCAGGACGCCGAAGGCAAGCTCAGCCATTGGTCGGGTCCGGTGATGGACATGGTCGGCATCGGCGCCGGCGCCGCCGACGGCTGGGATGTCGCCGAGCGCGCCACGCTGGAAGCCAATATCGCCGAACGCAAGCCGTTCCTCGACTTCGTCTACCGGCGCACCGCCGCCAACGGCAAGGTGCAGTATCTGCAAGTCAGCGGCGAGCCGATGTTCGACGAGGCCAGCCGCTTTGTCGGCTACCGCGGCGTCGGGCGGGATGTGACGGCGATGGCGGCGATGTTTGCAGCAAGCAACTGACCAGGGACAGTGAATACCTCGGAGACACGTAGGGCGGATTAGCGGGCAAGGCCCGCTAACCGCCCGGAGGGCCATCGAAGGAGCGTCCTCCTGCCGGAGGACTTGAGAGGCGGAACGCCGTAATCGGCCATGCGTGCGCCGCTGGCGGCTCATGGCCGATTACGCTACGCTAATCCGCCCTACGTGGAATAGAGGAATGCCCATGCTCCTGCCCAATGAATCATCGCTCATCGACGCGCTGCCTTTCCCGGCACTGATCCAGGCGTTGCGCGACGCCTTCGCCACCGGCGCCGACGTCCCGCTGCGCCACACCCACCACATCGGCAGCGGCGACACCGCCGGCATCTCGCTGCTGATGCCCGCCTGGGACGCCGACGGCTTCTACGGCGTCAAGATCGTCAACATCCACAGCAACAACCACAAGCGTAACAAGCCCGGCCTGCACGCCACCTACATCCTGCACGACGCCACCACCGGCGAGCCGCTGGCCATCTTCGACGGCAACGTCATCACCTCGCGCCGCACCGCCGCCGCCTCGGCGCTCGGTGTCGACTACCTGGCCCGCAAGGACGCGCGCTCGCTGCTGGTGTGCGGCGCGGGGCGGGTCGGCAGCCTGCTGGCGCCGGCCATCGCCACCGTGCGGCAACTGGACGACATCATGGTCTGGGACATCGACGCCGGCGCCGCCGCGCGGACGGTGCGGGCGTTGCTGGCGCGGGGCTTGCCGGCCCGCGTCGCGCCCGCTCTGGAGCCGGCCGCGCGCGGCGCCGACATCATCAGCTGCGCCACGCTCGCCAGCGCACCGTTTCTGCGGGCCGAATGGCTGGTGGCGGGCAGCCATGTCGATCTGGTCGGCGGCTTCACGCCGCAGATGTGCGAGGCCGAACCGGCCTGCTTCGCCGGCGCCGGCGTCTGGGTGGACACGGCCGAGGCCACGCAAAAGTCCGGCGACATCCTCAACGCCATCGCCGCCGGCTGCCTGAAGGGGGAGGAGATACGCGGCGATCTCGCGGCGCTGGCGCGCGGACAGTGCGCCGGCCGCACGTCGCCGGAGCAACGCACGGTGTTCAAGGCGGTCGGCACGGCGCTGGAGGACCTCGCCGCCGCCAAGTTGGCCTTCAAGAACCTGGGAGCCCCTGTCTCCACGCATCGTGTACACCCTCAATGCTGATAGACGCCGGCGCTGTTGCCGCTGCCAGCCTGCGTGACCCCGGCCACGAAACCTTCGCCCGTTTGCGTGATCCAGGCGAGGTTCGGCGTGACCGACCCGGGACCGGACTGCGTCACCGAGGCGGTGTTGAGTGAGCCGAGCTGGCTGATGGTCGCGCCGTTCGATCCGGAGTTCTGGCTGACGATGGCGGTGTTGGCGTTCCCCGTTTGCGTCGTCACCGCCCCGCCGGCGGCGTAGACGTTGGTGATCGCCAGATTGTCGGCGCCATTCTGGCTGATCTCGGCTTGCGTATCGAAACCGGTCGAGGTCATGTTGCCGCGCGCCTCGTTGCCGGTGCCGACCTGGCGGATGCTGATGCCCGAGTAGAAGGCGTCGTCGTAGGTGACGGTGGCGCGGTTGGCCGTGCCCTCCTGGTAAATCGGCAAGCCCGCATAGCCCGACCAATTCCGTCTGACGGTGATGACATTGTCCGAGCCGTACTGCTCGGGACGGAAGCTGACCGCCCCGACTTCGGTGGCGATGTCATCGATGATGTTGCGCTCCCCGTGCTGTTCCACGCGGATGGTCGATTCGTACGCGCCGTTCTGCAGCAAGGTGGCGACGTTGCCGCTGCCGGACTGGTTGAGGTAGGCGAAGCCGAAGAGGCCGCCTTCGTTGATGTGCTGGAGCGTGAGCCGGTTGGCGTCGCCCATCTGGCTGACGGCGACGATCATGCCGGGCGTGTCGTGCAGCAGGATGCCGCCGGTGCGGCTGGCGGGGTCGCCGACCACGTTGTGGTTGCCGGTCTGGACAATGGAGACGGTGGAGCGTTCGCTGGCCTGGTTCTGGTCGACGTAGGCTTGATTGCCGATGCCCGTTTGGGTGACCGTGGCGGAAGTGGGGGACGATTGCGCGAACGC
>Ga0105244_10004115_pt1 | contig 10152 bp, 9 predicted proteins | sample KBSM44metaG_FD_80423 | JGI IMG/M metagenome (GOLD analysis project Ga0105244, IMG submission 80423) | Miscanthus rhizosphere microbial communities from Kellogg Biological Station, Michigan, USA - KBS M4-4 metaG | ecosystem: Host-associated > Plants > Roots > Rhizosphere > Soil | place: Michigan...
GCTACAACATGCGCGTGGCGCGCGCCACCTCCCCGGACGGCCCTTACTACGACGCCCAGGGCGTGGACATGGCCAACGTCAAGGCCGATCCGTCCAAACCCCTGTTCGACGACGCCTCGATCGCGCCGTATGGCGTAAAAATCATGGGTAACTTCCTGTTCGAGCGCAAGCTGGGCGAACCGGGTACCGGCATCGGCACCGGCTATGTCTCGGCGGGCCACAATTCGGCCTACTACGATGCGGCCACCGGCAAGCACTTCCTGATTTTCCATACCCGCTTCCCCGAGCGTGGCGAACAGCATCAAGTGCGCGTGCACCAGATGTTCATGAACGCCGATGGCTGGCCGGTGGTCGCGCCGTACCGCAACACCAATGAAACCCTGGAGGCCGTCCAGCGGGGATTCGTGTTCGGCGACTATATGTTCGTCAACCATGGTAAGGATATCTCCGCCACGGTCAAGAAGTCCCGCTTCATCACGCTCAATGCGAACGGCTCGATCAGCGGCGCCGTCTCCGGTTCCTGGGCGCTGGTGGGCGCCAACCAGGCCGAGATCAATCTGCCCGGCTCGCCGCCATTCAAAGGGGTATTCCTCAAGCAGTGGGATGAAACCTCGCAAAGCTATGTGATGACGTTCTCGGCGACCTCGCGCGACGGCGTCTCCGTCATGGGCAGCCGGCTGGCGCCGCGCAGCGACATGCAGGCGGTGAACGCCATCGCCGACCAACTCACGCTCGGCAACACCAACGCGGTCACCGGCGACATGACCTTGCCGACCAGCGGCGCGCGCGATGCCGTCATCACGTGGACGTCGTCGAATCCGCAAGTGTTGAGCATCACGGGTCAGGTCACCAGCCCGGCGAGCGATGTGACCGTCACCTTGACGGCCACCATCACCAAGGGGCAGGCGAGGGCGGTCAAGTCGTTCGTCGTCACCGTCCGCAAGCTGGGCGGCATGATCGCCCACTACACGTTCGACGGCAACCTGGGCGATGCGACCGGCGCGTTCGGCGCCGGGGCGGTCATCGGCGCGAAAATCGATGTCGGCGGCGGCAGCCTGGGCTACGAGCCGGGCATGAAGGGCAGCGCCGCCGTCTTCAACGGCGCGAGCGGCGTGCGCCTGCCCAACGGCCTGATCTCCAGCAACACCTACACGGTGGCCATGTGGCTCAAGCCGGCCCAGCTGACCGCGTTCACCACCACCTTCTTCGGCGCCCGCACCGGCGATTCGTGGATCAGTTTGCTGCCGAAGGGCCATGACGGCGTCGGCGGCGCGACCATGCTGTGGTCGGGAACCGCCTGGTACGATGCCGGCCTGGGCATGAACATCCCGGTCGGCCAGTGGTCGCACGTGGCGTTCAGCGTCAAGAACGGCGCCGTCAACATCTACGTCAACGGCGCCAAGCGCTACAGCGGCGTGAACTTCCCCAACGTGTTCACCACCACCACCGGCGTGTTCGCGTTGGGTGTGAACTGGTGGGACGCGCCGTACAAAGGGTCGATGGACGATCTGCGCATCTACGGTTCGGCGTTGACCGACGGCGAGATTTCCAGCCTCGCGCGCTAAGTCCGGGACTTTTTTTATGCGGATGCCGGCCTCCCGGGCGCCTGATGGCCGGCTCAGCAATTATCATAGGCATGGCCGGCATCCGCCGGCCGCCTACTTTTTTAACGGACACATCACCTACACATGACTATTTCCACCAGACCCGCCAAGATTTTCCTGCTCAGCACCCTGGTCGGCCTCAGCGCCTGCGGCCAGATGCCATCCCGCGACGGCGCCGACGCTGCCGCGCCGGCCGGCGTATCGTTGTCGCGCATGCCCTTCGGAACGCTGTCGAATGGCGCCAAGGTCGAAGCCATCGTCCTGAAAAACGCCGGCGGGTTGTCGGCCACGCTGATCTCCTACGGCGCGACCGTGCAGAGCCTGCGCTTCCCGGACAAACAGGGCAACGTCGCCGACGTCGCGGTCGGCTACGACACCCTGTCCGGCTACGAGACGACCCCGGGCTTCACCAACGTGACGGTGGGCCGCTACGCCAACCGCATCGCCAACGGCACGTTCGCGATCGACGGCAAGAAGTTCGCGCTGTCGGTCAACGAGGCGCCCAACACGCTGCACGGCGGCGCGATCGGCTGGGACAAGCGCAACTGGGTGGTCAAGAGTGTCGAGCAGACGGCCGACAAGGCCTCGGTGACGTTCACGCTGACCTCGCCCGATGGCGACCAGGGCTTCCCCGGCACCGTGGTGGCCGACGTGACGTACGAGCTCAATAACAAGAACGACCTGACCATCCGCTACGGCGCCAAAACCGACAAGCCGACGGTGGTCAACCTGACCTGGCACAGCATGCTCAACCTGTCGGGCATCCCGGCCACGCGCCTGGCCACGGACGCCGAGGTGACCATCGAATCGGACGCCATCCTGCCGGTCAACCAGACGCTGATCCCGACCGGCCAGCCGCTGCCGGTGGCCGGCACGCCGTTCGACTTCCGCACGCCGGGTGTCGTGACCGAGCGCGTGCGCATGCAGCACCCGCAGTTGGCGCTGGCCAACGGCGGCATCGACCACAACTACATTCTGCGCGGCGGCAAGACGGCTGAACCGAAGCCGGCCGTCAAGATCGAGGACCGCCAGTCCGGTCGCGGCCTGAAGATCTCCACCACCGAGCCGGGCATGCAGGTCTACACCGGCAACTTCCTCAAGGGCGAGGTGACCGGCAAGGGCGGTCAGAAGCTGACCAAGTACCAGTCGATCAGCTTCGAGGCGCAGGGCTATCCCGACAGCCCGAACCAGTCGGCGTTCCCGACCACGCGCGTGGACCCGGGCCGCGACTATGCGCAGACCACGGTGCTGCATTTCTATACGCTCGACAAGTAATCCCGGCAACCCCGTGCTGCCGCGATGTCGCGGCACGCGTCCGGGGTGCTATATTCAGGTTTTCTGAATAATGGGGGCGGCATGGACAGGTTGCGGGCGATGGAAGTGTTCGTCGAGGTGGTGCGCAAGAACGGCTTCGCGCGGGCGGCCGACGCGCTCGACACGTCGCCGGCCAATGTCACGCGCATCATCGCCGATCTGGAAGGCCACCTCGGCACCCGGCTGTTGAACCGCAGTTCGCGCAAGATGTCGCTCACCGAGAGCGGCGACGCGCTCTACGAGCGGGCCAAGACCATCGTCGAGGACATGGCCGAGGTCGAGGCGATCGCGTCGTCGACGTCGATGACGCCGCGCGGCCTGCTGCGGCTGAACGCGCCGCTCAGTTTTGGCGTGTTGCAGCTGGCGCCGCTGTGGGCCAGGTTCATGGACCTGCATCCCGGCGTCGAGCTGGAGGTGGCGCTGAGCGACCGGGTGGTCGATATCGTCGAGGAGGGCTACGACATGGCGATCCGCATCTCGCGCTCCGGCTCGGCATCGCACGCCGCGCGCAAGCTCGCCACTTCGCAGAATATCTGCTGCGCCGCGCCGGCCTATCTTGAAAAACACGGCGTGCCGCGGGTGCCGCAAGACCTCGCCGCGCACCGCTGCATCGGCTACCGTTACGCGGCCACCGCCGACGAGTGGCACTTCAGCAATCAGCTGGGACAGACGACCGTGGTCAAGGTCAGCTGCGCGATGCATACCAATAATGGCGATACGGCCCGGGCCGTGGCCGTCGCCGGCGGCGGCGTCATCTGGCAGCCGACGTTTTTGATCGGGGCCGACCTGCGGGCGGGACGCCTGGTGCGCGTGCTGCCGGATTACCATTTGCCCGACATCGACGTGCTGGCGGTCTATCCGAGCCGGCGCCATCTGAGCGCCAAGGTGCGCGTGATGATCGACTTCCTGGCTGAGGAGTTCGCGGGAATTCCACCGTGGGACCGCTAGCGGGGCAAACTGGATTTTAAGAAATTTCCATTGCAATCAATGGCTTGTATTGTGGAGGTCTTATTTTTATTTTTCAGATTGTATAAAATATCCAAAAGTATTATCATCGGCGTGTGGGTGATGACGGAGGTAATGCATCGCCTTTTTCCAATCACCTAACAACTTTATGAAGGAAGCACCATGAGCGACAATATCTTCACCGGCACCATTCCTGCCCTGATGACCCCATGCACCCCGGAGCGCACCCCCGACTTCGACGCGCTGGTGAAGAAAGGCCGCGAGCTGGTCGACCTCGGCATGAGCGCGGTGGTGTATTGCGGCTCGATGGGCGACTGGCCGCTGTTGACCGAAGCGCAGCGCCAGGAAGGCGTGGCGCGCCTGGTCGCCGCCGGCGTCCCGACCATCGTCGGCACCGGCGCGGTCAATTCGAAGGAAGCGGTGTCGCACGCCGCGCACGCCGCCAAGGTGGGCGCGAGCGGCTTGATGGTCATTCCACGCGTGTTGTCGCGCGGCGCCTCGCCGGCCGCGCAGAAGGCGCACTTCGAGGCCGTCCTGTCGGCCGCGCCGAAGCTGCCGAGCGTGATCTACAACAGCCCGTACTACGGCTTCGCCACGCGCGCCGACCTGTTCTTCGAACTGCGCGCCAAGCATCCGAACCTGATCGGCTTCAAGGAGTTCGGCGGCGCGGTCGATCTGCGCTACGCGGCCGAGCACATTACCAGCCAGGACGAGAACGTCACGCTGATGGCCGGCGTCGACACCCAGGTGTTCCACGGCTTCGTCAACTGCGGCGCCACCGGCGCGATCACCGGCATCGGCAACGCGCTGCCGCGTGAAGTGCTGCAACTGGTCGCGCTGTGCCGCAAGGCCGCCGAGGGCGATGTCACCGCCCGCCGCCAGGCGCGCGAACTGGAATCGGCGCTGGCCGTGCTGTCGTCGTTCGACGAGGGCACCGACCTGGTGCTGTTCTACAAGTACCTGATGGTCCTCAACGGCGACAAGGAATACACCTTGCACTTCAATGAGACCGATGTGCTGAGCGACAGCCAGCGCCGCTATGCCGAGATCCAGTACGGCCTGTTCCGCACCTGGTACGCGGGCTGGTCGAAAGAGGTCGCGGCCTAAGGTCTCCGACGGAGTGCCGGATATATTCCGGCGAGGCGGCAATATAATTTATACTGCCGCCTGCAAAGTCCGGGCGCCTGCCCGGACATCCGACAGAAAGCCCCGCCATGAGCTCCACCGTTACCGCCGACAAGGCAGCAGCCCCGCGCTTCGCGGTGACCACCGTCGCCGAGCAGGCGGCGGACGCGTTGCGCCGCAAGATCATGGCTGGCGACCTGCCGGAAGGGTTCCAGCTGCGCCAGGACGCGCTGGCGGCCGAATTCGGCATCAGCCGGATTCCGGTGCGCGAGGCGCTGGTGCAGCTCGAAGGCGAGGGCCTGGTCAGGATCGTGCCGCACAAGGGCGCGGTGGTGTCCGAGCTGTCGATCGCCGAGATCAGCGAGCTGTTCATGTTGCGCGGCCTGCTCGAACCGCTATTGTTGAAAAAGTCCGCGCCCAAGCTCACCGCTGCCGACTTCGCGGAAATCGACGCCATCCTGGCCGAGTACAAGCAGGAATTGCACACACAACACTCGACCCGCTGGGGCGAACTGAACACGCGGTTGCACGACTTGCTGATGTCGCGCGCCGAACAGCCGCGCACACTGGCCATAGTCACCGGCCTGCTGCAGCAGACCGACCGCTACACGCGCCTGCAATTGTCGCTGAGCGCCGAGAGCTGCCGGCGCGCCGAGGAAGAGCACGCCGAACTGGTGCGCTTGTGCAAAGTCGGCGAGGTGAGGGCGGCGGCCAGCCTGTTGAAGCGGCATATCGACCACGCCGCCGCCGAGCTTGAACGCTTCATCGTGTCGCGGCGGCGGCTGTAGCGAGCGGGTAAGTCACTGGCGATCTCGATGAGGTTCGCGCCCGGCAAGCCGCGCCACCGTTCAATTCGTCCGGTATAGAGTGCCGATGCTACAATCGATGCACTCCGATGCCATCGACCAGGCTACCTCCAAATCATGAGACCATCCGACGCTTTCTATACACATCGCGCGGCAATCCGTAGTATCGTCGAAAGACACCGTGCCTGTAATCCGCGTGTTTTTGGCTCGGTCGCGCAGGGCTGTGATACGGAATCAAGCGACCTAGATATTTTGATTGATCCGACTGCCGAGACGACGTTGTTCGACATCGGCGCCATTCGGCATGAACTGTTGCAGTTGCTGGGCGTGCAAGTTGACGTCCTGACGCCGAAGGCGCTGCCAGAAAGGTTTCGTGTCGCCGTTCTGGCAGAGGCGATCCCGGTATGAGCAAGGACGGGCGGCGGCTTGCTGACTACTTGGCGCATATGTTGCAGGCGATTGAACGGATCAATCGCTACACGGAGTTGTTAGATGAGGTCGCTTTTCTTCAGAACGAGTTGGTGCAGGACGCGGTGATACGAAACTTGGAAATCCTTGGCGAAGCCAGCAACAATGTTCAGAAACACTATCCGCAGTTTGCTGATCAGCACCCAGAACTACCGTTGGCCTTCGCCTACCAAATGCGTAACGCCGTTGCTCATGGCTATTTTAAGATCGACTACGAGCTTGTGTGGCAGACGATCCGTAGCGACTTACCTACCTTATATCTTCAAATTCGGAGCGCTGTTTCTAGCTTGGCATAGACAGGGGTTTTGCCGCGCATCACCATCACCCACCTCATCTCCGACAGCGTAGGCATGCTTTGTGCGGTAGCGAACAGAGATACAGCCGAGAGACTTTTATCATTGACGGCCGACATGGCAGTTTTGCGCTGAAACTCCATGTAACAGGCATAGGAGTCGTTCTTAGCATGCGTTTTATTCCCACCTTCCTGATTTGGCTGATGCTCGCGCTGGCCGCGCCCCTCGCCGTCGCCATACCACCCATCAAACCTGCCGCCGAGGCGCCCGCCGTTCCCGCCGACACCCTCGGCCGCGAGACCCCGCGCTCCATGGTCGCCGGGCTGATCGGCGCGTTGGCCGAACTCGATTACGACCGCGCCGCCCAGTTCTTCGATCTGCCCGCGCCGACCAGCAACCGCCAGCAGCGCAACGCGGCCAGCCAGGCGCGCGCCTTCCACGCATTGCTCGACGACAGCGGTTCGCTCAAGCCGTTCGCCGCCTTGTCGAACGTCGACACGGGCAGGCTGGACGACGATCTGCCGGCCGATGAGGAAAATATCGGGGAAGTCACGTTGCAGGGCAAGGAAGTGCCCATTCTGCTCACGCGCGGACAGGACGGCGACCGGCAGGTGTGGCGCATTTCGAAAGAGACGCTGGCGCTGATGTCGACGGCGATCAAGCTGGCACCGGTGGCGCAGGCGCCGCCGAAAAACGAATGGTATGTCGCCGGCGCGCCGCTCAAGGACTGGGGCGTGCTGCTCGGGCTGGGCGTGGTGGTGTTCGGCGGCCTGTGGATCGTTTCCGTCGTTTGCGTGACCGTCATCCGCCGGCTCGTCACCGATCCGGTGGCCAGCAGCGGCTACCGCTTCGCCGAGGCGGCGCTGCCGCCACTGAGCCTGCTGATCGCCGTCGGCGTCTTCTACAACTGGGCCGACGCGCTGCCCGTGTCCATCGTCGCGCGCCAGAATTTGTTGCGCTACACCGGCGTCATCACCGCCATCGCGGTGGTGTGGTTCGGCCTGCGGCTGGTCGACGGCATCGCCGACCTCGCCGTCGCCCGCATGCAGCGCCACGAGCGCCGCCAGATCGTCTCCGTCATCATCCTGGTGCGGCGCACGGTCAAGTTCCTGTTGCTCGCGTTCGCCGGCATCGGCATCCTCGGCACGTTCGGTATCGATGTCACCACCGGGATCGCGGCGCTCGGTATCGGCGGTATCGCGCTGGCGCTGGGCGCCCAGAAGACCGTCGAGAACCTGGTCGGCAGCGTCACCATCATCGCCGACCGTCCGCTGCAGGTGGGCGACTTCGTCAGGGTTGGCGACGTGGTCGGCACGGTGGAGGACGTCGGCATCCGCTCGTCGCGCATCCGCACCGGCGAACGCACCGTGGTGACGGTGCCCAACGGCGACTTGTCGGCGCGCCAGATCGAGAATTTCGCCGAGCGCGACCGCTTTCTGTTCAATCCGGTGATCGCGATCGCCTATGGCACACCGTCGGCCAAGCTGCGCGAGGCGATCGGCATCGTCCAGGACGTGCTGGCCAGCCATGAAAAGATGGCCGAAGGCGCCCGCGCCCGCCTGGGCAACATCACCGACCGTTCTTTCAACATCGAGGTGTTCTCGTACATCGACGTACCCGAATTCGACGTCCAGGTGGTCATCCGCGAAGAGCTGCTGCTGACGATTTACGAACGGCTCGAGGCGGCGGGCATCGGTCTGTCGTTCCCGAGCCAAACGATTGCGTGGACGCCGCGGCCCGCTGCGGCCGACGCCGGCAAGCCCGCCATCGTCGCGCCGGCCTGACGCCGGCCGACTCCCCGCGCGGCCGCCGCGCCATGCCGCGCTGGCGGCCCGGCGGCTTCGGCCATCCCCGTATTTTCCTTCATTAAAGTGGCGGTCCCCGCCACCGCGCGCCGCGGCGTCGCCGGCGCCACCCTCCGCGTGTCGCCTCCTTCATCCCCGTTGATTGCCATGGTGGCGCCGCCGCGCGGCCCCGCTTAAAAAAAAGCGCATGTCCGCTGCGTCCGACTCCGCCGCGATGCCGTAAGTATTCCTGTGCCCCGGATCGAGCCGCCCTGGCCCACGGGTCTTGCCCAGCCATTTAACGGAGAACCGCATGAAAGTCATTACCGCAACCATCAAGCCCACGGACTGGGACGCGGCCCACGCCGCGCTCAGCGGCTTGGGTATCGATGATATCGATTACACCGAGGTGCAAGTGCTCGGGCGCAACGCGGGACGGGCGCAACTTTATCGCGGTGCGCAATTTCTTGTCGATCATGTGCCGCAAATACGGATCGACGTCACGGCGGACGACAACATGGTGGCGCGGGTGATCGAAACCATCGCACTGGTCAAGGGCATCGCGGATCACGGGCAGTACGCGGTCCAGCATCTGGTGCGCCAGGGCGAGATCGGCTGACTTTTTTAATTTTATTGAGGGATTTTAAGATGCGTGTGACAGTTTCAGCAGTAGCAGACGTGGCAAGGAAAAGCGACCGCCCATCCGTTCGCGCGTGCGCGGCGGCAGTGGCGCTCTCGCTGTGCGCCACGCTGGCGGTGGCCGGCGAGCAGGGGGCAGCGTGCAAGGATCCGGCGGCCACCAATGTGGCCGCGATCACCGCCACGGTGGAGCGCGGTGAAAAAACCGAGCCGGCGTCGAAGGCTTGCACGCCGGCGGACGGGGAGAAGGCACGCAAGGAGGCCGTCGAGAAATCGGCGGACGCGGCCACGCGTAAGCCCGATACGGCCGGCTGGCGTCGCATCATGGCCGGGTCCGGGCGTACCTGATATGAATAAGCTGAGCAAGACCTTGTGCTGGATCGCGGGCGGAGCGCTGACCGTGGCGGCCGGCGCCGTCGGCACGGGGTATCTGATAGGCAACTACAAGCGGGATCGCGTGGTGGAATTGCCCAAGCCGGTGGAAGAACTGGACTTGGCGCGCGGCCGCGTGGAGCACGGCGCCTATCTGTACCGCACACGGGGCTGTGTCGATTGCCACGGCGCCGCCGGCGCCGGACGGGTGGCGGCCGACTCCGGCGGTTTGCTGATTGTGGCGCCGAACATCACCGGCGGCCTCAACAGCGCGGTGCGCGAGTACGCCGTGAGCGACTGGGTGCGCACGCTGCGTCACGGCGTCAAGCCCAGCGGCCGGCCGGTGCTGTTCATGCCCAGCGAGGACTATAACCGGCTCAGCGATGCCGACATGGCGTCGCTGGTGCTCTACGTCAAGCAGCTGCCGGCGGTCCCCGGTAAAGCCGCCATGGTCCATTTCCCGCTGCCGGTGCAGTTGATGTATGGCTTCGGGCTGATCCGCGACGCGGCGCAGAAAATCGACCATGACCTGCCGCCGCCGGCGCCGGTGGCGGCGGCAGTGTCGCTGCAACACGGCGCCTATGTCGCCAACGCCTGTATCGGCTGCCATGGCGCCCATCTTGGCGGCGGCAAGGTGCCGGGCGGACCGCCGGACTGGCCGGCCGCCGCCAACCTGACGCCGGGGGAGGGCAGCGTTTTGCCGACATACCCGACGGCCGAGTCGTTCAGCCATATGTTGCGTACCGGTGTGCGGCCGGACGGCAGCAAGGTGAATCCAGCC
>Ga0105244_10004116_pt1 | contig 10151 bp, 9 predicted proteins | sample KBSM44metaG_FD_80423 | JGI IMG/M metagenome (GOLD analysis project Ga0105244, IMG submission 80423) | Miscanthus rhizosphere microbial communities from Kellogg Biological Station, Michigan, USA - KBS M4-4 metaG | ecosystem: Host-associated > Plants > Roots > Rhizosphere > Soil | place: Michigan...
ATTTGACGCGCTGGCTGTAGAGCGCCGGGATCATCGTGTGGTTCGTCGCGCCCAGCAGCAGCGTGTAACCGTCCGCCGGCGCCGCGGCGACCGCTTCGGCTGCGAGGATCGTGTTGGCGCCGGGCTTGTTGTCCACGATGAATGGCTGGCCCAGCGCGCGCGATGCGTGGTCTGCGAAGGCGCGCGCCACCACGTCTGTGGGGCCGCCCGCGGAGAAGCCGACGAGCACGCGCACCGGCTTGGCCGGCCAGGCCTGGGCGTGCGCCTGCATGTGGACTGCCAGTGCGACCGGCAGGCCGAGCGCGAGCGTGAGCCCGGCCCGGCGGCCATTCTTGCCGCTCTTCATTCTGTTGTCTCCTTGTTATTGGTCGGGATGGTGGCGATGCCTTCAGCTGCTCGCCGCCGTCTGTCGCTCCAGCACCTGAAGCAGGTTCTTCGCGGCGCCCACGCCCATGTTGACGTAGGCGTCGCTGGTCACGCCGCCGATGTGCGGGCTCAGCACGATGCTCTTCTCGCCCCGGAAGGGGTGGCCCGCGGTCATCGGCTCCACCGCGAAGCTGTCGAGCCCTGCCATGAAGACCTGGCCCGAGCGCACGGCCGCCAGCAGGGCCCCTTCGTCGATCAGGCCGCCGCGCGCGGTGTTGACCACGATCACGCCGCGCTTGCAGCGCGCCAGCGTGTCCGCGTTGATCAACCCCCGGTTCTCGTCGGTCAGCGGGCAGTGCAGCGAGATGACGTCCGACTCGGCCCAGATGGTCGCGAGGTCCGCGGCCTGCACGTAGGCGGGCAGGTTCTTCGCGTAAGGGTCGAAGCCGAGCACGCGCATGCCCAGCGCATCGACCATGCGCGCGAAGCGCAGCCCGATGGCGCCGAGCCCGATCAGGCCGATGGTGCGGCCGCCGAGTTCGAGGCTCTTGTGCGTCGCCTTGTCCCAGTGGCCCGCGTGCATGCGCGCATCCAGCGCCACCACCGACTTCGCGCAGGCCAGCAGCAGCGCGAGCGCCTGCTCGGCCACCGCCGCCGCATTCGCGCCCACGGCCGCGACCACCTCGATGCCGCGCGCCTGCGCCGCAGCCTTGTCGATGGTGTCGGTGCCGCTGCCGTGCTTGGAGATCACCTTCAGCGAAGGCGCGGCGTCCATGACGGCCGCGCCCACCTTGCCGTAGCGCACGATGATGGCCACCGGGTCGTGCGCGCGGCACAGCGTAACGAGGTCGTCTTCGGTCGGCGTCTTGCCCGCGTAGACGATCTCGTGGCCTTCGAGCAGCTTCACCGCCTGCGGCGCCAGGTCGGCGCCCGTCACCAGGATGGCCGTCACAGCGTTTCGCCTTCCTTCAGGACGCCGGCCGCACGCAGCGCGGAATCGAGCCACTTGGCGGCGGTGTCGCCTTGCTTGATGGCGGCAATGCGCGCGGCCTCGTCCTTCACCTTCTTCGCGGCCAGCGGCAGCAGCGATTCGATCTTCTCGCGCTCCACCACCACCACGCCGTCGGCGTCGCCGATGACGAAGTCGCCCGGACGCACCGTCACGCCACCGATCGACACCGGATGCCCGATGCGGCCGCCGATGCTCTTGGTGGGGCCGTTCGGATTGGTGCCCGCGCAGAAGACGGGGAAGTCCATCTCGTCGATTTCCAGGCTGTCGCGGCAGGCCCCGTCCATCACCACGCCGGCAATGCCGAGCTGGCGGCAGGCGGTCATCATGATCGTGCCCATGAGCGCGGAGCTGAGGTCGCCCTTGCCGTCGATGACGAGCACATCGCCGGGCTTGGCCATGGCGATGGCGGCGTGGATCATCAGGTTGTCGCCGGGGCGCACTTCCACGGTGATCGCGGTGCCCGCCAGCTTCATGCGGGGGCGCAGGGCCTTGATGCGGCCGTCCAGCGCGCCGCGGCGGCCGGCCACGTCGGCCAGGATGGCGGGCTGGAACTCGGCCGCCTGCGCCACGATGTTCGCGGGCACGCGCTCGAAGTCGCGGATGACGTCGGGAAGGGGAGATGACATGGGAAAACCTTCTTGGGTGGTGGATTGGGAGTAGATGGAAAAGGCGGGGCTCACTCGGGCTTGATGCCCGCGTCCTTGATGACCTTGGCCCACTTGGCCAGATCCGCTTTCTGGGTGTCGGCGAGCTGCTGCGGCGTGCTGCCCACGAGGGTGACGCCGAGCTTGTCGGCCATCGCGGCGATCTCCGGGTCCTTCAGATGGCGCACCACCTCGGCGTTGAGCTTCTGGACCACGGCGGCGGGCGTGCCCGCCGGCGCGTAGAGCGCCTGCCACTGCTCGACCACGAAATCCTTGAAGCCGGCCTGGCCCATGGTGGGCACATCCGGCAGCGCCTTCAGGCGCGCGGCCGAGGTGACGGCCAGCGCCCTGAGCTGGCCGCCCTGGATATGCGGCAGCGCCGCGGCCACCGGCGCGAACATGAAGCTTGTGTGGCCGGCCAGCACGTCCTGGATGGCCGGCGTGTCGCCCTTGTAGGGCACGTGCGTCATGCGCGTGCCCGTCTGCAGGCGCAGCAGCTCGCCCTGCATCTGCAGGATGGTGCCGCTGCCGCCGGACGCGAACGACAGCTCCTCGGGCCGCGCCTTCGCCTGCGCGACGAGGTCTGCCACGGTGCGCATCGGCTGTGCGGTACCGACGACCAGCACGTGCGGGATGGTCCCGATCAAGGTCACCGGCGCGAAGGCGCCGACCGGGTCGTACGCCATCTTCTGCAGCAGGTTCGGCACGATGGCCTGCGGGCCGATCGAGGTGCCCAGCAGCGTGTAGCCGTCGGGCGTGGACCGCGCGACGAAGGCCGAGCCGATGGTGCCGGTGGCGCCGGCCTTGTTGTCGACGATCACCGTCGTGCCCAGCGATGCGCCCAGCCGCTGCGCGATGGCGCGGCCGAGGATGTCGGTGGTGCCGCCCGGCGGGTAGGGCACGACCCAGGTGATGGGCCTGCCGGTGGGCCACTGGCCCTGTGCGAGTGCGGGCATCGACGCCGCGGCGAGCGCGGCCAGGCCCAATGCGCCGAAGCGGCGCCTGTGCATGCGGATCATGGAGTCTCCGTAGAAGAATTGTTCTGGTTGTCGAAGCCGTAGAGCCCGGCCGGGTTGTCGACCAGCACGCGGCGCAAGGCGGCCGCCGTTTCGGTCCAGCCGGCGAGCAATGCCGTCTGCTGCGCGTCGTCGGGCATGGCCTGGTGGCCGGCACTGGCGCTGGCGTGCGGCCAGTCGCTGCCCCACAGCACGCGCTGCGGCGCGGCCTGCAGGAAGCTCCTTGCCAGCGGTGCCATGTCCGCGAAGTGCGGCGGGCCTTCCTTGCTCACGATGTAGCTGCCCGAGAGCTTGATCCACGCGCGGCCCGATGCGATCAGGCGCAGCACCAGCGCATGTGCCGCATGCCTGCCGGCCATCGACGGCGCGAGCCGTGCGAAGTGGTCGAACACGAGGGGCACGGGCAGGTCTTCGAGCACGCCCGCGAGCTGCACCAGCACGTCCGCCGGCGCGAGCAGCTGCAGGTGCCAGCCCAGCGGCGCGATGCGCCTTGCCAGCGGTGCGATCTGCGCGGCGGAGTTCACGACGCCGAGCGAGAGATTGAGCCGGATGCCGCGCACGCCGCAGTCGTGCAGCGAGCGCAGTTCGCCGTCGCCGGTGCTCTCGTCGATGACTGCCACGCCGCGCGCCTGCGCACCGAAGGCAGCGAGCGCATCGCGCAGGGGGCGGTTGTCGGTGCCGTAGGTGGAGGGCGTCACGAACACCACGCGTTCGGTGCCGGTGCGCTGCTGCAGTCGGCGGTAGTCATGCGCGGTGGCGTCCGGCGGCGTCAGTTTGGCGCCCGGTGCCGGCGGATAGCGCGAGTCGTACAGGTGCACGTGGCAGTCGCAGGCACCGGGCGGAACGTCGACCGGCGTGCGTCCGTACCCGGCCGAGAAGGGCGCAATGGAGCCGGACATGCCGCGTCAGTCGAGCCGGACGCCCGAGGCCTTCACGATCGCGCCCCAGCGCACGCCGTCGGTGCGGATCAGCGAGGCGAACTTCTCCGGCGGGCCGGACAGCACCTCTGCGCCCTGCGCCGCGAGCTTCTTCTGCACGTCGGGCGTCGCGAGGGCCTTGTTGAAGGCAGCGTTGAGTTTTGCGATCGCGTCCTTCGGCATCGCCGCGGGGCCCGCCACGCCGAACCAGGTGACCGCCTCGAAGTCCTTGTAGCCCGCCTCGACCATGGTGGGCACGTCGGGCAGGTCGCGGTTGCGCTGCAGCGAGGTCACGGCCAGCGCGCGCAGCTGTCCGCTCTTGATCTGCGCGATGAGCGTCGGCACCGACGACACGTAGAGCTGTATCTGCCCGCCGACCAGGTCGGTCATGCCCTGCGAGGCGCCCTTGTAGGGCACGTGCGTGAGCTGGATGCCGGCGACCTTCTGGAACTGCTCGGTCGCGAGATGGGCCACGGTGCCGTTGCCCGAGCTTGCGTAGTTGAGCGCGGTGGGCTTGGCCTTCGCGGCGGCGACCACGTCGGCGAGCTTCTTGTAGGGCGAGGCGGAAGACACGACCACCACCAGCGGCGCCGATGCGACCAGGCCCACTGCCGCGAGATCCTTCACCGGGTCGTAGGGCAGCTTGGTGTAGAGCGACGGGTTGATCGCGAGGTTGCTGGTCTGGCCCAGCACCAGCGTGTAGCCGTCGGGGCTGGCCTTGGCTGCCGCGTCGACGCCGATGTTCCCGCCGGAGCCGGGCTTGTTGTCGATCACGATGGTCCAGCCTTCGGAGGTCGCGACCTTGTTCGCCACCTCGCGGGCGATGATGTCCGTGCCGCCGCCCGGCGGGAAGGGCACGATGAGCTTGATCGGGCGCGCCGGATAGGCCTGCGCCGCCGCAATGCCCGAGGCGAGAAGAAGGGCGAGGCCGAGGGCCGCGCGGCGATGGATGGAGCCGTGGCTCGAGGTGCGCATTGATCTGTCTCCGAATCGTTCGTTGGGCGCCGGCAGGCCGTCCTGCGAGGCGTGAAGCGACTTTAGGTTTGCGTTCCATTCCATACAATGGTGGTCCACTGAACGGACCATGGACCACTGTGTGAAACAAACTCCAAGAGCCAGATCCACGCGGAAGGATGTGATCGAGATGCCGCGCGAAGCAGACGCCGAGGCCGCGGGCGGAGTCACCGCGGTCACCCGCGCGCTGCAGTTGCTCGATGCCTTCGGCATGCAGGACGAGCACCTCTCGCTGGCCGAACTCACCCGGCGCAGCCAGATGCACAAGACCACCGCGCTGCGCCTGCTGCGCACGCTGGCGCTTGCGGGCTACGTGGTGCAGCGCGACGACGGCGGCTGGAGGCTGGGGCCCGCGGCCGGCTGGCTCGGGGCTCGCTACCAGGCGAGCTTCGACGCCAACAACGTCGTGGAGCCGATGCTGCTCGCGCTTTCGCAGGCAACGGGCGAGAGCGCCGCGTTCTATGTCCGCGAGGGAAATTCCAGGACCTGCCTTGCGCGCGTGGAAGGGCCGCAGCCCATCCGGCATCACGCACGCATGGGCGCGATGCTCCCGCTGGACCTGGGCTCACCGGGGCGCGTGATCCTCGCGTTCTCCGGCGAGCCCGGAAAGCTCTACGAGGACATCCGCAAGAAGGGCTACCACTACTCCATTGGCGAGCGCGAGAAGAACGTGGCGACGGTGTCGGCACCTGTGTTCGGGCTGCGCTGGGCGCTGCTGGGGTCGGTGTGCATCTCGGGTCCCTCGGACCGGCTGCCCAAGGCCAAGCTGATCGGGCATGCCAAGACGATCATGAAGGCCGCCAACGAGCTCTCCTATGCGCTTGCGGGCAGGCCCACCGCACAGACGCCCGCTGTCGTTTCGACCTGGCACCCCTGATGGGGCGGAGCCTATGAGCTCTCCCGCTGCTCGATGTGGAACGGAATCAGCACCGTCTCCGCAGGCGGTCGCTGCCCTTCGCGCGTGCCGTCGATCACGCGCAGCAGCAGCTCTCCGGCCGCCTTGCCGATGCCCACGCAATCCACTGCCACGGTGGTGATGCGCGGGTGGCAGGCGCGTGCCACCTCGAAGTCGCCGAAGCCCGCGATCGCGATGCGGCCGGGCACTTCCCAGCCGCGGCGCTGGCATTCCATCAGCGCGCCGAAGGCCGAGAGGTCGGACACGCAGATCACCGCATCCACGTCGGGCCATTGCCGGATCAGCTGCGCCACCGCCTCGCCGCCTTGCGCCATCGAAATGGGCGGCTGGCCGAAGCTGATGACGTGGCCGTCGGGCAGACCCAGTTCGCGGATCGCCTGCGCATAGCCGCGCTGGCGGTCGGCGCCGCGCGTGTCGCGGTTCGAGGTGCCGCCGATGAAGGCGATGCGCCGGTAGCCTTTGCCGTGCAGATGCCGCACCATCGAGGCCGCGGCCTCTGCGTTCGAGAAGCCGACCGTGTGCTCGATGGGCGTGGCGGGCAGGTCCCAGGTCTCGACCACTGGCACACCGGCGGCCTGCAGCATCGCGCGTGCGGCGGGCGTGTGCGAGCCGCCCGTGAGGATCACGCCCTCTGGCCGGCGCGCGAGCATGGCGCGCAGCAGGCGCTCTTCGGTTTCCACGCGGTAGTCGGTGTAGCCCAGCAGCACCTGGAGGCCGCGCGCTTCGACGGCCGCGGTGATGCCCTGCGCGGTTTCCGAAAAGTTGGAGTTGTTGAGCGAGGGGATCAGCACCGCGATGAAGCCCGAGCGCTTGCTGGAGAAGGTGCGCGCCGTCTGGTCGATGACGTAGCCCATTTCCTCGCAGGCCTGCAGGATGCGCTGGCGCAGCGCCTCGGAGGTCACGCGGTCGCTGCTCGCGCCCCGGTTGAGCGCGCGCGACACCGTCATCTTCGATACGCCGACGCGCGCGGCCACGTCGGCCATCGTCGCAGGACGGGCGAGGGGGGCGGTGGTGGCTTTGTTTGAGGGCAAGGGCTTCTTCTTTCTCTCTCTCGGAAATGCGGGTTCGAGGATATGCGACACAGCATCTGATACCGATAACCTTTGATTCGCCGAATTTGATGCATAAAGAATACAGCGAATTACGATTTCATAAGAATGAAAGATGGCGAAATAGGCGTACGGGAAAGACCTAGGTTACCGGTATCTTTTCGAGTGCACACTGCGAACCCCAACTTCAGGGACCAGCGCTGTGGCCATGACCATCGAAGTCTTCGACTCCCGTTTTGCCTCCGTCGCCCGCGATGCCGGCCCGCTCGAATGCCTGTGCACCGGCGCTGCCTGGAGCGAAGGCCCGGTGTGGATGCGCGAAGACGGCGCGGTGCTGTGGAGCGACATCCCCAACAACCGCATGCTGCGCTGGCATGCCGAGGCCGGCATGAGCGTGTGGCGCGAGGGCGTGGAGTTCACCAACGGCCACACGCGCGAAGCCGATGGCTCCCTGCTGCACTGCTCGCACGGCCGGCGTGCCATCGTGCGCACGCGCTTCGGCTCGGGGCTGCTGCCTCTGAACGACGAGGTCGTGGTCGACCGCTACCAGGGCCGCCGCCTCAACTCGCCCAACGACATCGTCGTGAAGCGCGACGGCAGCATCTGGTTCACCGATCCGCCGTACGGCATCGTGTCCGACCATGAGGGGCACAAGGCACAAAGCGAGTTGGGCCGCAACCACGTGTTCCGCTTCGATCCCGCGAGCGGCGCGCTGCGCTCGGTGAGCGACTTCATCGAGGAGCCCAACGGCCTGGCCTTCTCGCCCGACGAAAGCCTGCTCTACGTGAGCGACACGTCGGCCGCGTTGCGCACCGACGGTTCGGGGCACCACCACATCGTCGCCTTCGACGTGATCGGCGGGCAGGACCTCGGCAACCCGCGCGTGTTCGCGGTCGTGGAGCCGGGGCTCGCGGACGGCTTTCGCGTCGACGTGCACGGCTTCGTCTACACGAGCAGCGCCGACAGCGTGCAGGTCTACCACCCCGACGGCACGCGCATGGCGCGCATCGCGGTGCCGGAGAAGGTGGGCAACCTGACCTTTGGCGGCAGCGACGGCAACGAGCTGTACGTGTGCGCCTCGACCTCGCTCTACCGCATCCGCCTGAACACCCGCGGGGCGGCCGGCGCATGAGCACCGCTTCTCCACTGCTGCAGTTCCAGTCGATCAGCAAGCGCTTCGGCGGCACGCAGGCCGTCGACAGCGTCACGCTCGACGTGCGCGCCGGAGAAATCCTCGCGCTGCTCGGCGAGAACGGCGCGGGCAAGTCGACGCTCATCAAGCTGCTCGCCGGCATCCATCCCGCCGACCAGGGCGAGATTCTTTTCGACGGCAAGCCGCAGGCCGACTGGCGGCGCAGCGACCGGCGCGAGCAGCCGGTCGCTTTCATCCACCAGGACCTCGGCCTCATTGAATGGATGACGGTCGCCGAGAACGTGGGCCTGGGCACCGGCTACCCGCGCCGCTTCGGCCTCATCGACTGGAAGGCCGCGAACGACACGGCGCGCCGCGTGATGGCGCGCGTGGGCTGCGACATCGACCCCGGCCGCCGCGTGTTCTCTCTTACGCGCGCCGAGAAATCGCTGCTCGCCATCGGCCGCGCGCTCGAAGTAAAGGCGCGGCTGCTGGTGCTCGACGAGCCCTCGGCCAGCCTGCCGATGAGCGACGTGGAGCGCATGTTCGGCGTGCTGCGCGAACTGCGCCGCCAGGGCATGGCGATGCTGTACGTGTCGCACCGGCTCGACGAGGTGATGGCGATTTCAGACCGCGCGGCCGTGATGCGCGACGGCAAGCTGGTGGCCGTGAAGACCACGACGCAGACGAACGAAGGCGAGCTCGTCGGGCTCATCGTGGGCAAGGCGCTGTCGGCTTCGGTGCAGAAGGCGAAGGCCCCGGCGCGGCGCGAGCCCGTGCTGCAGCTCGACGGTGCGGCCAGCGGCAACGCCGGCCCGCTGAGCTTGGCGGTGCACCGCGGCGAGGTGCTGGGCCTCGTCGGCCTGCGCGGTGCGGGCCACGAGGCCATCAGCCGCGCGATCTTCGGCCGCGAGCCGTTGTCGGCCGGCCGCATGCAGCTGCTCGGCAATGCATGCGATTTCACTTGCCCGGCCGACGCCATTCGAGCGGGCGTGGCCTACGTGGCGGGTGAACGCCTCGAGGAAAACCTCGCCGGCTCGATGACCGTGCTCGAGAATCTCTTCCCCAACGCGGCGCTGCACGGCGACCGCGGCCTGGCCTTCGACCGCCCGCGCCGCGAGAACGGCCACGCGCTCTCGCTCATCCAGCGCTTCGACATCAACCCACCCGCGCCTTCGGCCGAAGTGCAGCAGCTCTCCGGCGGCAACCAGCAGAAGGTGGTGCTGGCGCGCTGGTTCCATCTCGACAAGCCGCTGGTGGTGCTCGAGGAGCCCACCGCCGGCGTGGACGTCGGCGCCAAGCGGCAGATCTACGGCGTGCTGCGCGAGCGCGCCGAGGCCGGCACGGCGCTGGTCGTCGTCTCCACCGACTTCGAGGAAATCGCGACCGTGTGCACGCGCGTGCTCGTGTTCCGCGACGGCCTGATCGCCGCCGAACTCACGGGCGAGGCGATCACGGTTGAAAGACTCCTGGCATTGGCAGCAGGCGCGGCAACGCGCGAGGAAATATCAGCATGAGCAGTTCGATCAAATCCACGGCGCTGGAGCCCGACAAGTCCCTCGACGGCGAGGCCATCTCCCTCGCGCAGGGCATCGGCCGCGCGATGCCGGTCTACGGGCTGGTGGTGCTGATGGTGGCGCTGGCGCTGCTGTTCTCGCTGCTGCTGCCCGACACCTTCCCGACGCTGTTCAACCTGCGCGCGATCCTGGCCGACAAGTCGGTGATCGCGCTGCTGGCGCTGGCCGCGACCATCCCGATGATCACCGGCAAGATCGATCTCACGGTGGGCTACGGCATCGTGCTGTGGCACATCCTCGCGATCAGCCTGCAGACGCAGCTCGGCCTGCCGTGGCCGGCGGCAGTGCTCGTCGTGCTGCTGTGCGCTGCGCTGTTCGGCGTGCTCAACGGGCTCTTGGTCGAGCTCGCGCAGATCGATTCGTTCATCGCCACGCTGGGCACCGGCACCGTGATCTACGCGGTGGCCATGTGGCACAGCGGCGGTCGGCAGGTGGTGGGCGAACTGCCCGATGGTTTCGTCGGCATCGCGGGTGGCAGCCTGCTGGGGCTGCCGGTGGGCGCGTTCTA
>Ga0105244_10004117_pt1 | contig 10151 bp, 8 predicted proteins | sample KBSM44metaG_FD_80423 | JGI IMG/M metagenome (GOLD analysis project Ga0105244, IMG submission 80423) | Miscanthus rhizosphere microbial communities from Kellogg Biological Station, Michigan, USA - KBS M4-4 metaG | ecosystem: Host-associated > Plants > Roots > Rhizosphere > Soil | place: Michigan...
TACAGATTGTCACTGCCTGCGGCGTGCGCAGTAGAAATTGAAACAGCATCGAGAAGGTATCGCAGGTCATCACCGGTTCAACCAGGCTGCCATTCATATGACTGGCCAGCTCAAACAGTTGTCGCACGGTGGTGTTTTGCTGCGGTAAGGCCAGCGGATAGTGACTCAAATCGGCGAGCGTGACCTGCGGCGCGGTTGCTAACGGATGCGTTTGATGCATGACGATTAATACCGGTGCTGGCCACGAACCCATGACGTCCACGCCACGTTCAGCGTGCAGACTAAACTGCAGCGCCACGTCACACTCACCGTTGCGCAGTGCTTCCGCCACGCCTTGCGTACTCGCTACCTTCACATCAAACAGCACACCCGGATTGTCATGGCGAAAATCAGCGATCAAGCGAGGCATGAGGGTAAACGCCAGCCCATCGGTACAGGCCACGCGGATCAGCGTGCGGCGCACCGCTTTCAGTCCCTTAATCTCTGCCAGCGCGTACTCCATATCCAGCAGATTCTTGCGCACGTGATGCGCGAAGATCTCGCCAGCTTCATTCAACACCATGCCGCGCGCGTGCCGCGCAAACAACGGTACGCCAACGTGGTTCTCCAGCCGCTGAATTTGCCGACTGATAGCCGATACCGCCACAAACAGCTGCTCACTGGCGGCGCTGAGCGAGCCTGTATTAGCCACGGCGAGAAAATAGCGAATTTCACTGCTTAACATGCGAATGCCTCATGGTGGTGCATGCCTCGAAATCGGGCAGGTTAGCTTTGCTTTAAAAGCAAATCTTACTCGATAAATTGATAATTGTGGCAAAGCATTGTTTCCGCAAAGATGCGTTAACGACATAACAATAAAAGACAGGGCAAACATGACAGCACAACAGGCGGTTCAACAGGCCACCGCTTATTTTGACAGCGGGGAGTTTCAGCGTATTTTGGCGCGTCGCGTGGCACAACGCACCGAAAGCCAGCGCGAGGATCGTGACAGCGAATTACAGCGCTATTTGCAGGATGAAATCGGTCCGCAGCTGATTGCGCTTGGCTTCACGTTGCATTTCATCGCCAACCCGGAAGCCGCTCATCGACCGTTCCTCGTGGCGATACGCATTGAAGATCCGGCACTGCCCACCTTGCTCAGTTATGGCCATGGCGACGTGGTATTTGGCGATGATGAGAACTGGCGCGACGGCTTATCGCCGTGGCAGATGGTTGAAGAGGACGATCGCTGGTATGCGCGCGGCAGCGCCGATAATAAGGGCCAGCACTCTGTCAATCTGGCGGCATTGGAGCAGGTGTTTAGTGCGCGCGGCGGCAGTCTGGGCTTTAACTGCAAAATGCTGTTCGAGATGGGCGAAGAGATTAGCTCACCAGGACTGGCGCAGCTGTGCCAGCAGCATGGCGATCTGTTGCAAGCCGATCTGTTTATTGCCTCTGACGGCCCACGTCTCAACGCGATCCGCCCCACGCTGTTCCTGGGTTCACGCGGTGCGGTTAATTTCAGGTTGACCGTCAATGCGCGTGATAACGCCTATCACTCTGGCAATTGGGGCGGGTTGTTGAGCAATCCGGGGACGCAGTTGGCTAACGCGCTCGCGTCGCTGGTTAATGCACAGGGCGTGTTGCAGGTTGATGCGCTGAAACCCAACTCTTTAACGCCGCAGGTGCGCGACATTCTTGGCGATATCGAGGTGGGCGGCATGCCAGGCGATCCCGATATTGACGTCAACTGGGGCGAGCCAGGATTGACGCCAACTGAACGTCTGTATGGCTGGAACACGCTGGAAGTGTTGTCATTCCTCACCGGCAATCCGGCGCGTCCGATGAATGCCATTCCGGGCAGCGCCACCGCCGTGTGTCAGCTGCGCTTTGTGGTCGGTACCGATTGGGAAAACCTCGCTCAACATGTGCGCGCGCATCTGCAACAGCACGGTTTTGGCTATGTGCAGGTGGAGTTTATGCGCGGATCGCCAGCGACCCGGCTCGATCCCACCGATCCGCTGGTCAATTGGGTGCTGAGCAGCATGGCAGAAACCAGTGGCAAGAAACCGGCGCTGCTGCCTAATCTCGGCGGTTCACTGCCCAATGACGTGTTCTCTGACATCCTCGGCTTGCCAACCTTGTGGGTGCCGCACTCGTATCCGGCCTGCGGCCAGCACGGTGTTAACGAACATATGCTGAAATCGATTGCCCGCGAAGGCCTGCAGATCATGACGCGCCTACTGTGGGATCTCGGTGAGCAGGGCACGGAACTGGTGGCGCAGCATCGGGCGCACATTGGGGGTGGCCAATGAGTACATTGAATACGGCAATGCCACTGAATACGACCAAACCGAACCTTCATAAAACGCTGTTCGCGACCTGTATCGGTAACGCGCTGGAGTGGTTCGATATTGCCGTGTACGGCTTTTTTGCCAGTTACATTGCGCATGCCTTCTTTCCCACCAGCGATCCGTCGGTCTCGATGTTGCTGACCTTTGGCAGTTTTGGCGTATCGTTCCTGATTCGTCCGCTGGGCGCCATTGTGCTGGGCAACTATGCTGACCGCCACGGCCGAAAAAAAACGCTGCTGCTGTCGATTAACCTGATGATGCTCGGCGGCGCGGTCATCACTTTTATGCCGAGCTACAGCAGCATTGGCCTGATGGCACCGCTGCTGATTTTGCTGGCGCGTCTGGTGCAGGGTTTTTCTGCCGGTGGCGAATTTGGCAGCTCAACGGCATTCCTGGTTGAGCACTTCCCTGAGCGTAAAGCCTTTATTGCCAGCTGGCAGTTCGCCACGCAAGGGGCCAGTACCTTAATGGCGTCGGCGTTTGGTCTGGGATTGACGCAGATTCTTACCGAAAGCCAGATTCAGGATTGGGGCTGGCGTATTCCGTTCGCGTTCGGCCTGCTGATTGGTCCGCTGGGAATTTACATTCGACGTCACGTCCATGAGCCAGCGAGCTTTGCTGAGCACAAACCGGAAGCGGCGCCGCTGAAGAGCCTGTTTGGTCGCCAGAAGGAACTGATGCTACTGGCTATCGGCTTGATGGTGATCTCGACGGCGGTTAACTACATGCTCAACTATGTGCCAACCTATGCCACCAAAAATCTGCACCTGTCGGGCAGCGTGGCGTTTACCGCGACATTGTTGGCGGGCGTGATTTTGACGGTGGTAACGCCAATGATGGGTCTATGGGCCGAGCGCGTGGGGCGCGTGCCGCTGATGTGGGGCTCATTGATCCTGCTGATCGTCACTATTTATCCGGCATTCAAGCTGGTGGTTGAACACACCACGCCAACTACGCTGATTCTACTGGTGTGCTGGATGGCGCTGCTCAAGTCGATCTACTTCTCAACCGTGCCGTCGGTGATGGCGGATTTGTTCCCGATTGGCACGCGAGCCAGCGGGATGGCGATCAGTTATAACGTGGCGGTCACAGTATTTGGTGGCTTCGCACCGCTGATTTGTACGCTGCTGATTAGCGCAACCGGTACCAGTCTGGCGCCGGGGTATTATCTGATGGCGATGTCGGTGTTAAGCGGCCTGGCGCTGCTGCGCAGCCAGAAGCGCATCTCCTGATAACCACCAGGTCGCCTTTAACGGCGACCTGGATTTTCCACCTTACGAAAACTGCAAGTAGGCCACGTGCGTCTGTAAGAACTCGTCTAAACCGTGACGGCCGTCGGCACCACCAATGCCTGATTTTCGCCAGCCAGCATGGAAACCTTGCATCGCCTCGAAGTTCTCGCGATTAATGTAGGTTTCGCCAAACTTCAACTTGCGCAGTGCCACCATCGCGGTGTTGAGGTTCTGGGTGTAAATCGATGAGGTCAGACCGTATTCGCAGTCATTTGCCAGCGCTACGGCTTCATCAAGGGTTTTAAACGTCATCACCGGCAGAACCGGGCCAAAAATCTCCTGCTGCATGATCTCCATATCCTGACGCACGCCCGTGATGATCGTTGGCTCAAAATAGAAGCCTTTGCCGCCAGCACGCTTGCCGCCCAATACCACTTTTCCGCCATCCGCGACGGCGTTCGCCACTTTCTGCTCAACGCGTTCCAATGCGGCCGCAGTGATCAACGGGCCCATATCGATATCATTCTGTTCTGCCGGATTACCAAACTTCACCTGCTGCATGGCGGTGGTCAGCGCGCTGATAAAACGATCGTAAATGCCTTCCTGCACGTAAACGCGCTCAGCACAGTTACACACTTGTCCAGTGTTGATCACACGGGAGCTGACGATGGCTTTGACCGCCAGATCAAGATCGGCGTCATCCATCACGATAGCCGGCGCTTTTCCGCCTAGCTCCAGTGACACTTTGGTCACATTTTTCGCTGCGGCTTCCATGGTGGCGATACCGGCGTTGACGCTGCCGGTGAGGCTCACCAGACCGACCTTCGGGTTGCCTGCCAGCTCCTGACCAATCTCAGGACCATAACCATAAACAACGTTGATCACGCCCTTAGGCAGGCCAATGTCATCAATAATTTGTGCGAATATCGCTGCATTGTTGGGCGTCAGTTCACTGGGTTTAATGACGATGGTATTACCGGTTACCAGCGCTGGTGCGGCTTTGCGCGCAATCAGGAAGAAGGGGAAGTTCCACGGCAGAATGCCGGTGGTAACGCCAATCGCTTTCCTGAACACGAAGATATTTTCGTTGGGACGATCGCTGTTCACGATTTCGCCATCGTAACGGCGTGCCCATTCGGCCATGTAATCAAGATAATCGGCGGTAAACATGACTTCGGTTTGCGCCAGGCCCTGAGTTTTGCCTCCTTCAGCAACGATAGTGGCGGTTAATTCCGGTTCACGCTGACGAATAGCGACGGCAATTTTGCGCAGCCAGTTGCCGCGTTCAACCGCAGGTAAGGCCTCCCATTCCGGCTGCGCCACCTCTGCGGCATCAATCGCCAGCGCGGCATCGCGTTTACTGCCTTCCGGCACGCGTGACAGTAACGCTTCGGTCGCCGGGTTAATCACTTCTATCCACTTGTCATTGTGATCGGCAACAAACGCGCCATTTATATAATGTTGATGGTGTGTTGTCATATGCAGGTTCTCCGCGATCGGTTTCGTTAAAGATTTGTGAAGTGCAGAGTGAAACAGATCAGGGTGTTGCACCTTTTTGCTATTGCCAAAGCGGTCGGAGGGATGGCAAAGAAGGGAAGAACAGCACGATAGACGCAGCATTCCTGGCGAAATGCCGCGCTTTCAGCGGGTTAACCAAAAAAAAGTGATTGTTAATTTCTTGTCAGGAACCTGGCATCGCCGCGCCGCTGGCAATAAACCACACCAGAAAACTGACGCCAGCGATGATGATGGCAATAGGGAAAAGCAGTCCGATTTTCATAGTCATCCCGAGAGTTAAGCGATCTGCACGATCGCGCGATGGGTTTTCATCATACTGAACAATTGGAATTGGGTTGCATCGTCAACCTGACGGAGATGCTCACCTTTCTGATAATGAATGGCGTGGACATGACCCAGCTGTCGCCAGACCACAATCACCGAAGCGAGCAGAGCGCAATTCTCTTCGCTCTGCACGCAATCCAGCGTGGCGTAATGTGCCTCATCTAATCCATTGATAAAGACGTTCAGCGCGTGCGCTGGCACGATAGCGCGGATGTCATCCAGCATCACACGGCTCACCGATTGTGACAGCAAAAGCCGCAATCTTTTGGTATTCATCTCAATCCTTCGTCCTGATGATTTTCCCAACGTTATACGGATTTAATGCCTGCGGGGAAAGGCTGACAGACGGCTTTGTGTAACTGCCATGTTAACTGTTGCAGTGGCAGTGAATCAAAAACTGTGCTGATCGACACAACATATTAGAAAAATAGGCTGAATAATAAGACACTTATAAAAATTAACGTGTGACCTGCCTGCAAATGCGATTTTGTGATCCTTATGTTGATGACCCACCGAATTTTGCCAGCAACCTCCGCTTTCCGGCAGCCATTCAAAGGCTGATGAAAAGCTGCCCACCGTAGACTGCCGGTAATCGGGAAACCGCCGGTTTCCTGTTGGCCTCAACCTTACGAAGGAATAACAATGAACAGTGCCATTATTGCAGGTATTTTCTGGCATCTGGTGGGTGCCGCCAGTGCCGCCTGTTTTTATGCTCCATTTAAGCAGGTGAAAAAGTGGTCTTGGGAAACGATGTGGTCGGTGGGCGGCGTCATGTCGTGGCTGATTTTGCCTTGGGCCGTCAGTGCGGTGTTACTGCCTAACTTCTGGGCGTATTACGGCAGCTTTAGCTTCTCTCAACTGATGCCGGTGTTTCTGTTTGGTGCCATGTGGGGCATCGGTAACATTAACTATGGTTTGACCATGCGCTACCTGGGCATGTCGATGGGGATTGGTATCGCCATTGGTATCACCTTGGTGGTGGGAACCTTAATGACACCGCTGCTGCAGGGCCGCTTTGTTGAGCTGTTCAGCTCGCCAGGCGGACGTATGACACTGCTTGGCGTATTTGTCGCGTTGATTGGTGTGGGAATTGTTTCGCGTGCCGGTTTGCTCAAAGAGCGCGCGCTCGGCATCAATGCCGAAGAGTTCAACCTAAAGAAGGGGCTGATATTAGCCGTAATGTGCGGCATCTTCTCAGCGGGCATGTCGTTTGCGATGGATGCTGCAAAGCCCATGCATGAAGCCGCCGCGAATCTCGGTATCAATTCACTTTATGTCGCCTTACCAAGCTATGTGGTGATCATGGGTGGTGGCGCGTTAGTCAATCTGGCTTATTGCTTTATCCGCCTGGCAGTGAAAAGCGACCTCTCTGTACGTCGTGATTTCTCGGTTGCCAAACCGATGTTACTCGCCAATATCGCCTTTGCCGTGCTAGGCGGCACCATGTGGTATTTGCAGTTCTTCTTCTATGCCTGGGGACACGCCAAAATCCCGGCACAGTATGATTTCATCAGCTGGATGCTGCATATGAGCCTTTACGTGCTGTGCGGTGGTTTGGTTGGCCTGGTGATGAAAGAGTGGAAGTCGGCGGGTCAACGTCCGGTACGCGTTCTTTCTCTGGGTTGTGTGGTAATCATCATTGCCGCCAATATCGTTGGATTAGGCATGGCGGCCTGATGAAAAGCCTGGCGCTGCTGCTGTGCGTCAGGCTTTGACCTTTTCAGTTGAGGGTTCACGATGCGGCAGGAAACGCTGCCGCCACGCACTGGGTGTCAACCCGGTTTCCCGCGTAAACACCACCGAAAAATAGTTACTGTCATCAAAGCCACAACGTGCGGCCACTTCACTGATTAAGCAATCCTGCGTGCGTAGTAAATACTTAGCCTGGCACAGCTGTAACTGCCGCAAATAATGCCCCACGGTCATGCCGGTTTGCTGGCGAAACAGTTGTTTTAACGCCCGCTCGCTCAACTGATTCTGTTGGCAAAATACGGCCAAATCGAATGGACGGCTGATGGCGCCTTGCAGCGCCGACATCAGCAGATCCAGCTGCTCACCTTCAGGCAATGCCCAGGGTCGATCGGCCGCATAACCGTGACGGCGTAAAATTAGCGCAAGTTGCAAAAACAGCGCTTCGGAGAGTTGGATTGATAACGAATCACTTTTGCGGCTTTCGCGCTCCAACTGGCTAATCACGCCACGCGCCAACGCCATGCCGCGCGTGGTCAAACGCCAGCAGCCTGGCGAATCCTCTTCTTGCGGTGGCAGTAATTGGCTCCAGTCGAGGCCAAGACGGAAACGATCACGACAGTAAAGAATGTTATCCAGCGCCAAATCGTTGACGCTGTCGTAGCTGTGGCAGTCGTTATCGTGAAGGTAAAAAACGTCGCCGCAGGTAATCAACCATGGACGATCGTTTAATACATGCAGACCGTTGCCACGCCAGACGATAACGATTTCACTAAATTCATGGCGGTGCGGAGGGAAGGAGGGTTGCGGCATACGCTCGGCCACCGCAATCGGCAAATTGGTGGCCGGGAAATAGTCTTCGCGCGTTAAAATCAGCGACATGAGGAAACGCTCCAGTTATAGCATCTGCTGGCGCTCCGCTCTGGGCGCGCAGCCAAATTCTCGCCTGAACAGCGTGGAAAAGTGGTTACTGTCACCAAATCCACACTGATAGGCGATGTCTGTTATGCGCATATCGCTATGGCGCAGTAAATGCCGCGCCTGTAACAGGCGAAGCCGATTAAGGTAACGCTGCGGTGTATTGCCGGTTTGCTGCTTCATCTGGCGGTGCAGGGTGCGCAGCGACAATGAAAAACGATCGGCTAATGCATCCCACACAATCTCTTCACTGTAGTGCTCATTGAGCCAGTCGAGCAACCGATGCAAGCGTGCTTCCTGATCCTGAGATTGATCGTTGTGAGCCGCTTCGCGCAACAACACCAGCAGTTGCAGAAAAAGCTGCTCCTGACGTGCGTGACGCTCCAGTGACCACAGCTCATGCTGCTTCATCTGCGTAACGATTTGCAGCGCCTGCGCCATCACTTTGTGATTAATGCGCCAGTGCGAAGCGTAATGGTCCTGTTCTTCGCGCGGCAATAGATCCTGCAAACCCGAAAGAAAACGGAATGCTGACGGACTGCGATACAACACATTGGTCAGACACAAATTTTCCGTTTGTTCATATAGGTGGCGATCGTGATCGCGTACGAAGCACACGCATCCCGCAGATAAGGCTTGCGGCTGACCGTTAAACACATGAATACCTGAACCTTGTTCAACCAACACAATTTCATGGAAATCATGATGGTGCTCGGGGAATGCCTGCTGCGGCACACGCGGTTCAATGGCGATGGCGTAATTCCCTTCAGGGAAGAAATCTGCGCTATGTAGAACGGTCATGATTCGCCTCTTGATTAACTTTACCGTTGCCGAGTCTACGCAGGCGCCAAGCACCTTACCTTGAATTTTCACCTTAGTGACGCAGGAAAATGGCTAATTTTTCAAGATCTCACCAGCGTTTAACGGAAATGCGGCAAGGCTCACAACTCTCTCCTTGTGTGGTTCTGTGAGCTTTCTCACGAACTTCTTTGTCAGTCTGCCAGCGACTATTACGCACTGGCAGTTAGGGGAAGGTGGCTAAAAGCAGAGATTTCTAATCTGTAGCCATCTCATCACAGGAAGAACACGCCATGAGTATGCGTAACATTGTTGCCATTGATTTAGGCGCATCCAGCGGGCGCGTGATGCTCGCACAATGGAGTTCAGCGAATCAGCAGATCAGCCTGCGCGAAGTGCGTCGCTTCACCAATCAGCGTGTGCGCCGTGCAGATTATGATTGTTGGGATTTGGATCGACTGGAGCAAGAGATTCGTTTAGGGCTGGCCCAGCTTGATGATGAAGGCATTGTGCCGGACAGCATTGGCATCGATACCTGGGGCGTTGATTTGGTGTTGCTGGATGCCAACGGTGAACGCGTCGGCGAGGCGGTAAGTTATCGCGATAAGCGTACAGAAGGGCACATGGCTCAGGCCATTAACGATCTCGGCAAAGGAGCAATCTATCAGCGCACCGGCATTCAATTCTTGCCGTTCAACACCCTTTATCAACTGCACGCACTGCATCAGCAGCAGCCAGATTGGCAGGAAAAAGTGCAGTATGCGCTGATGATTCCTGACTATCTGCACTATCGCCTTACCGGCCAGATGAACTGGGAATACACCAACGCCACCACCACACAACTGCTCAATATTCACAGCGGCGAATGGGACAGCGATTTGCTTGCGTGGGCTGGCGTGCCGGCTAAGTGGTTCGGCAAACCCACATCGCCAGGTAACACTGTCGGTAACTGGACCAGCGCCAGCGGCAACCACATTCCGGTGATCGCGGTTGCGACTCACGATACGGCGAGCGCGGTTTTGGCCACCCCGTTAATGCAGGATGATGCCGCTTATCTCAGCTCGGGAACCTGGTCACTGATGGGGATTGAGAGCTTGCAGCCTTGTGTCAGCACGGCGGCGCTCAATGCCAACGTAACCAATGAAGGTGGAGCAGAAGGCTACCGCGTTCTGAAAAACATTATGGGTTTGTGGCTGCTGCAACGTGTCTGCACCGAGCTGCAAATTACCGATCTCTGTTCGCTGATCAAAGAAGCCGCAAAAGAGCCCGCCTGTCGTGCGCTGGTTAACCCCAATCACAGCCGTTTTATCAATCCAGACAGCATGGTTCAGGAGATTCA
>Ga0105244_10004122_pt1 | contig 10143 bp, 8 predicted proteins | sample KBSM44metaG_FD_80423 | JGI IMG/M metagenome (GOLD analysis project Ga0105244, IMG submission 80423) | Miscanthus rhizosphere microbial communities from Kellogg Biological Station, Michigan, USA - KBS M4-4 metaG | ecosystem: Host-associated > Plants > Roots > Rhizosphere > Soil | place: Michigan...
GCCCTTGCCCTGGGCCCGTTCGCCGGCCTTGCCGATCAGGCGCTCCGCCGCCTGGCGCGGTGTGTTGCGGGCCACTGCCGCCGCCAGTTCCTCGGGGCGGAACAGCTGCCACAAACCATCCGAGCACAGCATCAACGCATCGCCGGCCTGCAAGCCCTCGTGGTAGCCGACCGTGACGAACGGCTCCTTCAGGCTGTTGCCCAGCGCATTATTCAGCAGGCGCGAACCGCGATGCCGCTTGGCCGCGTCCGGCGGCAGCTTGTCGTGCTCGACCAGGTGGGCGACGTAGGCCGCGTCATTGGTGCGCATGGCGCAGGTCTCGCCAGCGAAGCGGTAAATGCGGGCGTCGCCGACGTGGGCCCAGACCGCTTGGGCCTGCGGCGTCAGGATCAGCAGGGCGACCGCGCTTTGCGGCTCGGCGCTGGCGGCCAGCGGATTCATGGTGACGACCTGATGCACTTCCTGGGCGATATTGCGCAGCAGTTCCTGCAGGCGGGGCAGGTTGGCGGTGTCGCCGACGCCGACACGGTATTCGTCGAACAGATGCTTGCTGGTCAACAGCACCTGGTCGGCGGCGATGGGCGTGTTGTTGCCATCTGCCAGCACGGCCATGACATAGCCCGGCGCTTGCGCGGCCGTGTACAGGGCGACCCGGTCGTTTTGTTGTGGCCGGCTGCCGATATGCTGGGCAGTCCCGGCCTCGATTTTGTAAGCGCTCATAAGCGACACTGTATCCTGAACGGCGGGTGAGCGATCATTCTGTTGGCGGCTGGGCCGCTGTAGATTAAACTATGCACCGTGTCGCAGTTTGTGCGCAATGGTCATGCGACGTCATTGTTGTTCCAGTGAAACTATTTGGTTGAGAAAAATGGCTGATGTACAAGATATCCAACGTCGATTGATTGAACTGGACGTAGAACACCGCGATCTGGACGCGGTCATCGACATGCTCACCCTGGACGGACACCACGATCAACTGCAATTGCGCCGCCTCAAGAAGCGCAAGCTGCAATTGAAAGACCATATCACTCTGCTGAAAATGCAATTAGTGCCCGACGTCCCGGCGTAACGCACAACCACTTATTTTGACCGAACACCTTCCACCCGCATCCGACGCCATCCCTGCCGTCATCGGCGCCACGCCAGAACAGCCTCCCGGCAAGTACGATTCCGAGGTCGAGCGCCTGTTTGGCGCCGGCGGTCCGTTGGGGCCGGCCGTGGGCGATTTCCGTCCGCGCCGATCGCAGACCGAGATGGCCAAGGCGATTGCATCGGCCATCGCCAGCCAGACCACGCTGATTGCCGAGGCGGGGACCGGCACGGGCAAAACCTTTGCCTACCTGGTGCCGGCGCTGATGTGGGGTGGCAAGACCATCGTTTCGACCGGAACCAAGAACTTGCAGGACCAGCTGTTTCTGCGCGACATCCCGACCGTGCGCGCGGCCTTGCAGGCGCCGGTCTCGGTGGCGCTGCTGAAAGGGCGCTCGAACTACCTGTGCCACTACCACTTGGAGCGCACGCTGCAGAACGGCCGCATGACCTCGCGCGACGACGTCGGCTACCTGCGTGAAATCTCGCGTTTCCTGAAAATGACCAAGACCGGCGACAAGGCCGAGCTGGCGCGCGTGCCGGAAAACGCGCTGATCTGGAACCTGGTGACCTCGACCCGCGACAATTGCATGGGCACGGAATGCCAGTATTACCAAGATTGCTTCGTCATGAAAGCGCGCAAGGAAGCGCAGCAGGCCGACGTGGTGGTGGTCAATCACCACCTGTTCTTTGCCGACGTGGCGCTGAAAGATTCCGGGATTACCGAGCTGCTGCCATCGGCCAACACGATTATCTTCGACGAGGCGCACCAGCTGCCGGACACCGCCACCTTGTTCTTTGGCGATACGGTATCCACCTCGCAAGTGCTGGAACTGTGCCGCGACGTGCTGGCCGAAGGCTTGTCGAACGCGCGCGACGGCGCCGACTGGGGCAAGGTGGTGACGGTGGTGGAAAAAGCCGCGCGCGACCTGCGCCTGACGTTCCCGCAAGACATCGTGCGCCTGTCCCTGCCGCAAATCGCCCCATCGAGCGACTTCTTCCCGGCGCTCGAAACCCTGAAAGACGAGCTGGACGGCATGATGGCCGTGCTCGAGCAGCAGGCTGAGCGGGCTGAAACGCTGGAACAATGCCGCCAGCGTGGCGTCGAGCTGGTGGGACGGCTGGCCGCATGGAAATTCGACCCCAAAGCCAAGGTCGCCAAGGGCGAAGAAGCGGTGTTCTGGGTGGAAGCGTATGCGTCTTCCTTGCAGCTGCACAAAACCCCGCTGTCGATCGCGCCGATCTTCAACGGCCAGCGCGAAGGCGTGCCGCGCAGCTGGATTTTCACCTCCGCAACGCTGGCTGTGAAGAACGACTTCAGCCACTTCTCCGAGCAAATGGGCCTGGGCAACGAGCCTTCGATGTCGTGGCCGAGCCCGTTTAATTACGAAGAGCAGGGCATCTTGTACGTGCCGACCGGCTTGCCGGACCCCAATTCCTTCGGCTACACCGACGCGGTGCTGGACCTGGCGCTGCCGGTGATTGAGGCGGCGGGCGGGAGAACTTTCCTTTTGTGCACGACTTTGCGCGCTGTCAAGCGTGCAGCCGAACGCCTGCGCGATGAATTCGAGAAACGCGGCCTGCCATTCCCGTTGTTCGTACAGGGTGACAAGGGGCGGACCGAGCTGCTGGACCAGTTCCGCAAAGCCGGAAATGGCGTGCTGATCGGCTCGCAAAGCTTCTGGGAAGGCGTCGACGTGCGCGGCGACGCCCTGTCTTTAGTGATTATCGACAAGCTGCCGTTCGCGCCGCCGGACGATCCGGTCCTGGCCGCGCGCATCGAAGTGATGGAAAAACAGGGCAAAAACGGCTTCATGAGCCACACTCTGCCCGAGGCAATTATTAACCTGAAGCAAGGTGCAGGCCGTCTGATCCGCGACGAAAAAGACCGCGGCGTGCTGATGCTGTGCGATCCGCGCGTGATTTCCAAGCCTTACGGCCGGCGCATCTGGCAAAGCTTGCCGCCATTCAAACGGACCCGCGAGCAAGAAGTCGTGATCGAATTCTTCAAAAACAAGAATTCCGAACAGTAACTTCTGGTTGCGATTCTATCGTATCCCGCGCAGGCGGGAACCCATGCTGAGTATGGATTCCCGCCTGCGCGGGAATGACTATTGTGGCAACACTACCACCTTGCCTGTCACCTTCCGCGCCGCCATGTCGTTCAGCGCTTGCGCCGCTTCTTCGAGCTTGTAGCGTCCCGAAATGTGTGGCTTGATCTTGCCCTCATGTAACCATTGCATCAGCTGACGCATGTTGGCCATGTTGCCTTTTGGATCACGCTTGGTGAACTCGCCCCAAAATACGCCCATCAATGACGCACCTTTGAGCAAGGTCAGATTGAGCGGCACTTTTGGAATCTCGCCGTTGGCAAATCCCACCACCAGATGACGCCCGCCCCAGGCAATTGACCGGAACGCCGGCTCGGTATATTCGCCGCCGACCGGGTCGTAAATCACGTCCGGACCCTTGCCGCCGGTCGCCGCCTTCACGGCCTCGCGTAAATCTTCCTTGCTGTAGTTGATCAGGACGTCGGCGCCATGCTGGCGGCACACCTCCAGCTTCCCGTCGCTCGAAGCACAAGCAATAATGCGGGCTCCAAGGGCTTTTCCGATCTCAATCGCCGCCAGGCCCACCCCACCAGCTGCACCAAGAATTAGCATGTTCTCACCATTTTTTAGCATGGCCCGATCCACAATCGCGTGATATGAGGTGCCGTAGGTGAGGGTGATGGCCGCTGCGGTCTCGAAGTCCATGTCGGGCGGCACCGGGATCAGGGCTTGTGCCGGAGCTAATAATTGTTGTCCGAAACCACCGGTCGGGACGAAGGCGATGACCTTGTCGCCCGCTTTGAAAGTTGTCACATCGTCAGCAACTGAGCGGATTATGCCGGCCACTTCACTGCCTGGTACAAACGGCAACTCGGGCTTGAATTGATACTTTCCTTGCACGATCAGCACGTCCGGGAAGTTCACGCCGGCCGCTTGCACATCAATCACGACCTGCCCCGGCCCGGGCTGCAGGTCTTGCAATTCTTTTACTTTGAGCGTGTCCGGCGCACCCCATGCTTCACATACGACAGCTTTCATGCTGGTCTCCTCGGTTATAAAAAAGAACGGTCGTTATATTTTTATCTTACCTGAAATTGCCAGCCGTTTGCGCAACCTTCTGTCTGTCGCACCTTTGTGCTGCCTCAAAGTCTCTGCAAAAAGGCTTGTTAGAGTTGGTTAAACGCAGGGAGGATGTCATGACTATCCGTCACGGCTGCTTTTTCAGTTATGCCCATGGCCAGCATGCTTACATGAGCAAGTTCAAGGACGACCTGGTCGATGCCTTGAAGTGTTATCTCGAACCTCACTTCGACAATGAGGAAGAGCTTTTTGTTGATAGCGAGCAACTCGGTGGCGGCGATGACCTCGACGAGAAGATCGCCCGCGCCTTGTGCGAGAGCGTGTGCATGATTGCCATTTATACACCGAAGTACGAGGCCCACGGCTACACCCGCCGTGAGTTTGCTGCCATGCAACTTATCGAGCGGGAGCGCAAGCAGTGGTACACGCTGCCCAGCCATTTGATTATCCCCGTCATCATGACCCGCCACCCGGACGGCCTGCCGCCGCAAATCGCCGGGCCGGGCATGTATGTCGACTTTTCCCGCTACACCCTGGCCAGCGGCGACTTGAAGGCCAATCCGGAGTTTCTGCCGGACATAGAAAAAATCGTCCACCGCATCGCCGAGCATTACCACTGTCTAAAACGAAGCACGCCGCCGGGGCATGACTGCAGCCGTTTTGTCATGCCGGATATCCCGCCGGAATGGCGTGTCACTCCTCCTCCACATTTCCCAAGATAAAGGTTTGTCATGGAACCCACACCGGTAAGCTTGCCACCGCTGAGCAGCAGCGGTGAAGTCATTACTTTTTATTCTTACAAGGGAGGCACGGGGCGCACCATGGCGCTCTCTAATATAGCGGTGCTGCTGGCGCGGCAGCAGAATGCCACCACGCCAGTGCTGATGATCGATTGGGATCTGGAGGCGCCGGGCTTGCATCATTATTTTGCCGACCAGCATTATGATGCCAAGCCCGGGGTGCTGGAATTGTTCGAGGCCTGCCGCGAACAGCTCCAGCGCCGCCGCAATGGCGCCGCCGCCCGTGACGAGGAAGAACTGGCCCACGAAGTGCTGGCGGCCGTTGGCTGGGAGCAATACGTCAGCCGCGTCGACCAGAGCAGCCAGTTGTACCTGATGCGCGCCGGCCGCTTCGACGACAGCTATGGCGAACGGCTGGCCAATATGCACTGGGAAGAGTTGTTCTACAGTTGCCCGGCCTTGTTCCGTTGCTTTGCCGACCGCCTCGCGCGCCATTTCCGCTTCGTGCTGGTCGACTCGCGCACCGGCCGCACCGATAGCGCCGGCATTTGCACGACCTTGCTGCCGCGTAAGCTGGTGGTGGTGTTCACGCCCAATCGGCAAAGTCTGGAAGGGGTGCAGGCGCTTGTCGCGCGCGCCACCACCTACCGCCGCAGCCACGAGGATGAACAGCGGCCGCTGCTGGTGTACCCGCTGCCGTCGCGCATCGAGATGGGCGACAGTGCCCAGCGCGCGCAATGGCGGCGCGGTGACGAGCGCCAGCGCATACTCGGCTACCAGCCCAGCTTTGAGGAGCTGGTGCGCGATTGCTACGGCCTGTCGCAGGTGTCGCTGGAAAGCTATTTCGACGAGGTGCAGCTGCAGCAGACCCGCACCTTCGCCTATGGCGAGCAGGTGGCGGTGCGGCTCGATCAGGGCGGTGACCGCTTTTCGCTGACGCGCACCTTCGAAGCCTTCCTTGCGTGGCTGGCGCCCGGCTATTTCCCGTGGCAATCGAACCGTGAAATCCATCTGTTGGGCTCGATCAGCGAGGCGCGCCGCGCGCTGGACGAGGGCGGCGGCGCGGCACGGGCCATGCCGCAAACGCTGGCACGCGACCTCAACCTGCTCGGCGAGCTGTACCGGCGCGAGGGCAAGCTGCGGCAAGCGCTGGCCTTGCTGGAAGAAGCGCTGGCCCTGCGCCAGCGCGGCCTCGGCGAGGATCACCCGGACACGCTGGTCAGCAAGCTCAATCTTGCCGCCGCGCTGCGCCAGCAGGGCAAGCTGGAGGAGGCGCAATTTCTGGAAGAATGCGTGATCGAAGCGCGCGAGCGCCTGCTGGGCGAAGAGCATTTTGACACGCTGGCCGCGCGCAGCAGCCTGGCGGTGACGTTGGGACAGCAGGGCCGGCTGGCCGAGGCGCTGGCCATACAGGATGCGGTGATCGACACCGACATGCGCCTGCTTGGCGCCGAACATTTGCTGACCTTGTCCGCCAAGGCGGCGCGAGCCGACCTGCTGCTGCTGCGTGGCGACGTCGAGCATGCCCGCAGCGTGCAGGAACAGGTACTGGCCGCGCGCAAGCGCCTGCTGGGGGCGGAACACGCCGACACGCTGCGCAGCAAGACGGCGCTGGCCCACACTTTATTGCACATGCAGGAACTGGAGGCCGCGCGCAGCCTGCTGGAAGCGGTGCTGCACGCGCACTTGCGCCGGCTCGGCCCCGACCATCCGGAAACCAACAAGGCGCGCGAGCAGCTGATGGACGTGCACATGCAGCTAGGCCTGCCGGGCGGCGAGCCGCCGGTGGCGCACGAGCTGCACCAGAACGCGGCGATGGATGACTACGGCGACGCGCTGGTGCGGCCGCCGGGGCGCGGGCGCAGCCAGAATCAGGGCGCCAGCCTGTGGGCGCGCAGTGCCGATGAGTTGATGGCGCTGGACGGTTATCTGTCCGCGCCGCGGCCGCCGCAACGTTGACCGAAATTTATATGTTTTCCGGGCTGCCGCCATGCGCAGTCCGGCCATTGCTTCGGGTAAAATCTCCCGTATGAGAATCCTGATAAGCAATGACGACGGCTACCTGGCGCCCGGCATCAATGCGCTGGCCGAGGCGCTCGCCCCCATCGCGGAGATCGTGGTGGTGGCGCCGGACAGCAACCGCTCGGGCGCATCGAACTCCCTGTCACTGGACCGGCCGCTGTCGGTGCAGCAGGCCGCCAATGGTTTTTATTTTGTCAACGGCACGCCCAGCGATTGCGTGCACGTGGCGCTGACGGCCATCCTCGACACCAAGCCCGATCTGGTGGTGTCCGGGATTAACAACGGCCCCAACATGGGCGACGACACGCTGTACTCCGGCACCGTGGCGGCCGCCACCGAGGGCTTCCTGTTCGGCATCCCGTCCATCGCCTTTTCCCAAGGCGCCTACGGCTGGGAGCATATCGACGATGCCGCCCGCCATGCGCGCGATCTCATCCAGCGCTATTACGAAACGCTGCCGCGCCCCTGCCTGTGGAACGTGAATATACCGAATCGTCCTTATGAGCAACTTAATGCCGTGGTGGCGACCCGGCTGGGGCGGCGCCACCAGTCCGAGCCGGTGATCAAGGCCAACGACCCGCGCGGCAGGGATATTTACTGGATCGGCCCGCCCGGCGCCTGCAAGGATGCGGGCGAGGGCACGGATTTCCACGCGTTGGCCACAGGCAAGACCTCGATCACCCCGCTGCAGATCGACCTGACCCACACCTCCCAACTCAGTGCATTGGCAAAGGCCTTGGCATGACCGAAAAAACCGTACCTTTCCTTTGCCGCTGTCCTCGGTAGTAGACAAGGGGGCCAAAAAGGCAACGGTCTTCGCGCCGGTGGCAACGCCGCAAACCGCCACCCAAAACGCCGCGCGCCATGCGCCGCCCCAGTATCCGGCGCCGCGCCCGGTGGCCACGCCATCGAAGTCGCACAGCTATGCGATGGAGCGCGCCCAGCCGGCCCAGAGCGTGGCGCCGCGCTCCAACCCGCTGGTGTCGGACGCCGTGCGCCGCGCCATGGTGCAGCGCATCGCCAACCAGGGCGTCAAGGACCAGGTGGTGCTGAACGCGATGGACACGGTGCCGCGCCACATGTTCATGGACGAGGGGCTGGCGCCGCAAGCCTATGTCGACGCCTCGCTGCCGATCGGCCACCACCAGACCATCTCGCAGCCTTATATTGTGGCCCGCATGATCGAGGTGATGCGCAACGGCGGCCAGCTCAAGCGCGTGCTCGAGATCGGCACCGGCTGCGGCTACCAGGCGGCGGTGCTGTCCTGCGTGGCGCAGGAGGTGTATTCGATCGAGCGTATCAAGCCATTGCACGAGCTGGCCAAGGCCAATCTGCGCCCGCTGCGCGTGCCGAACCTGCGCTTGCACTACGGAGATGGTATGCTTGGCCTGCCGCAGGCCGCTCCGTTTGACGGTATCATACTGGCCGCCGCCGGGATGGAGGTGCCGCAGGCGTTGCTGGAACAGCTGGCCATTGGCGGCCGCCTGGTCGCGCCGGTGGGCACGCGCACGCAGCATTTGGAACTGATTACACGCCTCGGCAAGACGGAATGGGCCAGCCAGACGCTGGAAGACTGCCATTTCGTGCCGCTGCGTCCGGGCGTGGTGTAATGCCCGAACCACACAGACACTAAGATGAGAATGACGAATAAAAGCAATCTGCTCGCCCTGAGCTTTGCGCTCGCTTTATTGAGCGCCTGTACTACCACTCCCAACCAGGCCCCGGTCGCTGAGCGCAGCACGCCGCCGGCCGTCAAGCCTGTCACCCCGGCTGAATCGGCGCCCGCCCCGCGCGAAGAGCGCGGCCTGTACACCGTGAAAAAGGGCGACACCCTGATCCGCATCGCGCTGGAATTCGGCCAGAACTACCGCGACCTGGTGGCCTGGAATAACCTGTCCAACCCGAACGACATCAAGGTGGACCAGGTGCTGCGCGTGCTGCCGCCGGAAAGCAATGGCGTGGAAACCGCCGCGGTGGTGATGCCGCCGTCCGACAAGACGCCGCCAGCGCCGCCGGTGGTGAAGAAAACCACGCCGAAAGGCGAGAAGAAGCCGTATTCCGAAGCCAACCTAGCGGAAATGCAGCGTGCCGACAATGGCAAGGAGGTGGCGGCAACCCCGGCGCCGGCCACCACGGTGGCGCGCGCCAACGTGCCAACGCCAGCCCCGGCCGCGCCAGCCGCCCCGGCCCTGAACGCCGACGACGCCAGCCTGAGCTGGGTGTGGCCGGCCGATGGCAAGGTGGTTGCCACTTTTGACGAGGGCAAGAACAAGGGCGTGGATATCGCCGGCAAGGCCGGCCAGCAGGTCGTGGCGGCCGGCGCAGGAAAAGTGATGTATGCCGGTAGCGGCATCCGCGGATATGGTAATCTCGTTATTGTGAAGCACAGTAATAATTTGTTGTCGGCTTACGCGCACAACCGGACCATCCTGGTCAAGGAAGGGCAGAGCGTCAGCAAGGGACAAATGATTGCGGAAATGGGCGATTCCGATACCGACGCCGTCAAGCTGCACTTTGAAATACGGCAGCAGGGCAAACCGGTCGATCCTTCCCGTTTCCTGCCTAACCGCTAGCTGAGCCCATGAGATGACCTCTACGCCGCACGATCAGATGGATGACGATGCCCTCCCGGACGATTTCCGGGACGATGCCGGCGATGATGTGGTCATCGAGGGAGCGGACGACGCCGACGTGCCGGAAGCCGGCGCGGTCCTCGAAAGCGTCGACGAACTGAAAAAAGTGCTGGCCGCCGAGCTGTCCACCGACACCACCCAGCACTACCTGAACCAGATCGGCACCCGCCCGCTGCTGACGGCGCAGCAGGAAGTCCACTACGCCACCCTGGCCAAGGCCGGCGACTTCAGCGCCCGCCAGACCATGATCGAGCACAACCTGCGGCTGGTGGTGTCGATCGCCAAGCACTACATCAACCGCGGCGTGGTGCTGCTCGACATGATCGAAGAAGGCAACATCGGCCTGATGCGCGCCATCGACAAGTTCGAGCCCGAGCGCGGCTTCCGTTTTTCGACCTACGCCACTTGGTGGATCCGCCAGAGCATCGAGCGCGCCATCATGAACCAGGCGCGCACGGTGCGTCTGCCGGTGCACATGGTGCGCGAGCTGAACCAGATCCTGCGCGGCAAATACCATCTCGAAGCCCA
>Ga0105244_10004123_pt1 | contig 10142 bp, 10 predicted proteins | sample KBSM44metaG_FD_80423 | JGI IMG/M metagenome (GOLD analysis project Ga0105244, IMG submission 80423) | Miscanthus rhizosphere microbial communities from Kellogg Biological Station, Michigan, USA - KBS M4-4 metaG | ecosystem: Host-associated > Plants > Roots > Rhizosphere > Soil | place...
CGGGGCACACCGCATTAATACGTATTCCATATTTAGCGTAGGCAGTACATAAATTTTGAGTTAATAGTTTCACACCACCTTTTGCAGAGGAGTATGCTGTTGGGGTAGGTAATGAAACAAAACTATGAATCGAACCAGCGTTAACGATGACACCACCTGTACCTTGTTTAAGAAATTGTTCAATCGAATATTTATCAGAAAGGAATACCCCAGACAAATTAATATCAATAGTTCTTTTCCACTTTTCATAGGATAATTCGTTTGCCGGTGCATCATCAGCAACGCCGGCATTTGCATACATAATATCTAATTTACCGTATGTACTTACTGTCTCATGAATGAGCTGTTTAATATCTGCCTCTTTTGTTACATCAGTTTTAATAAATAACGTATCATATCCATTTGCGTTCAATTCATCTGATAGGTCTTTTCCACGTTCAGAAAAGTCAGCGATAACTACTTTTGCACCTTCTTCAATAAAAAGACGAACGGTGGATTCGCCAATCCCGCTTGCACCACCAGTTATGATTGCTACTTTGTCTTTTAATTTCATATAAACCTCTCCATTCATTAATGAATTTAAGTCGAATTTTTTGAGCTGGTTATGTCACTATTAACCTTAAATAGTAAGTAGATAGAAGAAAAAGTTCGCGTTTACTTAACTGTGAAAGTACTGAATTTTTCTTTATTGTACTTTTTTATACAGTGATGAACGAAAATATTAATTGGGTCAATTTTATCATTAGATTGAATATTCGGTAAAGCGTTCTCGAATAAAGTGAGTGCTGAAGTTTAACGACTAACCTACATAGATATAACGAGGGGTATTTACATATAGTTTCTCTTTTTTATTTTAGTAATTAACAAATTTTTAAACTTGCTGATGATGTAGTGCAATTAAGTAAATGGGTTGTTTTTAGATTAACTAAAACTAAAAAAACAGTAAAAATAAAATGTTATATAATAATTATTTATTGAAAAACGATAAATATCGTGTTAATATCAAATTGAAAATTAGTAAGAGAGGTGCTTTTTATAAAATGTAAAACGAATGTTATGTACTAAAAAGAAATTGATAGAAATTAGGAAAGTTATATATCTTAATAGCAAAAGAAGAAAAAGGAGTTAGAGCATGATTAATAAAACAGTAAAAAAAGTTATCTTGTTTGCAGGTGGTTTGTATATTACTTATTTAGTAGGTGTAGTTATTTTAGCGGAATCTATACCGTATCCTACATCTCAGCAATTAAAGGCAGCCGAAAAAGTAGTTGAACGCTATGTAGGTGAAAATAATGGAGTGGAAATGATAAATACATCTAGCAGCTTCACGGCTGAGATGTTCGATCGTACAATTCATATTGAAGGAAATTCAAAGGAGAATCCGGAACAAGTATTTCGAATGGATTTAGACCGAGTTTCTAATGAAAATGAAAAAATAACCGAAAAATCGATAAATAAAATTTGTAAATCAAATGATGCAGGAGAGAATTTTACGTGTGCTGATGCTGAAAAGTTAAAATGAACATGCAGTGTTATTTATAGTATATAGCTAAAGATAGGAATGCGTAACAGCACAACTACTACTCTAGTTAAATAGGAAAAGCCTCGCAGGGGGGCGAGGCTTTAAACAGGGTATTAAAAATTATCGATTCATTAAGAATAACTTTTTCGAATAAACTAATTTTAGCATGATAACTCATGTATATGTGTTACGAATTTATGAACAAAAAATCAATCATAAAAATACGGGGAAGATGATAATTTATTTGAAATATATTACATAATTTTCAAGTGAGAAATAAAAAAGCAGCAATGAGCAAAATAATTTAGAGCCGCATTATATTAAACATAAGTGGTACTTCTAATATTAATCTGCTTCATTATATTGTTATTACCAATGCTACAGAATGCGTGAAGTGGTTTAGTAATGTTAAAATAAGAAATTCTCAGAATCTACGGGTTTAAAATGAAAAAATTTTAGTCATTGGACACAAGGGGGATTCTATATTAATTGGTTAAGTGGTTGAAAGAGAGACTTTGTTTATTTCGTTTCTTTTTCACTTAATTCATTAGAAATGATATCTAGTAATGATACATATGAAGCGTATATTTTGAATTAACTAATAGAATAATATATATTTATATTGATTTAATGATTTTAATTTATTAAAAATGAGGAAATCAATATGAAGATTAAATTTGCCGTAATAAAAGATGAAAACTTTGATTTTAGTTTATTAGAAACAAAATTATTGAAAACCTTTAAAGAAGTAGATTTTGAAGCAGATATTGTAAAGGTTGAAGATAAGATTTTTGAGGGAAATAATATTCAAACGAATTTAGCTGAAATCACCATTAATGTTACTGGAAAAAATATCGGCTATAGGTCCGTTTCAGCTAGTATATTTATTGTTCTAGAAAGTTTATCATTACAGTTATTTCAAATTAATATTAGTTTACATTAAGCAGCTAAAAAAGAGAATTTCTTCAGAAAATTATACTGACTATAATGAGTTGTAAATATGAGAATGGTGATTTAAATAATAGTAATTATTGTAGGTGCTCCCGTATGTTGGATTGCACCTTGTTTGTTATTAAAGAAATAAAAAAGCCTTTAAATAAGATGAAAGTCTTTATGAAACGGCATATAAAGAGTGTTCAGGATACGTTATGAAAGTAGAATAATTCAATGCTTATTCATATCGCATGTTATTTAAATGCTTGTTTATACAGAAAAATGGAAATGTGTAAATAATTCAATTAGATTGTACAAATAATTTGGTGCGCGAATATACGGAATGTATTCACGGGTAAAAGGGTTGTCTCATAATATATATAGATTTTTCTATTAAGATGAACAGAGGGTGTGAATATATGGAAGATGTTTACGCGAAAATTGACAGCCTAAAAGCAGAGCAAAAAGAAATTATGAGAGACATTCGTACTTTAGAAACGCGTACCACTATTAATGAGAAAGACATAGCAACAATCAATAAGCAATTAGAGAAAATAAGTACAAACACAACTTGGATTTTGCGAATTATTATTAGTGCGATAGTAATGTCAGTTTTAGGATTGATATTAAAAGGGATTATTTAACCTTGTAAAATGGCTCAATATAAACGAAAGAGGGGCAATTCTCCCTCTTTTTATTATACGAATGAGAAATGGCTTTCCTCCAAGCGTTAAATGAAGGTGGAGGACGAACCTATTTTTTGCAAAAAAACTGAAACAATGTGCTAAACGAGTTTTATAAACTGAATCCAATTAGGAATGGATACTATAAGAACCGAGCATTATTTGTCAACGAAAAGAGTATTTAGGTCCTTCACATTATACTTGGCACAAAGCATATAGCAGTTAGATAAAACATACTATGCATGTATACGTATAAAATGTTTATTTTTAGATACAAATCAATTATAAATACTGAAAAATAGACCTACATAAATAGAGTCCTTTTTTAGTTTTAAAATTTTTAATTACTACTAGAACAATATGGATCTATTGAAAAATGTTCTAGATTGTAGCCTCATGTAGAAAACTTTGTAATAGAATCAAACCGCTTACCTTAAGTTGATGAACATATATGGAGACCGTTTGTTTTGTAATTTAAATAATTAGATTAATGTGATAACATTTTGAGGTAGGGTGTAAATGAAATACTGAGGAGGATAAGTATGCAAAAGAGACCAGGAACAAATGAATATAATCCATACTACTCAACGTACATAAAATTAGTACCAGATGGAGATATCATACATATTCTAGAGCAACAAATGAAGGAAACGAATCTTTTATTGAAGGATATTTCTGATAGTGAAGGACATTTTCGATATGCCCCTAATAAATGGAGTATAAAAGAAGTAATCGGTCATATTGCAGATACTGAACGTATTATGGCATATCGTTTGCTGTCCATAGCAAGAGGTGAGACAGCAGAACTTCCTGGCTATAATGACGATATGTATGTTCTTAGAGCAGCTTTTGATAAGCAATCTATGCAAGATCTTCTTACGAATTTAACAGTTGTTCGCCAATCTACTGTGCATTTACTTAAAAGTTTAGATAAAGATGCCTGGTTGCAAAGGGGAATTGCGAACAATTCTGAAGTCACGGTTCGTGCATTAGCAAACATTATTGCTGGTCATGAGCTTCATCATCGGCAAATTATAAAAGTACGTTATTTTGGGGCTAATGCATTTACAGAATGTTAAAATACGGAAAATAAAAGATGATGATTTGTAAAAAAATTACGATTCATCATCTTTTTATTTTTTCTCAATGACCAAATATTACTTAACAGTGGCAAGCTTAATTTATAAGAAAAGAATGACTACATTAGCAACAAGGGTTTAAAGAAAGGGGGATTGATAGTAAGTTGTTTAATTAAAATGGTAAAGAGTAACCTTTACCTTACTTTTTGTTATAAATAAAGGAGCAGTTAGCAAAAGCTAACTGCTCATCTCCAAGGGGGAGCAAGGAGAAAAATCTAATGTCATCTACAGTGTTGACGGAATATGGAGTTTTATTCAGGGGATTTACTGATTATGTAGGTTACATAAAAAGTCCTATTAACATTCAGGCTATTCCGATTAGAATTAAAGATTTGAGTGTAATCCAAAACTTTTTTTCTGGCTTTTGAAATTCTAAAAAGCCTTTTCGTAAGAGCAGAAATAAACCCGCTTCAAGACAGAGGAAAACAACTAGACCAAGAAATTAAAAGTACAAAAGGGATTTTATTATGAGAGTAAGGAAGAAATCGAAATTACCTTTGAATACTTAAGAAAAGAAATTGATAATGATGATGATGATGATGAGAGTCAGCAAATTATTACAGATTACAAAGAGGTATCTTAAAATAAAACTAGAAAAGCATCCAAAACTATTGTTTTTTCTTTTTTAATATAGAAATTACACATTAAACATATATTTATACGTGTTGTTACTAAACGCTAAGGAATAGTAATAAAAAAATGATGCTGATAAAACTGTATAAAAATAAAAAGAATCCTAAGATGGGGAATGTTTTATGAAAGTTGATCATGATAAACCTCCTTGATATATAAAGTATTTTAATATATTGTTGGTCTATTTAGAAGGAAAAACATAATTTGGTACATGTTAAACGAAAATTTGAACAAACTAGATATTGGAATAAATGATGCCTTCCTTAAAATAACCTTAATTAAAATATAGCTTTAATAACATTTGGGAATTAAATGGTATAATTTTCTAGGATAACCTAAATAAAGTTTATTTTAGAAAAGAGGTAGAGGGGAAATGTTTCAAAAGCTTAAGTTTTATTTAATGAGCATTTTAATTAGTTCAATGTTAGGTGGAATTATTATAGGTGCTAATTTCTTGGTCCATAACATATATAATTTGGTTGCAGGTAAAGAGTATCATTTTAATATGTGGTCTTCTATTATTATATTTAGTGTTGTATTTATTTCGGGCTTCTCGTACATGTTGAAGAAGGGGCCAGATATATTTGTTAATGATTAAATTAATAGCAATTATCAATAGGTGTTGCCGTGTGATTCGGTTGAAGTCTTTTCTAGCGTGTTAGTTATCTCAATATATATGTATCTCTTGGCACCTGGGCGAGGGTGCTCTCTTTTTATCGAAGGAATAATAAAATGTATATAATATAATTAATAGATTTATATTTGAATCTGAGGGGTACAAATTCGATGCGACGTAAAAAGGATTTGTTGAAACAATGGAAGGTGGATTTACAGGCTATTCAAGAAGAGAAGAGGATGAAGAAGAAGGCTAAAAATAAGAAATATAGCATTCCTGGTAATACAGCTGGATTCATGAATGGAAAGCATACTTATCGTAAAGAGAATGGGGTATGGAAGCAAAGAAATAAATGACGTGAGGATAAATAGATTTCATTAAGTTTGTAGCATTATTCTAGGCGTTCCCATGATTTGGGTGGCGTCTTGTTTGTTGTTTATGAAGTAATCCCTAAACGTATTATATTATTGTTTTTAATTAACAGATATAAAAAATGATTTATTTGTTTTATTGATAATTAGTAAACATTATTATAATATGTTTGTATATGAGTAGACTAAAAGTGTTTTTGTTTGATTTTATTAAAAGATGGGGGATATCGATAACAATAAAATAATGGGTATATCACCTACAAAAAGCTGCAAAAGGAATGGAAGCAGTATGGAAAAGGTGCTTTCGTGAAAAAATTCGAAAAATAAGCAGTATTAGCTCTTGAAGAAAAATGACTAGAAAAGTTACAACTAGATGGAGCATAAGGTTATACAAAAAATCTTAAAAGGGGGACAAAATTATGGAACAAGGAAAGTATTCAGTAACACCTCAAGATCGAATGAATTATTTATTAGGTCTTTATTCTGCAGATCAACAAATTAATGCGGTTCTTTATTTTCCTGTAGGTCTATCAAAGGAAATACTTGAACAATCAGTAAGGATAACATTACAATTGCAGCCAGTTTTGAATAGTCGATTTGTAGAAAATGATACTCCTTACTGGGAGGAACATTCATCTGGCACTAACTCATCTATTTGCTTTTTTGCAGAAGGAAATGATCAAGAACTTGAAATAATGGCAATAGATTTTATTAAGGAACCTGGTGATCGTATTCAGGGGCCTATGGTTCAAACAATATTATTACGAGGCACTACAACAGATATGTTAGTTGTGAAATTATCTCATCTATGTTCAGATGGTGCAGGAGTCAAGGAATATATTAATTTGCTTGGAGCAATTTATACGCACCTTTCCTTAGGAGGATCTAAGGATCAAATTATAAAGGAATTTGGTGAGGGAAATGAGAGTTTTCGAGATCAATCACATGTATTCAAATATGCTGGAATATCGGACGTAAAAAGTGCGTATCGTCCTAACCAAGAACAGCAGGCATCGTTATGGTCTTTTCCATCTCAACCCAACAAAAATAAATCCCCCAAAATGTCTGTAGGGCGGTTGAGCCGTGAACAAACTCTATGTCTAACCAAATGGACAAAAGCACAACAGGCTACCTTGAATGATGTAATCATGACTGCATACTTCCGTGCTTTATCACATTTCACTGTGTATGCAGAACCTCGCACCGCAGAAAAAATGATTGGTTTGACAATTGATTTACGTCGATATCTGCCTAATTATACGACTGGTGCTATTTGCAACTTATCCGGAATGGAAATGCCAGTGATTAAAATGGAAGATGGTGAATCATTTAATCAGACTCTTGTTCGAGTTAAACAATCAATGGATAAAATAAAGGGCCAAAATCCAGGTCTTTCTTCAGCGGCAGGAATGGAGATACTGGCAGGTATGAAGCTATCTACGGTGAAGGAAATGTATAATCAGCAATACGAGCAGGCTGTACAGATGGGGATGGCGTTGCCATTAATGACAAATTTCGGGGTAATCGCTGATGAACCTATTCAGTTTGGTGAAATTCAAGCTGAGGACGGGTATATGACATCACCCATTATGTATGCACCATTCTTTTCAATGGGAGCAAGCACTTATAATGGAAGACTTACATTTACGATTGGTTATCATGCGCCGGATACATCAAAAGAAAAGGTAGACAAATTTTTAGAATGTGTTATTAATCAGCTATCATAAATAAAATAAAAGAGAATATAGCGCAAAATTTTCTAACAGAATTGTATTTTAGGCGCTCGTCTTATGTACGGCTAATCCCTTTTATAAACGCTATATTTAACGGAAAGGTCTTACTCCAGATAAAAGTTTATCTTCAAATGCTTCATAAATTATTTTTGTTAAATTTTCTCTGATTGCACCTATCTTTATGTTTTAGATTTATGGGGAATCGTAGTGAAAAACAATTTGCAACACGAGAAAAACAAAATAGATCAGCATAAAAGTACTAAAAAAGTGAGAAAAGAGCTGACTTAAACTATATTTTGAATCAGCTCTTTTTACTGTTTTTTGAAATGAATTAGTTTTCAGATAATATAAAAATGATAATCTTCTAACAAATAATCAAGGCATCAACACTAGAAAAGTAGAGATAATATGTAATATAATTGAAAAAGTATATTTAAAAATCAATGTTAATATTACCCTCCTATAAGTATTAACATACGTAATTGAGGTGTTTTCTTTGTTGTTTTATGATCGGATTTCTATAATGGCCCCTCCTGTTCCGTAGCTTAGGAAAGTCTTTTTATTTCTGAGATTTTCAAAGTTATAGGAGGGTATGAAAAATGAAAAAAGTCTCAGTACCATCACTTTGGTTAATGATTATTCTTGTGGCATTTCCGCAAATTAGTGAAACAATTTATACACCGTCTTTACCAGACATTTCAAAGGCGTTACATGTAAGTAATAATGAGGTGCAGTTAACGCTTAGTGTTTATTTTGCTGGATTTGCTTTAGGTGTATTTTTTATTGGATGGTTATCCGATATAATTGGTCGTCGCCCGGCGATGTTACTTGGAATTGTCATATATGGCGCGGGGAGCTTCTTATGCTTTATTGCAAGTTCCATTGAATTTTTATTGTTAAGTCGTTTTATTCAGGCGTTTGGAGCAAGTGCAGGATCAGTTGTGACACAAACGATTCTTCGTGAAAGTGTAGAAGGGCATAAACGTCACGTTATGTTTGCTCAAATTTCGGCAGTCATTGCTTTTACACCAGCAATAGGACCGTTAATTGGTGGCTTTCTTGATCAAATGTTTGGATTTAAAATAGTATTTTTAAGTTTAGTAGTTATGAGTATCGGAATTTTGCTGTATACGTTTGTTTCTCTTCCAGAAACAAAAACGGGTGCAGTAACGGATAAAATAAATGTGTTTTCTGTTTTAAAACGGTTGATTACAAATCCGAAAGTAGTAACATATGGGCTATTAATTGGAGGAGCGAATGGCGTTTTATTTAGCTATTATGCAGAAGCGCCGTTTATCTTTATTGAATACTTTAAGTTATCGCCTAGTATGTACGGATTTCTAGGAATTGTTGTTGCTTCCGCTTCTATTATTGGGGCGAAATTTTCAAAGCGGTTACTTACCACTTATAAACCAGAGAAAATTATATATATCGGTTGTTTTGTAATGACAGGTGGAGCAGTCGCTTTATCTATTATTACTTCAGTTGGATCAAATCCAAACATAATATATATGATTGGATTTTTAGTAGCGATGTTTATATTGCTATTAGGAATTGGGGTAGCATTACCTAACTGTTTAAGTTTAGCATTAGTAGATTTTCAAGATGTCATTGGTACAGCTGGAGCATTGTTTAGCTTAGGGTACTATATAATAGTGACGGTGACAATTTGGGGAATGAGTCAACTTCATACGGGCTCGTTACTGGTGATGCCACTTTATTTTCTAGCTATTGTAGCTATCATGTTGGTGTTTACTAAGGTGTTTATTGTTGGTAAACGAGTTGAAAAAGCAGTTTAATTATGTATTAGGAAAAGAGTCTCATTGGAAAATGAGGCTCTTTTTTATTATTTTTTAATAAATCATTAGAATAGTTTTGAAATTAAGTTAATTAAAAAGAAAGAAGGTACAATATGAACGGTCTAAATGTTAAAGCAACTACACAAGAAGATTTACAACAAATTTTAAAACTATGTACAATTTATGATCAAGCCATTTACGGTGAAGTTGATACAACGGTAGAGGATATTACGAACTCATGGAAAGGTATTGATGTTAGTAAAAGTTCTTACGTTGTTATGAATGAAGAAGAAATAATTGCTTATGGTATTTTGACAGGGAGTGAAAGACAGTTTCCATCTGCTGTACTTATTCATTCTAATTATATGAATCAAGGTATTGAACAAATAATATGGTCAAAGCTTGAAGGGCGGGCTAAGGAGCTTGTTAGTAATTCGTCTCGCTTGAATGGCAAGATTGTAACACAAGCAAATAATTTTTATGAGGAAAAAATGTTAGAAGAAGCTGGTTTTATTCCAACTCGTATTTGGTGGGGGATGGGGATTGAATTGCAGGGGAATGTTCCATCACCAATATGGCCAAATGGGGTTACAGTGCGACATTACATACAGGGTGTGGATGATGGGAGATTACATCAAGCTTTTAATGAAGCCTTTGCGGAGCACTGGAATTCGCAACCTTCTACGTTAGAAGAGTTTTTGCAACGTACTGAA
>Ga0105244_10004127_pt1 | contig 10134 bp, 9 predicted proteins | sample KBSM44metaG_FD_80423 | JGI IMG/M metagenome (GOLD analysis project Ga0105244, IMG submission 80423) | Miscanthus rhizosphere microbial communities from Kellogg Biological Station, Michigan, USA - KBS M4-4 metaG | ecosystem: Host-associated > Plants > Roots > Rhizosphere > Soil | place: Michigan...
CAAACCTTTCGTCCTTTAGCACAAGGAATCATTTACTTATGTGAAGAACTAATCCGTCAGAATGATGCCTTTCCAAGTCAATTTCAATCACAAGTAGCTTCAACAGATGTCATCGAACAAGAAATACTAGAACAAATTCGAGGGATTGACCGAATGAAAGCAAGTATGGAAGCCATCAGTCAAACCATGCCAGTTCCGGGGATGGATGCTATGGCGAATCTTTTTACTGTCATGAGGCATAAACTTCAAGAAAAGTTAAATCACCTATATGAATTTAATCAAACATCCAGTAATAACTACAGCACGGCCCTTCAACTAGCATCTAGTATTGCTACTGGTCTTGCCGAAGTTCAAAGTGGAAAAGGATTTAGTCCTGCAAGTGGCACGTTTAGTACACAAGGATTGAATATGGAGTGGACAACTTCTATCCAAGCGATTACAGAAGAAAAAAAACATCATTCTGAAGAAACCAGTATTATAGAAGAATCGTTGTTCGATAAACTTAAAGATACTGTTGAAAATAACGTAGAAGCGATGGATCAGTTGTACGAAAAATTTATTCGCCAGATAGAAAATACTCCTATTATCGGGCAATATCATAACTACAAAAAAGGGCAAAATGAAGCGGTGTTAGATGAACTTAAAGGAATATTAAACACAATTTTACATCCAATAGATAGTGTTGAGGGCGCTGTGTATGCTCTTTCTCACATCGACGAGACATTTGCTGCTGTAGAACAAGCTATTTCTGATTCGTGGGATCAAGATGTTGTAAATGGAGATTGGAATAGCAGAGCTAAATGGTTTGGAAATGTAGAAATGCAAGTTAAATTAGCAGCTGCCCAATTATTGGTAGGAACAAAAGGTGTAGATAAAATTTCAAAATTCGGTAAATTTTCAAGGTTAGGTGAAACCTCAAAACTTAGTGAAAGTGTAAACTTTATACAAGGTACTAAAAACGTAATAACTTTAGATAAGTATAAGCAAAGCGTTGACATGTTGAATAATATTCTAATGCCCAAAAATCAATTTGCTCTTGCCGATACCAATGCACTTAATCTAAGATCTTTTGATTACACTACTTTTAATAAAGCCAAAGATACTTTTTCACTTGCTGAAAACATAGATAGATCCAATCAATATAGTCCACGTGTATTTGATGGTGATTTAAAGAAACACGAAGATAAAGGCGGACATTTAATAGAAAAACATGTTGCAATACCTGATGAGGCATTGGCTCAACGATTAATAGATGATCAGAAAATCACTGGGTCTTCATCTTTTAATGATTTAGAAAAAGCCCAAAAAGTTGCTGATGCAGTATTAACTAATCCTCAAAATATACGTAAAATAGAAAGGTGGCTAGCTGATCCCTACAGCCCACCAACTTTAGCGTTGAGGTATAGAGGTGATGAAATTATTGGTCGATCTATATTAAGAACATCTGAAGATGTTTTAGAGGTAACGAACGCTAAAATTGTCTTAAAAAAAGATGGAGAAGGAAGTTATATTAGAACAGGATTCCCCATAAGATAGAAATTTAGGAGGCTATTTATGAATGATAAAGATTATATTTATGAAGAATTAAGTGATTTTTTAGATGGAACATTCCATCAAGATATGGGAACACCAGAAAAAGCCTTACACGAATTTATAGAAGAAGCCCACAAGGTTTGTATAGAAAATACTATAAATTACATAACTGCATTTTTAAACAGTGATCTATCCACGGAAAAAAAAGAAGAATTCATTGAATATTATACAGACATTTATTTTCCTGCTTTAAAACTGGCTCCCCTAGAATGGCTTGAACAAACAAGTGAAACGTTAAAACAAGCATTAAAAAATACTTAGTAAAAATCGACCGCCCATAGTAGGCGGTCTTTTCTTCGTCTTAATTTACATTCACATACGCATGGCTAACTGTAATATGGAACGTACTTCCCTTCCAGTTTTGTACTTTATATTTTATATATTGAGGCGAACCGTTAATGTCAACTTGGGCGTCGATAGTAAATCCAGGGCCTACGTCAACAATGCCAGCTATACTAGGGGGACCTCTTAACGTACAGGTAATTGATTAAATGTGTCTAAACGTACAATTTTCTTTTCTGATATGGTGCCCCCATGAGGGATTAATGATTATTGAGTCTAAAATACAATACCTCTTTAAAGGGGAATGTATTTCTTGAGGTATAAATAATAAAGTTACAAGTGAGTTTTGGGAACAGAATATAATTAAATTTGGTTACATCCCAGCTAACTAAACCAGTACAACACTTCACCATATACCCAAACATATTTTTTATTTAAGAGATTGAAGAGCATGCGGCTGAAAACAAATGATTGTGAGAGTATCAAAATGTCCAAGTTTTATAGATTTCTTGTACTAGAACCACAAAAAGGTCCAATGCTAAGAGCATCGGACCCAAGGTTGCTTTTTCATCGGATATCTTCCAACTTCTTAATAATCATATTTGGTGTTGCCCACTCATCGCGATCGAAATCAGAAATAGATACTTCAATATTTAGACGTTCTTGGAATTCTACTAGTAAAGATACTGTACCAAAAGAATCAAGGATACCTTCTTCAAATAGTTGAACATCAGGATTTTCTTTTACAATATCATTTTCACATACTTCTTCTAAAATATCTAATACTTGATTTTTGAATTCTGTCATTAAAAAATCTCCTTTATATCCGAAATGTACTATTAGTAACTTCTTAGTTACAAGAATAGAAATTACTTATTAAAAATAATGATTTAGGTGACCAGAGAAAATTAGGAAACCGAAACATACGAAATGGAATGTAATCACAATTGCAAGGACATGCATGAACGTATTGTTGGGCCAAAATTTATGCTTCTTGTTTTTTCGTTCGAAAATATCAAATAAAATAAACAGAGCAATATGATATAGAGCATAAATAATATATTGAGCAATATCATGACCAGTAATGTGCCAAATTCCCATGACAAAAAAGTTTAAAAAGACGCCAATATATGAAATCATATAGCGATTTTTAATGAGCTTTTTCTTTGTTGCAAAAAAGACAAAGCGCATGTAAATAAAATCACGAAGCCAAAATGATAAGCTCATGTGCCAACGATTCCAGAAGTCTTTAATATTCCGACTGATAAACGGTTTATTAAAGTTTTCTGGTGTTTTAATACCCATCATATAACTGACACCAATTACGAATGAGCTATAACCTGCGAAGTCAAAGAATAGATATAAACTATAGCTATACATGTAAATCATATTTGATAAAATGGTGTTTTGGTGAGCTAATGTTGCATCCATAATATTTTCTTTTATTAGGTAAGCAAGTATAAATTTATACAGAAAACCTTGAAAAATACGGTTAATACCCATGTATAGTAGATTTTGATATTCTTCAGCACTTGGTGGTTTTTGAATATCTTTTTGGAACCTGCGATACCGATCGATAGGTCCGGTTGAAATAGCAGGGAAGAACAAAATGAATTCCCAGAAATTAAAAAATGAGCATTCTTTAATTAAGCCATCACGAATTTCAAATACCATTTGTACCGCCCTGAATGTTACATAAGATATACCAGTAAAAACAATGAATTTTAATTCAGGTACAAATGGTGCAATTTTTGCCAAAATCAGTGGCAAAATCGACAAAATAACAGCCATGTAAAACATGAACGTATTATTATTTTGTTTTCTTAGTAGTAAATAGCCTTTAATAAGGACATATTGCCAAATAATAAATACTGCTAACAGCATTGCTTGATTTGGTTTATCCGAGAAGATAATAGCAAGCATAATTAGCGTTAGGACAGCATTATATTTGCGCAACATTTTACCTCTTAATCCAGCTACGATAGTAGGTATCAATAAAATACCAACTATAGCGAAAAAATAAAATGATCCATATGCGGTCATGCTGTAGCCTCACTTTATAATGTTTTGCAATCCTTTATTCCATATGGTGTTATGAATAATGGATTGGCACATGAATTTTCTTAAAATTATATAGCTTAGTAATCGCTCATTGCATTTTTGGGGTTGCAGATGCTAATAAATAGTTTTTCTATAATCGCATATGCCGGAGCAATTTGTTCCTCTGAAGCCCCATGCATAACTTGTAACGCTAATCCATTAATCGAAGCCAATAAAGCCCTTGAAAATGCTTCTAAATCTGTGATTTCTACATTGGAAGTTTGAGCATATTCTTGAATTAGATCTATCAATTGGTTCTGTAGAACCCGAATTTCTTCCATAATTTTCGGTGACCATGATGCTGCTGCCAATAAACTAAAATACACTTTTCTCCATTCAGAACTTTTGAATTGGTGATGTACTACAAATATAAGTTTTTTCAATTTCTCTGAAAAATCTTGTATATCTGAGAGTTCCTTCTGAATTTCTTTAATTTGTTTTTGCATGACATAAGAGGTAGCGTTAACTAATAACCCCTCCTTTGTTGGAAAATAATAATGAATTAAACTTAAAGTAATTCCCGCTTTTGTAGCAATATCTCGTAATGTAATAGCGGTTGTACCTTTTTCAGCTAAGCATTCAAACGTAGCCATTAGTATTTGATCCCGAGTAGCTGTTTTTTTAGAATTAGACATTGTATTTCACCTTCTTATTTTTTGTTTGGTCAACCGACCAATAAATATAAAATTATACTACCCCATTAGAGCATTTTTTACAATACTGAGTACCACTCCCATGTCCACCAAGCTAAGGTTTTGAAGTACACCCTAAATGAAAATTCTCTTTCTCTACAGTTAGTTTTTTGAGAATTCAGCTCATTTTTTCTTTTTGGGGGTGTTTATTTTTCTAAAGTTGATGGATATGGTGAGACCTCATAGATAAAGATAAGTGATAGCATATATTCTTGTAGTTGTATTTGGCTTATAAAAATTTTCATTTAAATAAACGATGGCATAAAAGCGTCCAAATAGGATGCTTTTTTCTTTGTTGTGTAAAAAATATACAATAAGTATAGGTTTGGACATAGTTATATTGATTGTGTAATTGATTATGAATGTTCAAATAAATATTTGGCTAGATATTTATAAAAGATTTCAATATGGAGGCAGTACGCCATCGCCATGTGAAGCGCCGGTCTGCTAGATCCTCTAGATTTCAAACACTTTTCCATGCTTTACGTACGATAAGAGGAATCGAAACCATTCATACCCTATACAAACAAAGGCGGAGTCTTCAAATAGATTCCGCCTTTTCAGCCTAAAATGAACTAAAACAATTACTAACCACGGCCTAAATGGTTTGCCGGATTTATATACATAAAATAAAAGTAATAGATGTATGAAAGAATTTTTATACTTACGAAAGACTTTTGTAACACTTTTGAGAGAGAAATGAAAGAGGTATTAGATATGATGAAGTTGTTCTTAATAGTAGGTGTTCTAACTCACCTGAAAATCAAGGAGGAAAAATAACAATGAAGAAATTGAAGCCAGCACTTAGTGTATTAGGTAGTGTATCGATGGCACTGACTTTAGCATCCCCTGCTTTAGCAGATATAAAACAGCCGAATGCAGGAAGCACAATTGAAATGTTTAAAGAGGATGCAAATGCAAAAGAAGGAAAAGATCTTATCTATGGAATTGATGGAAAAAAGGGAAAGATGTCTACTGAAAAAATTGAAATACAAAATGACGATTGGGATCAAGATGGTATTTCTAACGACTTAGAAATAAAAGGCTATAAAATTGAGTTCAATCGACAAACCGGGAAAAATGAAGCACAGGCATGGGATCCAGAGCGAGACAAAGATAAATTAAAATTTATTACAAATCCTATGAGCGCGAATTCGGATGGAGATCCTTTTACAGATGCATATGAAGTTCAGTATTATGGCAGTAACTCTGATACTGAATTTAATCCAATGGTCGCAAATATACCGAATTTGCAAGTTGGTATAAAACGTATTGGGGTTACTCCTCTTGCGGCTATTACGGATTCAAACGGTGGGTCCATTGATAAAGGTTGGGAAAAAAGTGTATCGACACAACATTCGTTTGGTGTAGGAGCAGGTGTAGAAGGTGGTGTCGAAGGTTCCGCAGCCGGTCCTGTTCCTTCTGGGAAGGCCTCATTAAATGTAAGCTATGGATACTCGAAAACATCAACAGATACCGAAAGATATTCTTCTAATATAGATTGGTCTACCGCAAAAACTGTCGATTCAGCAAAAGCAGCAAAAGTGAGCTTACAGTTAGAATATAAAAATACAGGGACGGCATCTGCTCAAAATGTTTCTCCTCATTTTAACATTCGTTTAGGAGACAAGATTATCAGTACAGTAAAGGCAACACAAGATCGTTATAAAGCAAATCAGTTAAGTACAGCAAAAGGTGGAAGAAATACAACAGAAGTATTGATAGATAGTGTAGATAATCAAGCAGATGTAAATATTTACTTATCGTTAGATGAATTGAAAGCTGTTGAACAAGGTGCAATTCTTTCTGTTGAAGTACTACCTACGAGTACAATGGAATTGTATATTGAGAAAGATGGAGAATTTATGAATTTAGGAGATTCAGGAAAATTTGAATCTCGTGTAAATGCTTCGACTACAATACTAGAGACTGATATCGGGAACAAACCGAAGTTTAGAATGTATGCACCAGAAGGTGTTGGTAGTGATACAAATTTAACGTTTAATGAGGTTCTGAAGCATGTTAAAGTAGATTCTAAAAAGATAAATGAATTTATAGATAATAGCAGAGGAGATCAAGTTATCATTGCGAAAGAAAATCTAGAAAATGCTAAAAAATCTTATGTTTCGAAAGGCGCAAAAGTCGGTGTTTTCACAAAAATTCAGCAACCGGAATTGTCATATAGTGCTTATGATCCATTTACGAAAAAGTTTTATGCAGCAGTCGTACCTGGCTTATTCGGAGCGAGTAATGAAATCTCTGTTTCTTTTGAAAATAAAAATTCTAAACAAACACAACAAGTAACATTAGTGAGAAAAGGAAACGTATATGAGTCTAAAGAAGCTGTAAGCTTGAATGATTTCAATCCATCACAAAAAGTTACATTTGAAATCAATGATGCACAAAAGAAACTTCCGACACAAAAAATCTCTACAGTTGTTACGTATAATAAAGAATATGAAAATTATTTGACCCATCGATTCAGCGACGAACTTATTGTAGAAGGAACTCCTTATACTCTGCAGCTTAGTGGAAATCCTGTGCTCAGTTATAAAGGAAATGATAAGTGGCAATACCTTGCGTCTGGTGGGAATTACACTCAACCAGTTAATGTAATTATTGAAAGAAAAGGGCAGCCTAAACCTGGACAACCAATCAAAGCAGGTGAAGAGTTACACATTAAAGTTCAAAATAGTGCTTATTCAGGCTATGAATATTTAAAACTTCAAGATAAGTATATCCATTTTGACCAAAAACAAAATGCAAGTACTTTTAAATTTAATCATGCACATAGCCCTGGCTACCTTGATTACCAGAGAGAATGGCACCTACAATCTGATGGTAACAAGTTAGGGTTTTCTACTTATGACGCTGGTTATATCTCATATGGTAATGATAGACAGACATATGGTGGTAGGTTTGAAGATAAATGGAGTCTCGTCAAAGCTAAGTAAAAAGGAACGATTTTGTTGCAAAGTTTAAAAAAACATCGGTAATGGACTGAACCCAAAAAGTTAGAAACAAGAATGTAGGCTGCTAATAGGGAATGAGTTCGATATTGAACTCATTCCTTTTAATGTATCCTTCATTTGTTTGTACTTGAAATCATGTATGTAAAAAACCATAGCTAAAGCAGTGGTTTTTTACTATAAAGATCTTGGAAAATAGATACACAATAAAATCGATCCTGACAAGATAAATAAGTAATCTCTGTAATAAAAAATCTGATTTGAATTTTCGATTTATATGATTGGGATACTACTATTTTAAGTGTTTATCTAGTCATATAAGTAATTAAATACTAAAATTATCATCTAGATTATATTGGCACTTTTAATCGTTTTTAGTGACCATAAGACCAAAGTGTAGGATTCTGATTTAGATCTAGGATTAGTCGTTACATCTTTATATCTGAATTTTATATCTGTAATAGATGAAAGCAGATAAGAGCACCTTTTGTATTATTGGTAAAAAGAAGAGAGGATTACAGATGAAAAGAAGAGTTTTAATCGTAGAAGATGAAGAAAATATTCGAGAAGTATGCAAACGGTATTTAGAAAGAGAAGAATATGAAGTATATACCGCTGTAAATGGCACAGAAGGTTGGGATTTATTTCTTACTCATCAACCAGATTTAATTATTTTAGATTTGATGATGCCGAAAAAAGATGGATGGGAATTATGCGAGGAAATTCGTCAACAATCAAATGTACCAATTATTATGTTAACTGCTAAGGGAGAGGAAAGGGATCGAATTTTAGGCTTAACAATGGGAGCAGATGATTATGTAACAAAGCCGTTTTCCCCTCGTGAATTAGTATTAAGGGTTCAAATTATACTAAGAAGAGGCAGCCAGGTACCGATACAAGCAAAAGAATCCCTAACGGAAGTGATAGAATTTCCAGATTTAAAAATTTATCCAAAGACGAGATGTGTATTGGTTTGTGAAAATAAAGTGGAATTAACAGCGAAAGAGTTTGAGGTACTTTATCTCATGGCAAAGCATCCAAAACAAGTTTTTTCTCGTTCGCAACTTCTTGAACTCATTTGGGATACTGAACATGAAGTGGCTACAAACATAGTAACTGTTTTAGTCAGTCGTTTACGTGACAAACTGGAGAAGCATACGATAAAGAGTCGTTGGATTCACACGGTTTGGGGGATAGGATATCGTTTTGAGCCAAATGGAGGAAGTGAAACATGAGATTACGTATTCAATTATTACTGATGAATGTATTAAGTACGAGTATCATGGTACTTGCTATATGGTATAGTGAGACGAAAATGTTACTTGAACCAGAACAAACAAAGCTATTAACAATAATTGCGGTTGTGGCATTTATAATTTCTACGTTTATTTACTGGTTAATGACACGCCCTATCATGAGATCTATCAAAAATTTAATGGCATTAACGAAACAATTTAGTGATAGACAATTTGAAACAATGTATATAATTGGAAAAGAACCACAGGAGTTTAAAGAATTAGCAACAGCCTTTCAACAGATGGCGAAAAAATTAGAAGAAGGTTTTACTAGGTTAGAAGAAGGAGAAAATGCACGTAAGGAGCTGATCACGAATATTTCACATGACTTACGAACGCCTATGGCTAGCATACAATTGATGATAGAAGCGTTACAAGATAACCTGATCGAAGATCCTGAAATGAGAAAGCAATACTTAGCGACGATCTTAAAAGAAATAGAAAGATTAAGTGGATTAATCAATGACTTATTTGAACTTTCAAAGTTAGAGTTTGAACAAGTAGATTTTTATCCAAGTTTCACACATATAGATAAAGTTCTATTAGATGTATTAGAGTCACATTCTGTCTTATTAGAAGACAAACAGATTGATTTACAATTGCAGGTTCCTGATAGATTACCCCGACTATTAATTATGCCGTGTAAAATAGCAAGGGTCATAGGTAATTTGTTAGATAATGCTATTCGATATTCCCCTGTCTCTGGAACAATTGAGTTGATTGTAGAGGAAAATAAGCAAAATCAACAAGTCCAGTTCATTTTGCGTGATGAAGGAGAAGGAATTTCTCCAAATGACCAACTACGCGTATTTGAACGCTTTTTTAGGACAGATCAATCAAGAAGTTCACAATCTGGAGGATCTGGTCTTGGACTAGCCATTGCAAAATCATTGATTGAAAGGCACAAAGGAGAAATTGGTGTGAGAGATCGCGCAGATGGAAAACAGGGCAGTGAATTTTGGTTTATTCTTCCCATCACATCAGAAAAAAATAAGAACGTTGAAAGACTTTTGTAATATTTATGAAAGAAAAATGAAAGACCTCCTTGTTAACATACTATTAAACAGTATATTAACGGAGGTCTTTTACTTTATGAAAAGAAAATATATATGGTTTACAGGTGGATTTATAATTGTCGTGGGAATCTTATGGTCCTTGTTCCGACCGGAGAAATTATTCATTGATAAGCAAGTGAATGAAGCA
>Ga0105244_10004128_pt1 | contig 10134 bp, 8 predicted proteins | sample KBSM44metaG_FD_80423 | JGI IMG/M metagenome (GOLD analysis project Ga0105244, IMG submission 80423) | Miscanthus rhizosphere microbial communities from Kellogg Biological Station, Michigan, USA - KBS M4-4 metaG | ecosystem: Host-associated > Plants > Roots > Rhizosphere > Soil | place: Michigan...
GTTAATAAGGTATATGGTAATGGATGGGTTCAGCTTCAGGATGGGAGCCTGTATAAGTTTAGAGATCAGGAGAAAGTTCTGGATTCTGCTCTAGATGTAAGTTCCTATTCATATGGAAGTGACATCACCGACACTATTTTATCTTCATCAGGTGATATATATTATTCAAAATATAGTAAAATTCGAAAAGCTGGAAATGTAGCTAACGCTACCGCAATTGCAGCAAATAATGTTTTTGCAGCAGTATTAAAAGATAACAACTCGGTAGTTATTGTCAATATGTTGTATCAGGAAGAGCAAATTACGATTGCTAATGATGTCCAATCTTTGATCTGGTGGGGAAACGAGTATAAACTACTTGCGGTGAAAAAGGATGGAACAGTCTGGAATTATGACAGAAATGACAATTACAAGGGTGAGCAGTTACCGGGACTAAACAATGTATCCAGAATGGTGTATTCACTTGATCTGGACGAATTATATGCACAGTTACAGGATGGCTCGTGGGCTGTATATCATAGTGGGAAGTTAACTTCTCTATCGGCACCGACTCTGAATCAAGTAACGCTTACGGCATCAACCAAGGAAGCTAATATCGGAGACATAGTCACACTTACTGTTCAGGAGAATTATAGTAACGGGTTCAAAACAAAACGTGCGCCTCTGCCTGGTGAAATTACGTTGGAACAGTCGCAAGTAGCTCTGATTCTGCCAGAAGGCAAGCTGAAAGCAACAGGCATGGGAACTACAAAAGTGATGCTGAAAATAGGGGATAAGTCTTCCGATACACAACTGACCGTTAACTCTCAACAGAAATTGACAGGAGCTGAATTATTAAACGGAAATGTGTATTTACCTGTACAATCTGTCTTCAAAATGCTAGGAGCCAAAATCGATGTTCAGGGAGTTCGTTTCAAGATACAGATGGGAAATGACCTTATCACACTGACAAAGGGAAGTGCAGTAGCAGATTTCAACGATAAAGCGATCACAATGAAAGGTAAGGTGCAGACCATTAACGGGCAAACCGTATTTCCTGCGGAACTTTTAAAACAAGTGGCACGTATACAGGTAAATTGGGATACTGAGTTGAAACAAGCCAAAGTGTTCGTTGGAAATGCTGCTTTTGTGGTGGAGTCGAAGGATACGCTTGCTTTGATTAAGAAAAAAGAGTTGGGAAATCTGAGCCGGTTCATTGGCAAGTCCTATTGGATTAATAGTGATACAAGCCTGGGGCAACGCTTTAGTAAATTGACTATCACCGATATTAAAATTGAAAAAGGGAAGTATGATGAACGAAGCTACTCCATTGTTTTCCGTAATACCAAGGGTAAAAGCGTTATTGCTTATGCAGGCGGGTTTCCATCGAGTGTAACGGAGATGTTGGCAGATTCAGATCAATTCTTTTCTTACGATCCCTATAAAAAATACAACTGGTCTTCATCTACATGGAAGAAAATCATTGCGGGTGAAGTAGCTCTAGGGATGAATACTACACAAGCGCGTCTGGCATGGGGAGATCCAAACAGTATTACGCAAGAAGCAAGCTCAAAAGGAAAAATTGAAGTTTGGGTTTATGCAAGTTCTGCAGGAGTCAGAGCTTTAGGATTCCTCAGTGGAAAGTTGATAGCCATTTATTAATTTTTTTAAAGTCTAGTTCTTTTTGTATAACTACTACAATATAACACAAGAAAAAGCCCTGTTCTCCATAACTCTCTTCAAAAGAGAATTAAGAGAAAGGGCTTTTTTCATATTTGTTCTGATTACTGAATATAAATGGGAATATTGAATTATTCCACGCCGTCCTTGAAATGTTTATCCCAATGTTTATCACCTTTGTGCAAAATGTCTTCAACGGTTTTTTCGAGTGTCGCCAGTAGTTGTGCTCTGACATCCAGTACCGTTTCTCTGTACAAGCGTTCTTCCGATCCGACGATTTTATCGCCGTATAACGCCTGCGCAGCTACATATTTCCGATGTTCCTCAACCAGGGTGTCGATTGATTCCAAAGCGTGCTCCACAAAGTGGGAAATGCTTTGATATTCCTTTGGCATTTGTTCTTTTAATTGTTGAATTTTCGCTAGAGCTGGCATGCTCATCACCTCGTCTTATGAATGTAAATTTACAATACACCATTTTCATGAAAAATGCATTAAAAAAAGCTTAAATTTGGACAAATTTCGACTTTTTTTATTTTTAGGCCTTTAAAAGTACTTAACCATAATGTATGCCGTTGCATTTATTTTGAGTCGTGTAAGTACTGGAATTCGTGATGTCAGACGTTTGATGACTACGTTTGCATTTTCTGTTATTCTAAGATAAGATTCGGCGGCCCTTATACATATGCCGTTATTTTGTGATGGAAAATTAAAATATACTTAACTTTGCAACAATTTTATCGATGATTACGTCAGTAAGGTTGCAGGGAGAGGGGGATCCTTTGTGGTAGAGCCGGAACTCATCAGAGCCGCTCAATCGGGCGATCGCGACGCTCTAATTACCCTATTGCGGGAGATTGAACAGCACGTCTATCGGACCGCATATTACATTCTAAATAATGAACAGGACGCCTTGGATGCTGCGCAGGAAGCGTTGATCCGCATTTACACCAAGATTAATTCTTATGAAGAAAAAGCCCAGTTCAAAACCTGGGTGCAACGCATCGTAACGAATATCTGCATTGACAAGTTCAGAAGAACCAAGCCATCGGTGTCTATAGATGAGCATGAAATGGTTTTTCAGGATAAGCAGGATGTAGAATTTGAAGTGATGTCTACTTATGTAGCCAAGGACATTCAAGATGCGATCAACAAGTTGCCAGAGCATCATCGGACCGTCATTGTTCTAAGATATTTGCAAGATTTATCCTATAACGAAATTGCGGATTGTCTCGATCTTCCGCTAAATACGGTAAAGTCTTACTTATTTAGAGCCAGACAACAGTTACAAAATCTACTACAGGAGTATCAGAAAGGTGGTGTGACAGGATGAAATGCGAAGAGGTGGTGGAATGGATGCACCGGTATCTGGATCATGATCTGGGCGAGGCGGAAACGACGCAGATGCTACAGCATGTGGCCAAGTGTCCGGAGTGCGCCGAAAATTTTAGTATGCTCAGAGCTCTATCCAGGGAACTGGAAGATTTGCCGCAAGTAAGCCCCAGATTCAGTTTGGTTGATGCCATTATGCCTCAGCTGGATGCAATTGATGAAGCGCGTAAAGAACAAAGCAGTACCGTGCAAGAAATGAGTCCTGTCCCTGCGGCATTTGAGAGTCTAAAGCGCTCAAGTTCTAGTGAGCAGAAAGCGAAAACCAAATGGCTTAATTCGATGGTGGGACGGATGTCTGTGGGTGCAGCGGCCGCGGCTGTTGTATTGGGATTTGCCATCTGGGGATATCAGCCAGAGCAGATTGAGAATGCAGATTCGATGCTGATGAGCTCGGGGGCACCGCAAGATAGCAACAGTGAAGAGCAGTCTGCACAGAGGATGTATCTGAAAAGCGATCAAGGAGACATAACGAACCAAGCAGAAGGCAGTGCGATTGCGCCTGACTCGTCAAATGATCCGGTGACGGAAGGTTCAATGCAACCGAATGCGGATCAACCTGACGAGAGCAACGGAACAGAACTTAAAACTCCAGAAGCTCCAGGTGATCAAGAGTCAGTAAAACCTTCCGCAGAAGGGCCGTCATCTCAAGACAAAGGCAAGCAAGAGGTAAATTCAAGTCCTTCTTCTGACTCTGGTAATACTCAGAAGAGCATGGATTCAGGTCAGGGAACGGAGCAGAAAAAGCCGGATACAAGTGAAGGTAGTGCTTCCACTCCTAATGACAAGGATGGAAGAAGTGCGTCCGAATCAAACGATGAGCTCGACGAGACATTTTCGGCTCAAACGATCATTCCAAACCAGGATACCCCAGCTCAAGGCAGTGAAACTGACAATGCAGGAACTGGAACGGAATCGGGTGCTACTGGAGGTCAGCAGGGACTAATGGCTCCTGAACAGGGAATCGCTGCACCGACAGGGACAAAAGAATGGAAATCACCGGATGGTTCTTATGTTGTTATGCTACTCGGTGACCAGTTAAGTATTTATGCGAAATCTGCGAATGATCCGGATGTTCTGAATCTGATTGAGCAACGGAGTGTAGAAGGTACGTTAAAGTCGGGAAGTTGGTCCAAAGACAGCCAGCAGTTCAATTATGAAATGGACAAAGACGGAGCGACTACAAAGGATATCTTCAAAGTCAGTACCTCATCTAATGTATCACCTGCGAAATAGCTCCATTATAAAGTTCCTGCAGGGCAATTAGAGAGAACCTTTTCTAATGAACAAGCATATACTGGATCTAACTAAAGAACGTCCTATCTCTGATCCAACAACTGACGTCGTATGACCGCACGCCAGCTATTTCTAGAATGGCTGTGCCTGCGTTTATATAGATGCAGAACAGTGGGCCTTTATCCATACATGGATGAAGGTCCCTTTGTTGTCTTGTGTATTTTCTGGTAGGATAAAAGGGATAAGGAGGCACGGTGGATGGATGTAAAAAGCGCAACAAAGGCAATACGCAGCGGAGAAACTGCGCCAATCTATGTGCTGTATGGAACGGAGAAGTACCAGATACAGCAGTTCACAGAGATGTTAAAAACGCATGTTATTGAAGAGGAGCATCAGGATTTTGCGGTTATTCCCTATGATCTCTCCGAAACACCGATCGAGGTTGTTGTGGAAGAAGCAGAGACGGTTCCCTTTCTCGTTCCGCGTAAATTGATTATTGTAAGGGACACCAGTTTGTTTACCGCGGGAAAGGAATCCAAAATAGAGCATCAGGTGGATCGCTTGATTACATATATGGATAATCCCGCTGATTACAGCACGATCGTTTTTTTGGCGCAAGGAGATAAGTTGGATGAGCGGAAGAAACTAGTAAAAGCAGCCAAGAAACAAGCGGTTGTGTTGGCCTTTGCACCGCTAAGTGGAGAAGAATTGATCCAATGGATTGTGAAACTCGCGAAACAGAGAGAGGTAACCTTTGAAGCTGGGGCAGCAGATACGCTAATCAGTTATGCTGGAACGGGACTGCAAGGGTTATCTGCCGAAGTGGATAAGCTTTGTTTGTTTGCAGGAAACGGAGGAACGATTCGCCGCGCAGATATCGAGTCACTGGTGGCTCGTAGCACGGAGCAGAACGTATTTGCACTTGTGGAGGAACTGGCTAATCTGAGGTTAGAAAAAGCACTTGCACTCTTTTATGAACTTTTGAAGCAACGTGAAGAACCGATCAAGATTGCAGCGCTGATTGCGCGGCAGTTCCGTATTATGATTCAGGTCAAGGAACTTGGGCAACAAAGTTACTCACAGCAGCAGATCGCCAGTCAACTTGGCTTGCATCCGTACGCTATCAAAATTGCCGGGGAACAGGCTCGGAAATTCGATGCTGACCGGTTGCGAAAGATTTTGAGTCACTTGAGTGAGCTGGATTATCAGATGAAAACAGGAGCCGTGGATAAGGTTCTTGGCCTGGAGTTATTTTTGTTAAGACTTGGAGCATAGCCGTAGGCAAAAACAAAAAAACAACCTGAGAGTTCTCCATCTGTTGATATTTCAACATATGATCAGAGATGTTCAGGTTGTTTTTTTATGGTATGTTCTTTTACTTGGCGGAACAGATGCTAAAAAATCCTGAAAGCCCATGCTGTTCAGGATTTTTCCATTGGTTCGTATAAGTAACGCTTCTTACGCTTGTGCGGAAAGAGCGTTCAGTTTTTTCGCCAAGCGAGACTTTTTGCGTGCAGCTGCATTTTTGTGAACCAGACCTTTAGTTACAGCCTTGTCCAGCTTTTTGGAAGCAGCTTGAATCGCAGCTTTAGCAGTGTCAACTTCGTTGCTTACCAGAGCAGCATCAGCAGCTTTAACAGCTGTGCGGAGTGCAGACTTCTGAGAAGCGTTGAGTGCGCGGCGCTTGTCGCTCGTTTTTACGCGTTTAACAGCGGATTTGATGTTTGGCATTACATTCACCTCCTGTAAGGCATTCGCATGAATACAAACGTTTCACAACTTAAAATATTCTATCACGCTAGCATTTAAATTGCAACAGATTTTGCATCGTTGTTTGGTATGTTGCATAAAGCCCGCCTTTTTCCCACACAATATGCTCAAATGGAATAAGGGAGGCAGGGACACAGATGACACTGGATTTGCAAAATTATACCGTACGTACCGATTTGGCTATCGACTCCAAAGAAATGGCACAAGGCAGTCAGAAACAAACGATCCCCGGATTACGTGAGGATGTAGATAAGAAAGATGGCATTACGATTACACGGATTGATGTGTTGAATGATGAAGCAGCGAAAGCCATAGGGCGTGTAAAAGGCCATTATGTCACACTTGAGGTGCCCTCCCTTCGCAACGGAGATACTGAACTGCAGGAACGGGTAGCCGCCGAATTCACACGAGAAATGGAAGCGTTTATGACCAAGGCGGGCATCGGCAAGGATTCCAAAGTACTGATCGTAGGTCTCGGCAACCTGAATGTAACTCCAGATTCTCTTGGTCCGTTGGTTGTAGAGAATTTGATGGTTACCCGGCAGTATTTTGAATTGGTACCGGATCAGGTGGCGCCTGGATATCGTGAGGTCAGTGCTATTGCTCCGGGTGTGCTTGGTACAACAGGAATCGAGTCAAGTGACATTGTGCAGGGCATTGTTGAGCGTACCCGTCCTGATGCCATTATCGCCATTGATGCGCTCGCTTCCCGCTCACTTGAACGAGTGAATACAACGATTCAGGTGGCTGATATCGGGATTCATCCTGGTTCTGGTATTGGTAACAAACGTCGTGGATTAACGAAGGAAATTCTGGGTGTTCCCTGCATTGCCATCGGTGTGCCAACGGTATGTTATGCTTCGACCATCGTGAACAACGTCATCGAAATGATGCGTTCTCACTTTCGTCAGGAAACCGATCAGACAAAACAAATCATGGGTATGCTCGATGACATAGGTGAAGAGGATCGTTTGAGTCTGGTAAAAGAAGTGCTTGAACCGCTCGGACATGACCTGATCGTAACTCCGAAAGAAATTGATGAGTTCATTGAAGGCATAGCCAATGTCATTGCAACCGGACTTAATGCGGCTCTTCACGAAGCAGTAAACCCTGATAACGTTGCGGCTTACACACACTAGAGCGAATCCCCTAATATGGAACGGAGAAGAAGGTCCGAATCTATCGGACTTTCTTTTTTTGTTCACTTTATCTTTCTACTTCCTGTTCTATCAAATTGAATACTCTCATAGAGTTGAAGTATAAGAGTTGTTCTGCAAGGGAAGGAGACATAAGAATGAACAAGATATTGGCATGGAACATTGGTAAGTGGAAAAAAAGATGTCTGCATGTGCTGGCCATGGGCCGTACACTGTTGCTGCTTATGATCATATCTGCCCTCTTTTTTGTTGCACTCGGGCTCGGAGGCATGGCGGAGAAAAGGTTGAATAGTTCCCCAGTTTCTTCCATGAAGGGATTTGCAGGTTCAGTCTCAAGCCGCTTTTTTGTGGACATGTTGGGTATGGAAGTGCCTCATCTCACTCAAAAGGAACAGAACACTGCAATTTCCGGTGAAAATCTAACTTCTTTTGTGTTTCAATTGCTCACGAATGTGAATCCTCAAGATCCAAAAAGTTTAATTGCACGTGAAATGCCAGGCATGGGTGCAAATCAGCCCGTTCTGCTTAGACCAGGCTCTGGCAATACCAAGGCAGAAGCACCTGAAGATTATCAGCCAGGTCCAGGCCTGACAGAAACAGCCTCATCAGGTGAAGGTAAGCCAGGAAGTGAACTGCATGTTCCTCCGGGTAAGGATGATCCAGACGTTTCCAGTGAGGATGATCCGGGAAAGGGTACAGTCGATGAAGATCCACCAGCAAAAGGGAATGGGCAAGACAAGGGGAATCCGGCCATTACGAGAAAATCCGTCCTTATCTATCACTCGCATCCGCGTGAAGGATATAATCCACTGCTAGGCACGGATAGCGATAATCCATCTTCCGGTAAAGCGACAGGTAATGTTTTTCAAGTGGGAACCTATCTATCAGATAGCTTGGAGAAGCTGGGCGTCGGAGTAGAGCATGCGAAGGAAGATTATCAAACGAAAATCAAAGATTACAATTGGAACTTTTCCTATAAATATTCCAGACAGACTGTCAAAGCGGCGCTTGCTCAGAATGACGATCTGACCTATCTAATTGATATTCACCGCGATTCCCAGCGACATAAAAAAACGACAACCACCATCGGTGATCAGAGTTATGCCAAGGTATATTTTATTATCGGACATGAGAATCCAAATTGGCGTAAAAATGAAGCCTTTGCTGCGAAAATCCACAAAAAGCTGGAAGCAAAGTATCCGGGGGTATCCCGAGGGGTGTGGGGGAAGAATGGCGGAGGAGGCAACAATGGAGAATATAACCAAACGCTTTCCCCGAACAGCATTCTCATCGAAATCGGTGGCATTGACAATACGGCAGCTGAGCTGAAACGAACGTCCAAAATTCTGGCGGATATGATCGCGGAAGTATACTGGGACGAGCAGAATGTAGATAAAGCAAGCGCAAAACCGGTATCCAAGGGTGGATAAATTATAGAAGAAGGGAGATCTGCGAGATGTCCAGATTTGGCAAAAAAATGCTGTCTGTCAGTGTGCTTATGTTGCTTGGTGTATTGCTTGGCATGCAGCTGGCAGGCAGTGGTTTTCAGCATAACAACCCTGTGGAAAGTGTCCCCGTAGTGGCGACCACAGAAACCGCACCTGAGAAAAATACAACTGTATCCACTGAGCCTGTGCAGACCGAGGTTAAAAAGCCGTTTGTTCCTGTCCAGACCCCGAGCCAGGTGCTTGGGGCAGACCAGCACAAGGCCCCGGTGGATGTACTGGCGGAAAAAACGGCTGGATTGCTACAAAACTTGTCAAACAGCGGCATCAAGTGGGTGGTCTCTCTTTTTGGCGGAGTAGATGAATAGAAGCGGGCGGATTAAAGGAAAACTAAACCTTCGGGGCACTCTTCAAGTAACTTTATTATAAAAGTTAAATCATCATGGGATTGATGCACCTTGAAGCAACTGTTATAATGAAGTGATTGACACTAGGCTGTTTCTGGGGGTAAGGAATGACTGACATTCGGGAAAGACAACGTAAAATTCGTAACTTTTCAATTATTGCACATATAGATCACGGTAAATCAACACTTGCGGACCGGATCTTGGAGTACACAGGTGCGCTGACATCACGTGAAATGCAGGAACAAGTACTGGATCAGATGGATCTGGAACGCGAACGCGGAATCACCATTAAACTGCAAGCAGTTGCCCTGAATTACAAAGCGGACGACGGTGAAGAGTATCTACTGAATCTCATTGATACGCCGGGACACGTAGACTTTACGTACGAGGTATCACGTAGTCTTGCTGCATGCGAAGGGGCGTTGCTTGTCGTTGACGCGGCTCAAGGGATCGAAGCGCAGACGCTGGCTAACGTATATCTTGCGCTCGACAACAATCTGGAGATTTTGCCGGTTATCAACAAAATTGACTTGCCAAGTGCTGACCCGGAACGGGTGAAGCAGGAAGTTGAAGATGTTATCGGACTGGATACCAGCAACGCTGTATTGGCTTCGGCCAAAGCCGGCATCGGGATCAAAGAGATTTTGGAGCAAGTGGTACAGAGTGTGCCCGCACCTGTAGGTGATCCGGATCAACCGCTTAAAGCGCTGATTTTTGACTCGCACTATGACCCTTACAAAGGGGTTATCGTGTATGTGCGTGTTATTGACGGTAAAATCAAGGCGGGTTCCAAAATCAAAATGATGGCAACAAACAAATCGTTTGAAGTCATCGAAGTGGGAGCGTTTAAGCCGCGCATGACCATTGTGGACGAGCTGAACGTCGGGGATGTAGGATTTATCGTTGCGGGTATCCGTCACGTCGGCGATACTCAAGTCGGGGACACGGTTACTGACGCGAAAAATCCGACACTTGAACCACTGCCCGGTTATCGTAAAATCAATCCAATGGTATATTGCGGTCTGTATCCGATTGAGACATCGGACTATGTGGATCTGCGTGAGGCATTGGA
>Ga0105244_10004129_pt1 | contig 10133 bp, 8 predicted proteins | sample KBSM44metaG_FD_80423 | JGI IMG/M metagenome (GOLD analysis project Ga0105244, IMG submission 80423) | Miscanthus rhizosphere microbial communities from Kellogg Biological Station, Michigan, USA - KBS M4-4 metaG | ecosystem: Host-associated > Plants > Roots > Rhizosphere > Soil | place: Michigan...
GTCGACAAGGTCGCCAAAACGATCGCCGTGCCCGAACTGGCCGGCCGCAAGCTGGCGCTCCACCACGTGCTGCGCAAGGCCGGCATCGGCGACTACGACAGCGCCGGCGGCAGCTTCACCATCGCCCCCCGCTCAACCGCGGTATTTGTCGAGAGATAACTCCAGGGTCAGGCCCACCATTTCTACACGAACCCGGCCCTAACGCTGCCTAGGGCTGTGCCTGTGTAGAATTGGTGGACCTGACCCCGGATTAAATTACCGGGCCGTAATGTGCCTGGTGCCAGGAAACTATCCTGGCGGCAGCAACTTCAGTTATAGTCCTCATGGGGCCACGGGCCCGACCATTCGCATTTCGACCGCAGAGGAAACCATGATGAAAAAACTGTTCGTTGCCAGCCTGATCCTGTCACTGAGCGGCGCGGTGTTCGCCGCCGAGCCGACAGCCCAGCAAAGCAAGATGAAAACCTGTAACGCCGATGCGGCCGGAAAAAAAGGCGATGAGCGTAAGGCCTTCATGAAGGAATGCCTGAGCGCAAAGCCTGCGGCGCCGGAAGCCAAACTCACCCAGCAAGACAAGATGAAAAAATGTAATGCCGATGCCACCGGGAAAAAAGGCGACGAACGCAAGGCATTCATGAAAACATGCCTCAGTAACAAGGGCTGATAGTCAAATCAAAACGCCATCCGCACCGGGTGGCGTTTTTTTTGCTTCGACTCTTGCCTATCTGGCATAAAAATTGCTGCAGAAATACTTTTTTTGTGTCGAACCCCAGATATGAAAACGCCATTAGCCGCCAGCTCCGACACCTTTTTGCCCTATATGCCCGACGTCGCCCGCTGCGAGTTGTCGCTGCGCGAACTGAATCAAATGTGGCAGTTGATCGAATCGTCGGCCAAGATGAATTGCCCGGCCGAGGCGCGCCTGCTGCTGCCGGCGATGGTGGCCACGCGCACCGGCTTCGCGCAGCTGGAACGCGCGCTGATCGCCAATCTGGTGCAGGAAAAGGTGCGCCACGTGCTGGCGGACCTCGGCACCCAGGCGCGCTACGCGATCGATATCCTGGTCCGCAACCTGTTCGAGCGCACCGCCGATGTCGGCTTCCTGGCCACCGACGTCGATCTGTGCCGCTTTGTCGCGGGCGCCGATGACGATGGAGACGGCGGCCTCGAAGCGGCCCGCCGCCGCCTGTCCGACTACCGCGACAAATACACGGTCTACGACGAGATCCTGCTGCTGGACCTGGACGGGCGCGTGCTGGTGCAGGCCGATCCCGCCGCGCCGGTATCCCACAGCCGCGATCCGCTGCTGGCCGAAACGCTGGCCGCTTCCGGGTATGTCGAAACCTTCCGCGCCACCGACCTGCGGCCCGGCAAACCGCGCGCGCTGGTGTATTCGCACCGCATGCTGCACCCGGACAGCGGCGCGCCGGCCGGTGTGCTGTGCCTGTGCTTCAATTTCGACCAGGAGATGGATGCCATCTTCGCGTCCTACCGCGATCCTTCGCACCGCGCCAACATGCTGCTGCTCGACGCGCAGGACCGCGTCATCAGCAGCGCCGATCCGCTGTGGATACCGGCCGGCGTCAAGGTGCCGACCAACGTCGACGGCCTGCCGCAGCTGCTGATGTTCGGCGGCCGCGAATACCTGGTGCGCACCTTCCGCTCCGAGGGCTATCAGGGCTATCCCGGCCCGCCCGGCTGGAAGGGACAGTTGATGATGCCCGTCGATCTGGCCTTCCGCAACGCCGGCGCCGATGCGCTGGGCGGCGTCGATCCGCATTTGATCGAGGGCCTGCTGTCGCATGCGCAGACCTTCAGCCCTACCCTGCATGAGTTAATGAGCGCGGTGACGCGCACCACCCGCACCATCGAACGCATCGTCTGGAACGGCAAGGTCACCAGCGCCGCCAACGACCAGGTGGACGGCCACGGGCACGGACAACACAGCGGCAACGTCAACAAGCTCAATACCGTGCTCGATCAGATCACCGAGACCGGTGGCCGCAGCGACGCGATCTTTTCGCGCTCGATCCAGGATCTGTACCAAACCGTGCTCACCGCCAGCATCAGCGAGGCCGAACTAACCTCGCGGCTGTTGGTCGATATGCTGGACCGCAATCTGTACGAGCGCGCCAACGATTGCCGCTGGTGGGCGCTGACGGCGCAGCTGCGGCGCGGCCTGGCCCATCCGTCCGCCGAACAGGCCGCCGCGATGAGCGAGGTGCTCGCCTACATCAACAGCCTGTACACCGTGTACGCGCGCCTGTTCGTCTACGATCGCGCCGGCCGCATCGTCGCCAGCACCGGCGAAAGCGACGATCTGCCGACCAGCATCGGCACCCATATCGATGGCGCCACGCTGGGCCGCGTTTGCGCGCTGCGCAGCGAACTGGATCACTATCCCGAGCCGTTCGCGCCATCGGCCTTGTACGGCGGCGAGCCGACCTTCATCTATCACGCGGCGATCCGCCACCCGGAGCAGACGTCCACCGTGGTCGGCGGCATCGGCGTCGTGTTCGATTCGCGTCCGGAGCTGCTCAACATGCTGCACAGCGGCGTCGCCGGACGCCGCAACATGCACGCCTTCTTCATCACGCCGGAACGCCGCATCCTGTCGTCCACCGACCCGGCCTGTGCGCCCGGCGATACCTTGGCGCTGGACGCCGGCCTGCTGGCGGCGGCCGAAAACGGCGACGGCGCCAGCGTCTCGCGCATCATGCTGCATGGCGACCAATATGTGATCGCGGCGTGCACGCGGGCCTCCGGCTATCGCGAATTCCGCGCCGGCGCGAACGCGGACATCGAGCAACCGGTGCTGTCGGTGCTGATCGAGTCGTTCGGCCCCGTGCGCGACAAATCGGCGATGCCGGTGCCGTCCGCGCAGATCGAGCGCCGCAGCGACACCGGTCCGGATTTCGCCATCTTCTACGCCGGCAGAACATTGATGGCGCTGAAGGCGGCGCGCATACAGGAGGCGGTGCCGTTCGCAAAAGTGCAAAAGGCGGCCGGCGGCAATCCGGCGCGTGTCGGCATGCTGGACGTGCCGCTGGCCGGCGGTAAAAAACATTTTGTGTGGGTGTTCGATTTGGCACTGCTGGCGACCGGCAAAGCCGGTGTCGTGACCGACAACAGCCAGGTGATGCTGGTGCGCCTGGGCGACAGCACCATCGGACTGCTGGTCGACGATCTGCACTCCGTGCAGCAGTTCGATGTCGCCGACATGACCGAATCGCCCCTGGGATCGGGCGAATCGGCGCTGGCGCCGCGCCTGATCAAGGCCAACCAGGGCAATCTGCTGATACAGGAAATCGATATCGAGCGACTGTTCGCGCGCCTGCGCGCCTGACGGCGGCCGGGGCGCGCTGCTCCAGACGGTTACGCGGCGAGGCGTCCGGCCGGCTTATCGGCGCCCAGCAGGCGCTGGCGGCGATACAGGATCAACGTGGCGCACAGGCCGCAGGCGGCGGCGAACGTCATCCACCAACCCGGCGCGCTCTTGTCGCCGGTGTATTCGATCAGGCCCGTGGCGATCGCCGGCGTGAAGCCGCCGAACACCGCCGTCGCCAGGCTGTAGGCCAGCGAGAAGCCGACCGTGCGCACTTCCACCGGCATCACCTCGGTCAGCGCCACCACCATGGCGCCGTTGTAGCTGGCGTACAGAAAGGACAGCCACAATTCCACTTCCAGCATGTGGGCGAAGCTTGGCGAATTCACCAGCCAGTGCAGCGCCGGATACGCGGTCAGTATCGCCAGCGCCGAGAAGCACAGCAGCAGCGGACGGCGGCCGACGCGGTCAGACAAGGCGCCCATCACCGGCAGCCAGACGAAGTTGGACACGCCGACGCACAAGGTGACGATCAGCGCGGCGCTGGTGGTCAGGTGCAGCACGCTTTTGCCGAAGGTCGGCGTGTAGACGGTGATCAGGTAGAACGACACGGTGGTCATCGCCACCAGCATCATGCCGGAGACGACCAGCGCCCAGTTGTTGAGCATCGAGCGGAAGATCTCCCGCGTCTCGGGCCGGTGCTTGCGCGCCTTGAATTCCTCGGTTTCCTGCAACGAGCGGCGGATCGCGAACAGCACCGGCACGATCATGCAGCCGACGAAGAACGGAATGCGCCAGCCCCACTCGCCCACCTGCGCGGGCGTGAGCAGCTTGTTCAAGCCGTAGCCCAGCGCGGCGGCGGCCACCACGGCGACCTGCTGGCTGGCGGACTGCCAGCTGACATAGAAGCCCTTGCGGCCCGGCGTCGCCATCTCGGCCAGGTAGACCGACACGCCGCCCAGTTCCACGCCGGCCGAAAAGCCCTGCAACAGGCGGCCGGTGAGCACCAGCAGCGGCGCCGCGTACCCGATGGTGGCGTAGCCCGGCACGCAGGCGATCAGCAAGGTGCCCATGGCCATCAGCGCCAGCGTGACGATCAGGCCCTTGCGGCGGCCGACGCGGTCGACATAGGCGCCGAGGAAGATGGCGCCCAGTGGCCGCATCAGGAAGCCGGCGCCGAAGGTCATGAAGGTCATCATCAGCGACGCCAGTTCGTCCCCGGCCGGGAAGAAGGCGTTGGCGATGGCGGTGGCGTAGAACCCGAACAGGAAGAAGTCGAACATCTCCATGAAATTTCCGCTGACGACGCGGAAAACGGTGCCGGAGCGGGATTGCGCGTTTTTTTGTAAAGCGGTGGCTGTCATGTGGTCCTCGATGCGGTGCGGTTTCTTCGGGATCATACGCGCTTTGGACCTGGCTTGCTCGACGATAGCGAGCCCCGCGCCGGCGCCGGCGCGGCGGGAAACGTAGCCGCAGCGCAACACATTGCCGCTTTTTTGCAGTTCGTCGCAAAGTTGTCGGCCCGGGTGGCGAAGTTCAGTAAAATCAACGTTATCAAAATAAGTAACCATTGAACAAACCAACAAGGATTCACCATGCGCCGCACCGCTTCCGCCGTCCTGACCACCGCCCTTGCCGGCGCCCTGATCTCCACCCTGTACGCGGCGAGCGCCCCGGCGCTGGCGGCGGAGTCGACCCGCGCGCTGCCGCCGTTCATCGCCGTCAACGCCAAGGGCGCGTTCGCGATGACGGTCGAAGCGGGCAAGACGCAGTCGGTGATGGTGCGCGGCGACGACAAGTTCATCGCCGAACTCAAGACCACGGTGGTCGACAACGAACTGCAGATCACCATGTCCGACAAGACCTACGACGGCGGCAAGGGCGCTCCGCGCATCACCATCACCGTGCCGACCCTGAGCCGGGTGAAGGTCGAAGGCGCCGGCGAAACCGTCATCAACAACGTCAACACCGACCGCCTGGACATCGGCTACCTGGGCGCCGGCCTGCTGACCGCCAGCGGCAAGGTCAAGTATTTGCGCCTGAACGCCAAGGGCGTGGGCCAGGTCGACACCAAGGCGCTGCACGCGGAGCGGGTCGACGTCAACTTCGAGGGCGTGGGCAGCGTCAGCGTCTACGCCAGCGATCTGCTCAACGCCGTGGCCAAGGGCATGGGCTCCCTGGACTACTACGGCAAGCCGAAAACGGTCAACAAGTCGGTATCGGGCATCGGCAGCGTCAACGCCCGCGACTAAACCGGCCGCCGGCCCGGTGACACGGGTGGCGATTGCGGGTAGCATCGGAAGAACAACAACAGGGTCGCCATCAACGCACCGGGGGAGCCGTGGCCGTGCCGAACGACATAGCGCACTGGCGCGCGCGAATCTTCGCCAGGCTCCTGCTGATCGTATTCCTGCTTGGACTGGCCACGGCCGTCCCCAGCATGCTGCTCGCCGCCAGCGAGGGCATGTGGTCCATCGTCGTCGTCGATGTCGTCGCGCTGTCGTGGCTCGGCGCCATCCTGCTGCTGCGCAAAGTGGCCTACACTATCCGCGTCGTCAACTTCCTGGCGGTCGCCTTCATGGTCGGCGTCGGCCTGCTGCTCAAGATCGGACCGGTCAGCCAGATCTACCTGATGGCCGTCCCGGTGCTCGCCGCGCTGCTGCTCGGACTGCGCCCGGCGTTGTGGACGCTGCTGCTGGCCGGACTGGCGGTGATGGTGATCGGCTTCGAGGAAAACGCCAGGATGCAAATGGAGGGCATCCCCGACCACGCGTTCCTCAAGTCGGCCATCATCTCGATCAATTTCATGTTCATCGCGGCGGTGCTGACGTTGTCGTGCGCGGTGCTGCTGCAGCAGCTGGCGCGCTCGTTCGACGAGCTGCGCGACGGCGCCGATTCGCTCGAGCGGCTGGCGTTCTTCGACGTGCTCACCGGCTTGCCCAACCGCCGCTTGCTGATGGACCGCATCGACACGCTGCTGGCCAGCTCCGCGCGCAGCGCCACCTTCAGCGCGGTGATGTTCATCGACCTCGACCGCTTCAAAACCATCAACGACGCGCGCGGCCACGCCATCGGCGACGCGCTGCTGCGCAAGGCGGCCGCGCGCCTGAATGAGTTGGTGCGCAAGGCCGACACCGTGGCCCGCATCGGCGGCGACGAATTCGTCGTGGTGCTGGCGCATCTGGCCGACGACCTGGAGGGCGCCACGCGCGCGGCGCGCACGGTGGCCGAAAAAGTCCGCGTCACCATCGGCGAGGAGTTCGAGATCGACGGCCAGTTGTACACATCGACCGCCAGCATCGGCGTGGCGATGCTGCCCAATGCCCCGCACGGCGCGCGGGAACAGACGGCGCACGACCTGCTGCGCGAGGCCGATACGGCGATGTACCGCGCCAAGGCCGAGGGCCGCAACGGCATCGCCTTCTTCGAGATGGCGATGCAGGCGGCGGTCGAACGGCGCCTGTCGATGGAACGCGACCTGGCCGCAGCGCTGGCACGTGGTGAACTACAAATGCACGTGCAACCGCAGGTCGACCGCGACGGCCGCGCCATCGGCGGCGAGCTGCTGATGCGCTGGCCGCTGGCCGACGGCGCGATGGTACCGCCGTCCGTATTCATTCCGGTGGCCGAGGAGTCGGGGCTGATCCTGGCGCTGGGGACGTGGGCGCTGCGCCAGGCCTGCGAGGCGGTGCTGCTGCTGGAGCGCGCCGGCCTGTCGATGCAGCTATCGGTCAACGTCAGTCCCAGCCAGTTCCGCCAGCCCGATTTCGTCGCCCTGGTGCAGAGCACCCTGGCCGACACCGGCGCGCCGGCCGGCCGGCTGATACTGGAGGTGACCGAGGGGCTGTTGATCGACAAACTGGACGACACCGTCGCGCGCATGCATCAACTGGCGGCGCTGGGACTGCGCTTTTCGATCGACGATTTCGGCACCGGCTATTCGAGCCTGGCGTACCTCAAGAAAATGCCGCTGTATGAGCTCAAGATAGACCGCGGCTTCATCGTCGACGCGCCGGATGACCGGAGCAGCGCGGCGCTGGTGCAGTCGATCCTGGCGATGGCCGGCCATCTGGGGCTGCACGTGGTGGCCGAGGGCGTGGAGACGCGGGCGCAGGCCGATTTCCTGATCGGCCACGATTGCCCGTGTTTGCAGGGTTACCTGTACGGGCGGCCGATGCCGCTGGCGGAGCTGATCGGGCGGCTGACGAAAAGCCCGGCCACGGAAACCCCATAAACCCGGGAGGCACGTAGGGCGGCTGATTCCGTGGGCATCTTTTACTGCAGCACACTCACGCGCTTGCCGCTGACGCTGCGTTGCGCCGGGTTGCCATACACGGTGACCCTTCCGGAGCCGTTGGCGTCGGCCACCAGCGATTGACTGACGGCGGCCGAGATGCTGCCCGAGCCGTGCGCGCTCAGTTCCGCGCTCTGGCTGGTCAGACCGGCCAGGTCGGCGCTGCCGGAGCCGTACAGGCGCACGGTCATGCTGCGCACGTTGCCGCTGGCGTTGACGCCGCCGGAGCCGTGCACGTCCAGGCTGAGCGACTCGCCCTGCAGGTTGCCCAGGTTGAGCCGCCCGGAGCCATTCAGGCTGGCCAGCGTGGAGCCGCTTTGCAGCCCGGCCGCGTCGACGCTGCCGGAGCCGTTCAAACGCACCTCCAACCGGTCGACATTGCCGGCCAACCGCACCGCGCGCGAACCGTTCTGGCTCAGATTGAGCATGCCGCCATTCAGGCCGACGACCGACAGGCGCCCGGAGCCGTTCGAATGGATGCGGCGCAGCTGGGCGGTGGTGTAGACCACCCGCAGCGGGTTGGAGGTGCGTATGCTGCCCTCGACCCAGACGCGCAGGGTGCCGCCGCTGGCGTCGGTGCGCAGCAGCGGCAGCAGGTTGCTGTCGCCTTCGACCTGCAGCGAGGCCGCCTCGCCGACGCGCACCTCGACCTGTAGCGGGCCGTTGATATCGATGCCGTCGACATTGGCGGCGACGGCCGCGTCGCGCCGTTCGACGGCGCCCTGGCCGTTGCCCTCGACCGCGCTGCCGCCGAAGGACGATTTGTACTGCATGTTGCCGTCTTCCGGGATGACGATGACGGCGCAGCCGGCGAGGATGGCCAGGGTGGAGAAGGCGGCGATGGTGGCGAAGGCGATGGCGGAGCGGCGCATGGTCGGGTATCCGTGAAGTTATATAGTGTTGTCACTATAGCCAGCGCCCCCGGTCCCCGCCCGCGTTATGCGACAAAACGTCGAAAACGGGGAGTGAAGCGCAAAAACGGATGGTGCTACCATGGAGGTCATGGATACAACCACCTCCTCCCCTTCCCCGGATACCCTGACCGCCCTGCGCGACCTGACCCGCGCCTTCGCCCGTGAACGCGACTGGGAACAGTTCCACACACCGAAAAACCTGGCGATGGCGCTGTCGGTCGAGGTGGCGGAGCTGGCCGAGCATTTCCAGTGGCTGCACACCGGCGCCGACGCCGAACTCGATGACGCCAAACGCGCCGGCATCCGCCACGAACTGGCCGACGTGCTGCTCTACCTGGTCCAGCTGGCCGACAAGACCGGCGTCGACCTGCGCGCGGCGGCGTTGGAGAAAATGGCGCTCAACGCGGCCAAGTATCCGGCCGACCGGGTGCGCGGCGACGCCCGCAAGTCGACCGAATACTAGCGCCCCGCAGGCGGATCGCCGATGCCGAGCGCTTTGCGGATCTGCGCCGAGACGATGGACCACGACGGCGACGTCGCCGCCACCTCGTCGTAGTGGCTCCCCCCCGGCAGCACGATCACCTCCGCCGCGTCGCCGGCGGCGATGGCGCGGCGCGCGTAATCGTGTCCCGCCCTGATAGGCGACACGGTGTCGAATTCGCCGTGGATCAGCACCGTGCGCACGCCGGACGGCAGCATCTCGGCCGGCGAGGTGTCGGCGAAGACGTCCGGCCGCGCGGCGCTCGGCGTGCCGGCCAGTTGCGCGGTGTCGCGCTCGCAGCTGGTTTTGATCAGGGCCGCCTCGTTGCGCAGGTCGGCCAGGCCGCCCAGGCTGATCACGGTGGGCACCGGCAGTGGATCGGCCACGTACAGGGGGCTGGTGCGCGGAAGGCGCGCGCGCGAGCCGGCCCATTGCGCCAGGTGGCCGCCGGCCGAGTGCCCGACCAGCACGATGCGCGACAGGTCTAGCCGGTGGGCCGGCGCCAGCGCGCGCAGGCGGTCCATCGCGGTGGCGACGTCGTGGTACATGCCGGGGTAACCGCCGCCGTCTTCGTCGAAGCGGCGGTATTCGACGTTCCACACCGCCACGCCCTGGCGCAGCAGGTCGCCGGCGATGTTGCGCATTTGCGTGATGCCGCCGAATTCCCTGGTCCAGCAACCGCCGTGGATGACCACCGCGACCGGGAACGGGCCGTCGCCGCCCGGCGCGAACAGCTCGGCGAACTGGGATGGCGCGGCGCCGTAGGCCACGTGCAGGCTGGGGGCGGGGCCGGTCAGCGCCAGGTAGTCCCGCAGGGTCATCGGCGCGGCGGCGGCGCCGCCCGCGTGGCCGGCAATGGCGGCGGCCAGCAGGGTTCTGCCCATTGTTTTCAACATGCGTCGCTCCGTGGTTTGAAGCGCTTATGCTACACGAAAAAAAACCGCCCCCGAGGGCGGTCGTGGCCGAAGAATGCGTCGGCGGCGGAGCGTGGCGGATTACGCTGCGCTAATCCGCCCTACGTGTTTTAACGCACCCTTTGCCTGGACGGTGCAATCATGCGTCTGTCGTGCCGTCGTGGAGACACGTAGGGCGGATTAGCCGGAACGGCGTAATCCGCCA
>Ga0105244_10004133_pt1 | contig 10109 bp, 5 predicted proteins | sample KBSM44metaG_FD_80423 | JGI IMG/M metagenome (GOLD analysis project Ga0105244, IMG submission 80423) | Miscanthus rhizosphere microbial communities from Kellogg Biological Station, Michigan, USA - KBS M4-4 metaG | ecosystem: Host-associated > Plants > Roots > Rhizosphere > Soil | place: Michigan...
AAGACCATCGACGCCGACGACCTGATCTTCTCGATTCGCCGCCTCACCGACCCGCAACTGGCGTCACCGTATGCCGCGCTGCTGCACTGGGTCGACCGCGACAACCTGGTCAAGCTCGACAACCGCACCGTGCGCCTGGGCTTTCGCGAGGGGCGCAGCTACATGCCGCTGGCAGAAACCTGGGTCAACTTTGGCGGCATCGTGCCGGTGGACTACCACCCGGTGACCAACCCCGTAGGCGCCGGCCCCTACAAGCTCAAGAGTTTCACCCCGGGGCAACGCTCGCTGTTCACCCGCTTCGAGAACTACTACAAGGACGGCAAGCCCTACGCCGATGAGCTGGAGATCATCGACTTCAAGGACCAGGTCGCACGCCTCGCCGCCTTGCGCGCCGGGCAGATCGACATGGCCAATGTGATGCCCACCGAGCAACTGCCGATCCTGCAAAAGGACCCGCGCCTGCAGGTGATCAAGTCGGTGACCGGCAATTGGCTGTCCTTCGACATGAACCTGGACAAGCCGCCGTTCAACGACCCACGGGTGCGTGAAGCGTTTCGCCTGCTGGCCGACCGCGATGAGCTGGTACGCCGTGCCCTCAACGGCCAGGGCCGCGTGGCCAACGACCTGTATGCGCCCAGCGACCCCACCTTCAACCACAGCCTGGGTCCGCGCCCCCATGACCCGCAACGCGCCGCGCAATTGCTCAAGGAAGCCGGCCAGGAAAACCTCGAAGTCGAGTTGGTCACCACGCCGGGGCCGGGTTTGAGTTCGGCGCTGGTGCTGGCCGAGCAGGCCAAGCGCATTGGCGTGACCCTCAAGGTCAAGCAAGTGGACCTCGCCACCTTCCAGGGCCCGCTGAAGAACGACTGGACCCTGAGCACTGGCGGCAGCATTGGTGCGCCGTTTTTGGCCAGCGCGATTCATACCGATGCGCCGTTTGCGGTGTCGAACAAGACCCACTTCAACGACCCGCAATTCAGCGAGCTGTTCCTCGCCGCCATGGCCCAGCCCGACCTGGAGAAACGCAAGGCCCTGGTGCATCAGGTGCAGCAGATCCAATACGAGCGCGGCGGCATGTTGATCTGGGGCTACGCCGACCTGCTCGACAGCGTGTCCACACGCGTCGGCGGTGCCAGTGCCGAAGCGTCGCTGTTCAGCACCTGGCGCTTCGAGAAGCTCTGGCTCAAAGACACCGCCTGATCCCCCACGCTCTGTAGGAGCCCGGCTTGCCGGCGATGGCGTCCTTGAACGTTGCGCCGGATTCGAGGGCCCCATCGCCGGCAAGCCGGGCTCCTACAAGGGATCTGCGTTTTCAATTCTTTTTAATGGGGCATTTCTGCCATGCACGCTATCGCCTTGCGTTTACCCCTGCTGCTGGCCGCCACCCTGCCACTGCAGGCCTTCGCCGCCGACACCCAACTGCAAACCGTGACGGTGCAAGCCAGCACCGCCGAGTCCGATGACGACGCCCTGCCCACCCGCCCGCCGACCTCGGTGTACGGCGGCACCGAGGCCAAGGTGCTCGACACCCCGCGCTCGGTGGTGCAGATCAACGCCGAGCAGTTGGCCAACGGTTCCATCCACAGCGCCGATGACCTGGTCAAATACGCCCCCGGCATCACCCGGGGCGGTGGCCAGAACGCCGGTATTGCCCCGCAGTTCCGTGCCCAGGGCTCGGAGATCTTCCAGGACGGCCAGCGCGGTTACGCCGTGCGCCACCCGGCCAACTTCAACGCCTACGAGGGTGCCGATATCGTCGCTGGGCCGTCCTCGGTCACCTACGGCTCGGTGTCCGGCAGCGGCGGTTATGTGAACTACCTGAGCAAAAAGCCGGACTTCAATCAGTTCAAGACCAAGCTCAGCGGCGAACTGGGCTCGTGGGTACCCGACGGCACCTCGCGCAGTTCCAACAAATTCAGCATCGACAACACCGGCCCGCTGACCGATAACCTGGCGTATCGCGTGAGCATCACTAAGCAGCGCCAGCAGGATTTCTACGACAACGTCGACAACAACTTCGACGCGTTCTACGGCGCCCTCGCCTGGCGCAACGACAACGTGCGCGTGGACTGGAACGCCAGCTACGACAACTACTACGACTACAACATCACCCACGGCTGGAACCGCGCCACCCAGGACCTGGTGGACCACGGCAAGTACTACGCCGGGCGTGCCACGCCGATCATCCAGAACGGCAACACCCTGTGGTCGCCGGTCCTTGCTTCCGGCGCTGCCGATGCGCCAACCCTCGGCTGGGTGCAGCGCCAGCGCAATGCCCAGGGCCAATACAGCGTGGTCGATGGCAGCTTCCAGACCACCTCGCCCAACACCCAGGCCAACCCCGGCAGCCTGCGCGGCTGGGTGTACGACCCGACCCTGGCGGGCAATGGCGAGCAGTCGTTGTCGTCACAGACCGGGCAACGCAAAGAGGATGAAAGCAGCTCGCGGCGCTTCACCACGCAACTGCGCATCGAGGCCGATCTGTCGCCGACCATCACCCTGGCCAACAGCACGTTCTACGAGCGCTCCAAGGACATCACCGACGCCGTGGGTGCCTTCCAGGTGCAATCCAAAGACACCATTTTTGATAACCGCTTCGAGTTCCGCTCGCGCAACGAAACCCAAGTGGGCGGCTGGACCCTGCGCGACGAGAGCAACACCGGCCTGATCTATCGCCGCGAGTTCAACCAGTCGATTGCCGCCAACAACAGCTTCGGCTCGACCATCAACGCCTATGACCTGACCCAGAATCCGTCCGGCAAAAACCCGGGCGACCTGCTCGGCCTCGACGGCAGCAACCCGGCCGGGGGCAACGGCGCGTGGATCGGCCAACCGGGCGTGCCGCAGTACTCCAATTATTACGGCTGGCTCAACCTGCCACCGATGTATGCGGCCGGACATGGCCTGTATGCGGAATCGGTGGCGCCCTACACCGCCGAAAGCACTTGGACCACCAAGACCCTGTTCAGCCAGCACAACCTCAAGTACGGCGATTATTTCGGCCTGAACATCGGCGCCAGCCGCAGCTGGATCGAGGCCGAGATCCACAACCCCTTCGCCCTGGCCGGTGGCAGCCGACGCCAGGACAGCGACAACTACAGGCTCTTCGCTTTCCAGGTCAGCCCCTATGTGAAACCCACCGAAAACACCACGCTGTACTACACCTTCGACCGCTCGCTGGCGGTGAACACCGGGTTCTTCTCCAACGGCCTGGGCTGGGGCAGCGGCAGTGGCGCCAACAGCCTCAACCCGCTGGCGTTCCAGAGCCTGAGCGTGCTGCATGAGGTGGGCGTGAAGGTCGAGGCGGTGCCAAACCAGCTGTTCATGACCCTGGCCGCATTCAAACAAGCCCGGGATCAGGCGCCCGACAGCAATAACAACATCGCGCGGCTGATGATCAAGGGCGTGGAAACCACCGTGCGTTATCAACCGGACGATCACCTGCGCAGCGGCCTGAACCTGTCCAAGCTCAACGCCTACAACGAGTTCACCTCCCAGGCCGGGTTCGCTTCGGCGGGATTCATCCCCGACAACGGCACGGTGTTCGGCGACAACAACAGCCTCAATCAGCGGCCGTCCGGGCGCTATGACGCGGTGCAGATTCCCGAATACACCGCCAGCGGCTACGTGGACTACCGCTTCGATTCCGGCTTTGGCGCCGAGCTGTCCGGCTGGTGGACCAGCAGCTGGTACTTGAACCTGAGCAAGACCGTGAAGATTCCCAACGAATACAACCTCGACCTCGCCCTGTACTACCGCCAGCCGCAATGGAGCACCACGTTGCGCGTACTCAACCTGACCAACGAACTGAACTTCGTCAGCGGGCTCGCCGGTTCCACCAACACCTTTTTGCAACCCATGCCTGGCCGCACCTTGCTGGCCCAGGTCGACTATCAATTCTGATCCGCACCAGGAGCGCTCCATGTCCATTGAATTTGTCGGCATGATCTTCCCCCGCCAATGGTCCGAAACCCGTGGCGTTCGCAGCCCGGATTTCGACCTCGACTTCATCCGCCACCACGCCCGCGCCCACGAGCACGCCGGTTTCGACCGCGTGCTCATTGCCAGCGGCCCCGGCAGCGCCGACAGCCTGCAGATCGCCGCCTACGCGGCCGCGCACACCGAGCGCCTGGGGTTCATGATCGCCCATCGCCCGGGCCTCACCGCGCCGACCGTGGCCGCCCGTTCCTTCGCCACCCTGGACCACACCACCGGCGGCGGGCGCATACGCCTGCACGCCATCACCGGCATCACCGCCGAACCCCAGGAAGGCGATTTCCTGCTGGACAAGACCGAACGCTACCAGCGCACCGACGAATACCTGGAGATCGTTCGCCGCACCTGGACCGCCGAGGAACCGTTCGATTTCGAGGGCAAATACTTCAACATCAAGGGCGCGTTTTCACCGGTCAAGCCGCTGCAACAGCCGCATATCCCGATCTCGTTTGGCGGGTCTTCCGACATAGCCTACCAGATCGCGGTCAAGCATGCGGATTTGTATGCGCTGTGGGGCGAGCCGTTGAATGGCGTGGCGGAACAGATTGCCAAGCTCAAGGCCGCCGCGGCGGCGGCCGGGGTTGATGCGCCACGGGTGAGTTTGTCGGTGCGTTTGATCTTGGGCGCTACCGAGGAATTGGCCTGGCAGCGGGCGGAGCAGATCCTGGCGCAAATCAAGGCCAACCCACAGTTTGCGGCGGGCAGTCCGTGGAGCAAACGCATCAAGGGCACCGGCTCGGAACGCTTGCTGGCAGCGGCCGCCTTGGGGGACCGCCATGACCGCGCCCTGTGGATGCCGACCGCCACGGCGGTGGGTGCGTATGGCGACACCACGGCACTGGTGGGCACCCCCGAAACGGTGGCGCAGGCCTTGTTGGATTACGTCGATCTGGGCGTGACCACGTTTTTGAATCGGGGCTATGACCCGTTGTACGACACCGTGGATTATGGGCGGTGGATCATTCCGGCGGTGCGGGAAGAGGCACGGCGCAGGCAGGCAAACGCCTAACCTGTGGCGAGGGAGCTTGCTCCTGTGAGGACCTCACAGCCAACCATGAATCACCAGGTTCACCCCTACCTTAACTGTGGGATCGGCGGTTCGACGATTCGACTTGCTCGCGAAGGCGGTGTGTCAATTGAAAAAAGGGTGACTGACACACCGCCTACGGGAGCAAGCTCCCTCGCCACAGGTTATGCAGAACTCGTTCGATCACCGCGCAAATTTGCCCTTCACCCCAACGACGGCGAATGCGCAAGAAGCGTACGCGTATACGCCGCCTGCGGCCGGTCCAGCACCTCATCCACCGCGCCCTGCTCCACCACCCTGCCCGCCTTGAGCACCAGCACCCGGTCGGCAATCGCACGGACCACGCCGAGGTCGTGGGTGACGAACAGCAAGGTCAGCCCTTCGCGCTGCAACTGGCGCAGCAGGTCGAGGATCGAGGCTTGCACCGACACATCCAGCGCCGAGGTGATTTCATCGCAGATCAGCAGCCTGGGCTCGCACAGTAGCGCACGGGCGATGGCCACGCGTTGGCGTTCGCCGCCCGACAAACTCCCGGGGTACAGGTCGGCGACCGAGGCCGGCAGTGACACCCGCATCAGTACCGCTTCCACCCGTTGCCGCGCGGCTGCACCCTTCACGGCAAAGAAGTGTTCCAGGGGCGCACTTAGCGTCTGATACACCGTTTGCCGTGGGTTCAACGCCCGGTACGGGTTCTGGAAGATGTACTGGATCGGGTGCCGCTGCCCCGCCTCACGTCGGCGTGCCTGCAAAGGCAACGGCTGACCCGCGTAACTCAATGCGCCGGTGGCGTTCTCGCCAAGGCCGGCAATGGCCCGGGCCAGGCTGGTCTTGCCTGAGCCGGACTCCCCCACCAACGCCAGGCATTCCCCTGGCTGCACCTGCACGTTGATGTCGAACAGCACTTGGCGGTCGTAGGCGACATTCAACGCGCTGACCGTCAGCAACGGCGCCTGGGTGTGCGCGGCGACGCTTGCAATCGGTGTCAGTGCGACCGCTTGCAACGGTTGCTCATGGGGCACCCAACAGGCCACGGCATGGGCGACGTCCACCGGCAAGGTGGGTTCCACCCGCGAACACGCGTCGGTAAACCGCTCGCAGCGCGGCCCGAAGCTGCACCCCGTTGGCCGCTGCCCCGGTGCTGGCGCATGCCCGGCAATCGCCTGCAATTCACGCCGCCCCGCCACATCCGGGATCGCCGCCAGCAACCCTCGGGTGTACGGGTGGGACGGCCGGCTGAACAGCGCCTCCCGCGTCGCCGTTTCGACGATGCGCCCGGCGTACATCACCATCACCCGGTCCACCAGGTCCTTGATCACCGCGAGGTCATGGGACACATAGACCGCCGCCACCCCCTGGCGTTTGCACAAGCGGCGCAGGGTGTCGAGGATGTGCGCCTGGGTAGTGACGTCGAGGGCGGTGGTCGGTTCGTCCAGCACGATCAGGCATGGACGCAGCACAAACGCCAGCGCCAGCATCACCCGCTGTTGCTGACCACCGGACAGTTGATGGGGAAAGCGCCGCAGGAATTCCGGCTCATCCGGCAGGCCGACATCCTGCAACGTCTCGCGGATACGCACCTGTTGCGCCTCGCGATCCAATCCCAAAGGATGCACCGCCAGGGTTTCGCGCATCAGGTGGCCGATGCGCAGCGCCGGGTTGAGCGCCGTGGCCGGGTCCTGGGCGACATAGCCGATCAGGCTGCCTCGGGCACGGCGCAGGGTTTCGCCGTCAAGGCTCAACAGCGCTTGGCCGCCCACATTTACTTGGCCGCCGACAATCTGCGCACCACGCCGCGCATGGGCCAACAACGCGGTGGCCAGGGTGGTCTTGCCCGAGCCGGACTCACCCACCAGCCCCAGGATCTCCCCCGCTTGCAGGCTGAACGAAATGCCCGACACCACGTCCACTTCGCCGGGTAATTCAACCCGCAGGTCACGCACCTGCAACACCGCGCTGTCGATTTCGGTCATGGCGTTCATGGCTGTTTTGCTCCCGTCCCTGCGCTGCTGCGGCCGATGCCCTCGGCCAGGATATTAGTGCCGTAGGCAAACACACCGATCAGCACGGCCGGGGCCAGCACCGCCCAGGGTTGTACCAGCAGGCCGGCCTGGTTTTCGTTGATCATCAAGCCCCAATCCGCCGTCGGTGGTGCCACGCCGTAGCCGAGAAAACTCAGGCCCGAAAGCATGCCCACGCCCCAGGTCAGCAGGTTGCCGAAGTGCACCAGCAACGGCGTGAGGATGTTCGGCAGAATCTCCTTGAACAGGATGCGCCGGCGCGAATACCCCATCATCTGCGCCGCTTCGACAAACTCCTGCCCCGCCACCGCCACCGCGCTGGCGCGTGCCAGGCGGATCACGCCGGGGATGAACGCGATCGACACCGTCAACACGATCAGCCACGGCGCACGCCCGAGCATCGAGACGATCAGCAACACCAAAATCAGGTCGGGAAACGCCAGGGACACGTCCGCCGACCAGGTGATCCACTGGTCCAGCCGTCGCCGCGACAAGCCGGCGAGCAAACCGAGGGTGGTGCCCACCGCCAGCGCCAGGCTCGCCGCCGCCACCGACATCCACAGCACCGACACGCCACCGCTGAGCAACCGCGACAGCACGTCGTGCCCCAGAAAGTCATACCCCAGCCACGCCGCGCCCGTGGGGGCGCCGTACACCGGGCCGACCATGTCCGTCGGCCCGTGGGGCGCCAGCCAAGGGCCGAGCAACGCCACGGCCACCACCAGCAGCGTGATCAACAGGCCCTTGCGGGTTTGCGGCTCGTTCATGCGTCACCTCGGGAACGGCGCCACCAGGGCGTAATGCCACGGCGGTTGCGTTGGATCAAGGTCACCCGCCGCGCCGTGCGCAGCTTGGGTGTCAGCAGCACAGTCAACAGGTCGGCCAGCAGGTTGATCAGCACCACGGCCAAGGTGATCACCAGCACAATCGCCTGCACCATCGGCAGGTCACGCATCTGGATCGCGGCGTTGAGCGCGGTGCCAATGCCGGGGTAGCTGAAGATCACCTCGGCCAGCACCGCGCCGCCGATCAAGGTGCGCAAAGTCAGCGCCACCCCTTGGATGGCCGGCACCAGGGCATTGGGCAAGGTGTGGCGCCACACGATGCGCCGCTCGGGCACCCCACGCAGGCGGGCGGCAATCACGTAGTCGGATGCCAGCGCCTCGATCATTGCGGCGCGCACCATGCGGGTCAGGTACGGCAAGGCGGTGAGGCTCAGGGCCCACACCGGCAGCACCAGGAACCTGAGTTGACGCAGCAACGACTGGTCCGGGTCGAGGATCGACACCGCCGGCAAAAAATCCATATGGGGCATGGAAAACAACAGCACCAGGCCAATCGCCAACAGGAACCCCGGCGTTGCCTTGAGGAAGATCAGCAACGACAGACCCCAGCGATCCAGCCGGCTGTCGCGCCGCAACGCCAACGCCACGCCCAGGGCCAACGCAGTGGGCACCACCACGGCGATGACGCCCGCCAGCAACACCAGGGTGTAGCCAAACCGGCCCCACAGCAGGTGACTGACCGGCACGTTGGAGTCGAGCGACACCCCCAGGTCGCCCCGCAAAGCCGAGCCCAACCAGCGCAGGTATTGCCAGGCAATCGGCTGATCGAGCCCAAGTTGATGTTGCAGCGTGAGGATGCTGTCGAGCGGCGCGTCCGGGCCGAGGATCACCCGCGCCGGGTCCGACGGCAGCGCCTGGGTGGCGATGAACACCACCAGGCTGATCACCCAGGCGGTCAGCAGGCCATAGCCCAGGCGCCCGACAAACCAGGACAGCCACGCCGGTGTGCGTGGGGTGTTGCAGTGCGGCTCAGACATGGTTCAACCACAACTCATCAAAGCGCCAGAAGGCGAAGGTGGTCTGTTCCGGCGTGAGGCCACCGACCTTCACCGAAGCCGCGTCCAGCACGTCGCTGAAACCCCAGATCAACAGGCCGCCCCGCGCGTGCTGGATCTGCTGCGCTTCATGCACCAGGCCTTTGCGCAACGCCAGGTCGGGCTGGGCCAGGGCCTGGCGGTACAGGTCGTCAAAGCGCGGGTCATGGAAGTTGCTGCGGTTATAGATCGCCAACGGTGCATCGTTATGCAACGCCGACGCGAGGAAACCACGGGCCGGTGTGGAGCCCGGCGACACTTGCCATTGCTCGCGTTGCGGGCCGTTGAACACGGCGCCGTCGACTTGGCTGACGCGCACCTCGACACCGGCCTTCTTCGCCTGCTGGGCAAACACCAGCGCGGCGTTGACGCCCGGCCCCGGCGTGGTGGTCAGTTCCACGCGCAGGTCGGTCTGACCGGCCTGGCGCAACAACGCCCGCGCCTGCTCCAGGTCATACGGGCGCTGGGCAATCCCATGGTTGTAGGTGGGGTCGTGGGGCGAATAGAGGTCGTTGGCGATACGGCCAAAGCCGTTCAGGCCTCGGTCCACCAACTCTTGCCGGTCGGCCAGCAAACGAAACGCCTGGCGCACCCGCACATCGTCGAACGGCGGCTTGGCCAGGTTCAGGTTGAAGCCGGTAAACGAGGTGGTCGGCGATACGCTCAGTTGCAGCCGCGAGTCGGCCTTGAGCAATGCACTGTGCTCGGCCTGCACGCCGCTGGCGACGTCGATCTGCCCGGCGCGCAAGGCGGCAACCCGGGACACCTGGTCCTTGAATTCGATGATTTCCAGCTCGTCGGCATACGGCTGGCCCGGCTTGTAGTAGTTCTCGAACCGCGTATACAGCGAGCGCTGGCCGGGTACAAAACGCTTGAGCTTGTAGGGGCCGGCGCCCACCGGATTAGTGATCGGGTCATAGTCGGTGGGCACGATGCCGCCGAAGCTGATCAGGGTTTCATCCAGCGGGTAGAAGCTCTGGCCGTGCTTGAAGCGGATTTCGATCGTGCGTTCATCCAGTTTGCGCAAGGCATTGCGGTCGATGGCCCCCACCAGCCCGGCAAACGGCGAAGCCAGCTTCGGGTCGGTGAGGCGCAACAACGAAAACAGCATGTCGTCGGCGCCGATGGTCTTGCCGTGGTGAAACTCCAGGCCCGGCTTGATGCGGATGGTCCAGGCGCTGGCGTCGGC